>Ga0208131_1000289_pt1 | contig 15360 bp, 16 predicted proteins | sample ETNtaG_14_FD_185781 | JGI IMG/M metagenome (GOLD analysis project Ga0208131, IMG submission 185781) | Marine microbial and viral communities from oxygen minimum zone, Eastern Pacific Ocean - ETNP201406SV73 (SPAdes) (version 2) | ecosystem: Environmental > Aquatic > Marine > Oceanic ...
GCTTGACTAGTATTTTTAAAGGGAAGCATGGAAGCCCCAGCCGTCATTAAAGTTCCATTAATAAAGTCTCTTCTTGCAATTTTACTCACCCAGATAACTCCCAACCATCTTCTCTAATATCTTCAGGTTTAAATGGCTTTTCTGTAAGTTTTTTTATTCTTGTTGTTGGCATCATTGTATGTTCTTAGGGGCTGTAATTTTAATATAGAAGTCTGCCATGGCCAAGTTATCCCAGTCTACTTCAATACCCAAACCGGGTCCCTCCGGTGCAACCACCTGCCCTCGGTCAAGCAAGTTACCGTTCTTCATCCCGAACTCATAGGCCTCCTTTGGCATTGAAGCTTCGAAATACTTAGTCCGCTCATTGGCCAGCATCAGGTGGAGGTTGGTTGCTTGTGCCAACGAGTGACCCCAGCTTTGGATTTCGATTGGAAGATCAGCATTGTTGGCAATGATCAAGAGCTCAAGTGCCTTTGAGATTCCACCGATGGTCGTGGCATCAAACCTGCCTGCATCCCAAGAACCAGTCTTAATCCCCTGTCTGATAAACTCAGGAGAATAAATATTGTACCCAGCAGGAATGATTGGTAACGCAAGCCTACCCCTGAGTTCCCTGTATTGTTTCAGAAGCTTGTCGTCAATGGGCCCCTCGAGCCAAATAAACAAGCGCTCATTCATTTCTCCACCTAGTCTCAGTGCATCCTCAAAATCGTAGGCTCCTTCGAGATCAATCATGAAGTGATGAGAAGAGTTTGCAAACGTCTGCTGGATCAACTTCACGAGCCTGGAGTCCTCTTCAATCAGACCCCAGACGTGGAACTTGAAAGTTGAATAACCAAGCTTCGCATACTTATTGACCGCTTCGACGTACTCGGGAAGCGAATCATAGAAAGGAAGGCTTGCGTAAGGTTCAATCGAATCTCGTTTAGCCCCCAGCAGCTCGTAGAGAGGAAGACCTGCCCTACGTGCCGCTAAGTCCCACAATGCAATATCAATGTTTGCACGAGATGCATCGCTCAAATCTGGTCTCGTTCGGTCGAGCATCATCCCGACCTCAACTGGATCCAGTGACCTAAGGGCAAGGAGATCAGCAGTGACGCCCTGCAATTCCAACGGGTGTTCATCACTGAATGCTCCTTGATGCTCAGAAACTACACCGGATATGCCCTCGAATCCGTCTGCGGTCGTGATCCTTAAAATGTTATTGATCTGTTTCCAAACTTCGGTCCCAGCGTTATACCGGGCGTCTGTGTCATCCGTTCCGGCGGCGTGAATCTCAACACCGACAATTCTGGTCTCATCCGAGAATTGGAAGAACGGCTCGTACTGTTCTGCCCTCTCACCTGAAAACGTCGTCAGGAGTTCAACCGCATTCAGATAAGTATTTTCGGACAAGGAGGAAGACTCAGTTCGAGTAGCCAGCAGGCAAAGCGAGACAATGATCATACGAGCATAAAATGAATAAATACTCTTTCTCTCTACTTGGACACACTCCATTTTCCTTCTCCTCTGCGTTAATCACAATCTGCTATTCATTTTATTAATTTATTTGTTATTCCTGTTTCTGTATAAGTAATCCATATCTTTAAAACCCCCTCAGGTACTGCAAACTCACCTTCCCAATTTGAAGGAATAAAAACACCTTCACCCGGGCTGGTAACACTTACTTGACCATTGATATGAGATAATTTTACCGAACCACTCAGGGGATACATAAATTCATGATAACCATGAAAATATTCTGCATCAGCGGGTATAGACCCTGACGTAGACTCCCAAATACCTACCTGAAAACTTTCATCTTGATTTGAAAAAAGAGTAATCCCTTTGGCTAAAAGGTTGCTGTATTCAGGATGATAAGGTTCAAAATCTCCCAGATCATAAGCGGACACTCTTGCATCATTTATTTTAACTAAATCAATAGGCCCATCATTTTTTGTTTGTTTTAAGCCATCAATAGCATAGATGATCGCTAGATCTTCAGTAATAGTAAAAGAACCCATCCAATTTTTAGGTGCAACAAACCCTTCACCAGGATTAATAATAGTTTGACCATCACTATTTTTAACGACCATTTGGCCGAAAAGCACATACATAAATTCGTTGTAAGGAAAAGGTGTATCTATAACCTCTTCTCCTCTCTTCGCTTCCCAAATGCCAATTGAAAAATTTTCATCTTCACTGGTAAATAGCTCGTATTCTCTACTGGTCAATTCTCCATAGCCTTCGTTGAAGGATTCAAACTCAGTATTATTCAGATCCCCAAACACTGATTGATCCAAATGGATCAGGTCGGCAGCGTGGAGATTGGCATAAAATCCTCCGCTAAGATTAAGAAATATAAAGAGAAGTAATTGTTTCATTGTAAATCCATGGCTTGTTGACATAGTACAAATGTAATCTTTTTCATGAGTTTTGTAAAAGTCAAATTGGTAAATTAGATATTGAGTTTTATAAGCGCATCAAAAGACCTCGAAGCAGTCATAAGTGAATTCGGTGGATTATCATGTTCCACATAGTAATGCTCCAGACCAGATAATTTTTTGAGTTTAAATATTTCCTCAAAATCAATAACACCTTCTCCAACATCCCTCATTGAGCCATCACTAGCCATGTCTTTAATATGCCAAAGTGGAAATCTATTAGGGTATTTTTTAATGTATCTAAGCGGATCTTCCCCTGCTTTTATTATCCAATAAAGATCAAGTTCGAATGAAACAAGATTTTTATCCGTTCCTTCTAACAATAAATCCATTGGTCGGACACCCTCTATCACTTCAAATTCGAAATCGTGATTATGGTAAGCAAACCTTAATCCAGCTCGCTGACATTGTTCTCCAAATTTATTAAAGAGTTCAATGTATTCCTTGTACTTATTTAATGAGCGTTGATGAGGCATTATCCAAGGCATTACAATATATTCATGCCCAACTGTAAGTGCCACATCTATTATTTGACTGGGTGAGCTTTGTATAAATTTAAGGGGAACATGTGTGGATGGTGAAGCCAACCCTTCAGTGGATAAAATATTTCGAATTTCTTCAGGTGAATGGTCAAAATAACCTGCAAACTCAACTTCCTTATAGCCTATAGCTGCAATACGTTGAAGAGTATTATTTAAATCGGAAGCCATATGATTACGCACTGTATACAATTGGATGCCGATCCTATCTTTGCTTATTGACTGACCTCTAAAGACGTTCCCAATAGCGTTATCATATCCATACAGAGACATGGTCCCGGCTACTGTAAGCAAAAAATCACGTCTCGATATTATTTGATTTTGATTTTTGCCTTTCATATTTTTCCATCTTTTAATAGTTGCACAGCATATGCTGAAGCTCTTGCAGTTAAGGCCATATAGGTGAGCGATGGATTTTGACAAGCAGAGGAAGTCATAGCAGAACCATCGGTTACAAAAAGATTTGGTACATCGTGAGTCTGATTGAATTTATTTAGCACTGAGCTGCTTGGATTATGGCCCATTCGAGCAGTACCCATCTCATGGATAGCGAGCCCTGGAGGAGCAGCTTCGTTGTATTTTTGTATATTAATTATTCCTGCAGCTCTTAACATAGCTGCTGCATCATCCGACATGGCATCAAGCATTTTTAATTCATTGTCATGAAGTTCACATTCTATATTTAATAACGGTATTCCCCATTGATCCTGCTTATTTTTATCCAAAAGCACCCGGTTTCTTTTATCAGGAAGCATTTCACCAAACCCACCGAGATGGAATTGCCAAGAACCAGGCTCTCGTAGTTTTTCCTTTAATTCAAGACCGATACCTTGCATATTTGAACCGCGTCTCCAGTTTGGTCTTGAGGCGCCTCCTTGGAAACCGTAACCACGTAGAAAACGATCATCCTTCTCGGTCACATTCCTATACCTTGGAACATAAATCCCGTTAGGTCTTCTGCCCGAATAATAGTTTTTTTGAAATCCAGGGTGTTCACCACTGGCTCCTGACATAAAAATATGGTCCATAAGATGATGCCCTAGGGTGCCACTGGAATTAGCAATTCCATTTGGAAAACTCTCTGATATCGAGTTCAACATAATTTGGGTGGAGCCTAATGTAGAAGCACAGAGAAAGATTATGCGTCCAGAATACTGGCGATAGTCTTTAGTATTAGCATCAATAATTTTAACTCCAGTGGCTCGCTTTGAGACGTTGTCATAAATCACACTATGTACTATTGCATCTGTGACAGTAGTTAGATTATTTGTGCGTTGTGCAGCAGGTAGTGTTGCAGATAGTGAACTGAAGGATGCGCCGAACGAACACCCTTTCTCACATTCATTACGATACTGACAGCGACCACGGCCTAGCTCAAGATGCTCTTTAGTTGGTTCCGTAAGATTGGCACATCGTCCTATAATCATCTTGCGTGTGGGAAAGGCCTTTTCAATTTTTTGTTTGGCCTCCACTTCGACGCAATTCATTTCCATTGGAGGTAAAAATTTTCCATCTGGTAATTGATCCAGCCCTTCTAAAGAACCACTGATACCAGCAAACTTTTCAACATGGTCATACCATGGGGCGATATCTTTATAACGAATTGGCCAATCAATTCCGTGGCCATCAGTTTTGTTGGCTCTGAAATCAATATCACTCCATCGGTAAGTCTGTCTGGCCCAAAGTTGCGATCTACCACCCAGCTGGTAGCCTCTAATCCAACTAAATGGTTTCTCTTTAGGATGAATATATTGATGTGTCCGATCGTTAACAAAGAATTTCTTGGTGGCACCCTCTAAGGCATAACAGTCTTTTTGAACAAAGTAATCCTGATTTGCTTCTTCTTCTGGAATACGACCAGCGAACGGCATTTCCCATGGAGCTTTATCTTCACCGCTATAATCTTCTCTATGAGTTATGTGTGGGCCTCTCTCCACCAGAAGTACTTTCAGACCTCTCTCAGTAAGCTCTTTTGCCGCCCATCCCCCCGAGATTCCTGAACCCACTACTATGACATCAAACTCAGGTGTTGTGTTACTCGCCATTAATCATGTCCTAATAAACTTAGGTTGACCAACTGCGGCCTACCTCACTGAATGGGACACATCCTCTATAATCACCCGGGATACGATCGTATCTCAATTCAACAGAAGCACCCTCTTCCGATGAATAATAACCAAAAACAACCAAAGCTTTGAACTCTTTAAAAAAAAATTCAGTGCCGTTATCAGAAAATGACTCCTTGTCCAATACTTCAAGTAGTTTTATTTGTTTTGTTCTAGTAGCATCGGAAAATTTTTTGCCAGTCAGGGCGAGGCTTCGACTATCGATATTATTAAAATTGTCGAGGAAACGAAGCTGTGTGTCTGTTGCTGCCCACCCATCCAACATAACATCAATGAATTGATGTACATTGGCAGATAATGCACCTGGGGTATCGGATTCTGGAATGATTAAATCAACTAAGCGTTTGGTCATATGAAAATGATGCTCGTTGAGAAATTTTGGTATGTAATTCGAACCCATTGCAGCTACATTGCTGATTAAAGGGCTAATTTGAGCAGCAGATATGCTTCCACCTAAAAGCAACACTGCATTGCTAATCGCCTTTCTCCTTGTGAGTGATATTGAATTTAGTTTTATATTTTTACCCATATTTTAATTAAAGCTTCAACCTAAGCGATGCTTGATAATATCTTCGATAGCTCGTTTTTCATTATTATTCTCTGGCCAACATTCTAGACCAATCGGGCCTTTATAGCCTATTGCATCAATGGCATTGAAAATAAAATTATAATTCAATTCTCCCGACCCAGGTTGATGACGCCCTGGAATATCAGCGACTTGTATATAACCAATCTGGTCTATCCCAGCATAAAGATTTTCCACTATATTGCCTTCGGTTAATTGCATGTGGTAAAGATCCCAATTAATTTTAATAAAAGGCGAATTAATTTCCCTGCAAATTCGTAATGCGTCAGCTGATCCATTTAAAAAATGCCCTTGATGATCAACCGGATTAAATGGCTCCAGTATTAACATCTTTTTAGCGTCCTCCAAAATAGGAGCTGCTGCTTCCAGAGCTAGAGATAAATTCGCAAGGCTATCTGCTTGTGAGATGGTTTTCAGTGTTTGGTGCCCAACCACGGTAAACATTGGTGCGTTTAATTGATGAGCTATTTCAGTAACGCGTTTCATTGTTTCTATGAAATCATGGTGATGGCTTGTGTCGGCAAGGCTGGGGCCTCCCCAACCCGTAAATTGAACAATATTGAGATCCAGTTTTTTGGCCAATGTTGCAACAGCATTCATGTTCCTGTTATTTTTGTTGTGTTCCCAAAATTCTATTGAACTAAATCCTGCCTCAGCGGCTCTCTCGAATCGCTGCATAAAATCAAGATCGGTCCACCAAGATTCCATATTACAAGCCAGGCCTTCTAACAATTTCCGAGAGTGTTGTTGAGGAGATTGATCTGCATAGAGATTCGAAGTGGCTGCTAGTGTACCCAGCACTGCCATTAATTCTCTTCGTGTTATAGACATTTTAAAACCACACTTTATAAGCCTCTGATGAACCATAGCCAATAGTTCAGTTTGTGGCAATTAAATTGTTGGCCAATATCTTAAAACTTCTTTAAATAGATTTAAATGAGGTAGGATAAATACCCATTACTTGTGAAATTCTTCTAACCCACTTTAATAAAACAAGGATTTGATACAAATATGAGCCCAATTAACAAAAACCGTCTTTTTATTGCCAGCTGCACCTCTTTGGCTCTAACGGCAATGACGTTTGCGATTCGTGCACGATTAGAAACAGTGTTTGGGCCGGCAGGAGTCGGTTTAACATTGGAGCAAATAGGCTATGCTTTTATGCCTGCATTTTGGGGATTTACAATAGCAATGATTATTGGTGGACCCATCGTAGATTACCTTGGAATGAAAAAAGTTATGTGGTTAGCTTTTATTCTGCATACATTTGGAATTATCTTTACATTAACTGCTACTGATTTCTCATCACTTTTTACAGCAACTATTGTCATGGGATTAGGTAACGGTATGGTGGAAGCTGTCTGCAACCCTATGGTGGCAAGCATGTATCCTAGCCAAAAAACTAAAATGCTAAATCGGTTTCATTTATGGTGGCCTGCAGGGATTGTTATTGGTTCAATCATTGGATACTTAATAATGGATATCGCAGGCCTAGGTTGGCAAGTGATGGTGGCATCTCTTTTTATCCCTCTGGTAGTGTATGGCTACCTAATCATAGGCCAAACATTTCCTTTAACTGAACGGGTAGAAATGGGTATCAGTACAAAGGCAGCTCTAAAAAGTCTCTTGACGCCACTTTATCTATTTATTGCTGTTTGTATGTTGCTTTCAGCCACAACAGAATTAGGAACAACACAACGCATCGAATCGCTGCTGAGAGAAACAGGAGTCAATGCTCTCCTGGTACTTGCATTTATTAATGGTCTTATGATGATTGGTCGGTATTTTGCTGGTCCAATTTCAAAGAAAATAAGCACGACTGGGATGTTGTGGTTTTCAGCATTATTTTCGTTTATCGGATTGCAACTTCTGGCTAACGCATCAGGCATGTTTGTTTTTATTGCTGCCGGTGTTTTTGCCGTAGGAATAACTTTTTTCTGGCCAACCACGCTTGCATTTATTTCAGAAAATATACCTGAAAGTGGGGCTTTTGGACTTTCAATTATGGGGGGACTTGGCAATTTGTCGGTTTCAATAGTACTGCCAGTGATGGGGCGATTTCTTGATAATTCAAACGGAGTGCAAGTCATCCAAACAATGAGTCTCTTGCCGGCTATATTGTTTGTTCTTTATGGTGCGCTATATTTTTATCGAAAAAATTACAACCAAACCTAAACGCAAACGAAAACTGCTTGGCCTTACAAATTTATCCAAACTGAACCTTCATTACTTGAACGTACGACTGTTTCTATAAACTTCACACCAGCTTTGCCGTCCTTAGCTGTAGGAAAACTTACATTTTGATCTACAACTTCACCATTGCGTGCAGCAATAATTGAATTTCCAATTTCACTATAAATTGTTGTGAAACCCTCTAAATAACCTTCAGGATGTCCTGCAGGGACACTTGATACAAGTGATGCCCCATTCGCAACGCTAGAACTGTCTCGAGTGATCCGTCGCGATGGCTGATTTAAAGGAGACAGTATTAATTCATTGGGTTCTTCTTGCCGCCAACTCAGTCCACCTTGTTTACCAAAAATTCTGAGTTTTAAATTATTTTCATTGCCAATCGCAACTTGACTTGCCCATATAATACCTCTTGCATTTCCTTTAAATCTTAATAAAACATTGGCATTATCGTCTAGCTTCCGCCCATCACCAAATCTGGAAATATCTGCACACAAGGCCTCTGGCTCTAAGCCACTTACAAAACAAGCTAAATGAAATGCATGTGTCCCAATATCACCAATACAACCACCTAATCCTGATTGTAAAGGATCAGTTCTCCACAAAGCTTGTTTATGACCTTCTTTTTCAATTGGCTCTGCTAACCAATCCTGAGCATATTCACATTGTATGACTCTAATTTCTCCAATCTCACCATCCTCAACCATTTCTTTTGCAAGCCTTATCATTGGATGACCGCTGTAATTATAAGTAACGGCTAAAATCAAGTTATGTTTATGTGCGAGTTTAGCTAGTTCATCAGCTTCATGAGTGGTCACTGTCATTGGTTTATCACAAATGACATGAAAACCTTCCTCGAGAAATCTTTTTGCGATTGGAAAATGCATATCATTGGGCGTCACAATTGACACTGCTTCAATTCGATCATCTCGACTTAATTCACCCTTAATCATTGCTTCATAGTTTGTATAGGATCTATCTTTTTCCAAACCTAATTCAGAACCAGAAATTAAAGACCGCTCCGGTTCGGATGATAATGCACCTGCACAAAAGAGATATTTGTTATCAACACAGGCAGCAATACGATGTACTTCACCAATAAATGACCCCTGACCTCCCCCGACCATGCCCAATCGAATTGGATCTTTTTTTTCTATATCAGCCATTGTTTTAAGACAAGCCCAGCAAACTTTTATTAGATTCTTTATCGCTATCTGATCCTGCGAAATCATCGAAAGCTTTATCTGTAACTCGAATAATTTGATCGCGAATAAAGACTGCACCTTCTTTTGCTCCATCTTCAGGATGTTTCAAGCAACATTCCCATTCCAGAACAGCCCACCCTTGAAAGTCGTATTGAGCAAATTTAGAGAAAATGCTATTAAAATCAATTTGACCATCTCCCAAAGAGCGAAATCGACCTGCCCTATCAAGCCATGATTGATAACCTCCATAGACACCTTGACGTCCTGATGGATTAAATTCTGCATCTTTGACGTGGAACATTTTGATCCGTTCGTGATAAATATCAATGTGCTGAAGATAATCCAGTGCTTGTAACATATAGTGACTTGGATCGTATAGCATCTGACATCGATCATGGTTATGCACACGCTCTAAAAACATTTCAAATGTAACACCATCATGTAAATCTTCACCAGGATGTATCTCATAACATAGATTGATTCCAGAATTATCAAAGGCATTGAGTATGGGTAACCATCGCTTGGCCAATTCATCAAAGGCAGTTTCTATTAGTCCTGCTGGTCGTTGAGGCCAAGGATAAAGGTATGGCCAAGCCAAGGCACCGGAAAAAGTGGCATGGTTTGTTAAGCCTAAATTCTCAGAAGCTTTTGCTGCAAGTAACATTTGACTAACTGCCCATTGCTGTCTAGATTCTGGATTACCCCGAACTTCAGGAACTGCAAACGAGTCAAAAAGAGTATCATATGCAGGATGAACTGCTACCAGTTGCCCCTGGATGTGCGTTGACAACTCTGTAATCACCAAACCGTGATTATCTAATGTTTCAAGAATTTCAGTACAATAAGACTGGCTATTTGCTGCTTTTCCAAGATCAAAGAGCCTACTATCCCAAGTAGGAATTTGAACGCCTTTAAATCCAAGATCTGCAGCCCATTTTGCTATGTTATTTAGCGTATTAAACGGGGGGTCATCTCCAACAAATTGAGCCAAAAATATGGCTGGTCCTTTAATTGTTTTCATCACACCCCTCTTTGCAATTAGTAAATAGTATTATTTTGGATTAAGACTTGATGTAACAGTTTTATTCATAACCTAATTATACCAAACTTATCTTATGGAATTATTCCAGATTAAACTAGTGGTGGAGCTTATGGTTAAAAATTGGAACCAACTCCTGTCTAAGTTTATTTTCCTTCATAAACATTTGGAGGGTAACTTATAATGATGTAGAGAATTGAGTTTGAAAATGAGTAAACAAATAACACGTCGTGATTTCTGTAATGGTATAGCTATCGGCACAGGAATGAATACGAATCAATATCACCATAAATGAGTCATTCCGAGAACATTTTCAACTTCTTCTGGGACTATAAGTCGATCACTACCCAAAGAGTGCTTTAAAGTCGATGTACCTATACACTCATCCTGATTGTGAAAACCACAAACTTGCTCAACATCCGGAAAGACCGGAGCGTTTAAGGGCTGTGATCAACCGCCTAGTAGAAACAGGCATGACTCAGGACATGAAGGTCAAACTGGCAGAGGAGCTTTCTGATGATGTTCTAATTCACGTGCACCCTTCGAGGTACGTAGAGACCATTAATCGGAGTGAACCGACGATCTCAACCGTTCGCCTCGACCCCGATACCTACATGAGCCCCGGTAGCCTTAGAGCCGCAAAACTCGCCGCTGGCGCTTGTGTCGCAGCGGTCAGCGATATTCTTCGAGAAAAGACAGACCGAGCTTTCTGTGCTATTAGACCACCTGGCCATCATGCAGAAGTCGCTGCCGCTATGGGTTTCTGCATCTTCAATAATATTGCTCTAGCAGCAGAGACAGCACTTGCCCATCCGGACATCAATCGAGTCGCCATCGTGGATTTTGATGTCCATCATTGCAACGGTACCGTTGATATTTTCAAGGACAGACCTGAAGTATTGGTTTGTTCCAGCTTCCAGGAAAATTATTATCCTTATCGCTATTTGGATTTCAGCAATGAACACATCGTTAACTCACCCTTACCGGAGGGAACCGACGGCAAGAGTTTTCGAGCAGCAATTGAAAAAGACTGGTTACCAGCGCTGGACTCCCATCAACCCGACTTCCTTTTAATTAGCGCTGGGTTTGATGCCCATGAGCAGGACCCTTTAGCAGGATTATGCCTACATGAAGCAGATTACAGCTGGATCACGGCACAACTGCTTTGTATCGCCACCAATCATTCCCAGGGACGAATCATATCAACGCTGGAGGGTGGTTACGATCTATCTGCTCTGGCTAGCAGTGTTGAAGCTCACGTCTCGGCGTTAATGCAGTAGGTCTTTGAAACCCTTTAAAATGGTGGAACTTCTGGTTAAAAATTGGAACCAACTGCCAATCGAAACAATACGTGAGGTTCACAGTGGCGACCTATATTATTATTGAGAATAACTTAAGTTTATCTTTCTTCATGACTTTAGGAATAATCATTACGCTCATTAATATCACTAGTGGTGTACTCAACAAACTCCCAATCATTACCTTCTTGGTCATAGAAGTACAATCTCTTCCTAGCAGGGTGATCATAGATCTTCAGGTTAGGTTCAAAACCAGCTCTGCGCATACGTTTCTCTAAAGCTTCAACATCATCTACTTCCCAACCTAGATGATTAAGTCCAGTATTATTACCGTAAAGTTTTCGCTTTAACTTGGAAGAGACGGTTTGAATTGCAATGTAGTAGTTATCGTTACCAACATGTCTCCAGGGTCGCCCATGACTATCCAATCCTTCACCTCGGACCCAAAAGTCGGGAAATGCAATGATGATGAATCGGGTCATTTCCTCTGTATTCACAACAGAAATGTTGGCGTGTTCAAGTCTAATCATTTGGTTTACCTTGAATAATTGATGCATTACAACCTTTCTCTCTTAAACACTTATCAAGAAAAGAAACCCTTGCAGTGCTTTAAGTTAGAAATCAGCTATTACACAATATGTGTTTTCTCTTCCAGCCCAGTGATACTCTCTTGCATTTTCACATGCTGTAAAACTAGGATAAATTTGTCCTTTTTGCCAACTACCCTTGTTTTTGTAATACATAACATAATCAGTGGCAGCTATTGAGTAGCTTGAAACTAAAGCCAAGGATAATACTATAAATAGATACTTTTTCATGTGCCTAGTTATAACAGGTTTATGAATTATTCCAAAATGGAATGGGTGGTAGAGCTTACACTATTGGGGTAATTTTCTAATGATTAAGGTACGACATAACTTTACGATTATAAATGGAAGACTAGCGTACATACCCCAGTATAGAGGCGAAGTGACAACCACTGCCAAGCAACACAAAAAAGTGCCAAATGCCGTGGGCGTGAGTTAGTTTTTTCATTTCACCCAACACATAGAAAATTACCCCAATAGTGTAAGCCACACCACCAATTATCAGGAGGTTAAAACCTACACTTGGAATCGCTTCTTTTAGGCTGATTAGATCAAAGGAACAAGCCCATCCCATCCCCAGATAAATGACCATCTGTCCAATTTCGATGGCTTTCCCTTTGAGAAAAATCACACTAAGAATGCCGATCAGTGCCAGACCCCAGACAATACCCAGTATTAACAAGCCATTGCCTTCACGGATGCTGACCATCATATAGGGTGTGTATGTGCCTGAAATTAGTAAGTAGATAGCTACACGATCCATCAGACTGAAAAATGTTTTTAGCCGAGGTGATTGAAAGCTGTGGTAGAGAGTGGACATGGTGTAAAGCAAAGCCAGAGTAAACCCAAAAATACTGAAGCTAATGATAATCCAGACATCATTTGTCTGAATACTGATCGTCAGCAAAGCTCCAAAACCAATCAGTGCCAGAACGGCGCCGATTAGATGAGAAATACTATTGAGTTTTTCACCGTAATACATAGCTATTATTTAGAGTTAAGACTTGATGTAACATGCTCAAAAGCGTCATCAACACTGCTCGTAAGAAAAAAAAGATCTAAGTCCTTCTTGTTAATCGTTCCGTATTCAACTAAAGTTTCAAAATTAATTAACTGGTTCCAATACTCTTCTCCAAAAAGAACTATAGGCAAATTTTTCTTAATTTTTCCAGTTTGGATAAGTGTAAGAATTTCAAAGAATTCATCTAAGGTTCCAAAACCACCAGGCATAATTACGAGAGCTTTAGAAAGATAAGAGAACCAGAATTTTCTAGTAAAAAAATAATGAAATTCAAAATCTAAGTCTGGGCTAACATATGGGTTAGGAATATTTTCAAAGGGTAAGGAAATTCTGAGGGCAATGTTTTTACCTTCAGCTTCATTTGCTCCACGATTAGCGGCAATCATGATGCCCGGGCCTCCGCCTGAACAAATAACATATTTTTGGTCTTCCTGATTTAAATTCTTGGACCATTCTGTCAATCTTTTTGAGAGTGTTCTCGTAGCATCATAGTACTCAGCTAATTTAAGATTTTTACTTCCTCCTTCTTTACTACTTAATTCCTCGGGTGACGGTGCTCTTGCAGATCCAAAAATTACTATAGTGTTGGTTACTTTTTCTTCTTCAAATTGTGCTTTTGGATAAAGATATTCAGACAGAATTCTTATAGTGCGAGCATCTTTGCTATTTAAAAAATCTAAATTTTTGTAGGCTTTTTCTGTTTGAAGTTTTTTTGTGTTTTTAGTTTTATTCATAACCTAATTATACCAAACTTATCTTATGGAATTATTCCAGATTAAACTAGTGGTGGAGCTTATGGTAAAAATTGGAACCAACTTCAAACTTATTTATGCTAAGCAGGTACCCAGCTGCCATGGAACCCAAATGGTACCCTTTGGGGTAATTTAATTTGGGCTATTGGGCCTGATTTAATATTTTGAGCATGAAAAATAACTAAATTACTTTTATCTGAAGCTTTGTCATAGACATAGCTCATCAAATATCCATCATCTTCGTTTTTTTGGTTTTCCGAAGGGATAAAAACTGATTCTGCTCCCTCTTTGCCTTCACCTAACTCATATACTTCATTTGACTTATTAACAAAGTCATATTTGATGATTCTTCCAAAGTCTGGTTTGACGCCCAATCCAGTACCTAGTGAATAGCCAAATCGATTAAATTTACCATTTAAGTGTGGATGCATTCTTGGAAACTCAGCTGGAAGGTCATCCAATTGTTGTTCAGAAGCATTCCCATTGGCAGAATTAAGAGTCCATCTAGTTAAAAGAGGTGGGAACTCTGTAAATGGACCGTTCCAATCATCATCAAACAATCTTTGGTACCTCATTGCATCTACTACTACATTGCCTTGTTGGTCTTCGTATGCGTTTACAGTGTGGAAGAAATAACAAGGGTCTATATTAAACCACTTAATTTCTACGTTATTGCTCTTCCTATTTAAAAGACCAATCCTTGCCTGATGATCATCGTTCCAAGAAAAAGGGAAATATCCCTTGGCTAATTTAGATAAAGCAAAAGTTATAGAGAGATCTAACACCAACACATAGTTTTCAGTGATCGCACATTCGTGCAACATTGTGCCGCTAGATAAAGGTAATAAATCCGTCCTCTTTACTCTTCCATCCTTGCCAATTACAACGTAATGAGCTTCGTAGGATCCTCTTGGAAAAGCATAAGTAATGCCATGCAATTCTTTTGATTGAGAATCAAACTTAGTATGGGCGGTAAAACCAGTCTCCAGAGTTCCATGAAATGGATCCGTATCTAAAGAGTTTAGTTGTTGATCTATTTCTACAGGCTTATCTCCAGCTTCTACAATGGCATAAATTTTCCCCGCATGGGAAATCACATGCGTATTATTACCACTACCAACCAGGTTATTTCTATACCAAATAGCTTTTCCTTCATCAATTCTTACTCCATGAAGCATTGCTTCTCCAGTAAACCAGTGATATTTCTTTACATTTGGAGAACCTATGGGATTAGGTCCATTTCTTAAGTATAGTCCTGATAATTCCTTCGGAATACTTCCTATTACCTCTAGATTGTCTTCAGTGATAATTTCTTTTACGGGAGCATAATTTCCCTGAAGGTAATAATTTTCTTTTCCAAATAAATTCAATCTATTAAAGCCCCAACCTAATACAGCCGCAGAACCAAGGCCCAATCCTGTAATCTTTAAGTAATCTCTTCTATCCATAAATTATAATTATAGTTAAATAGAGGAATATTAGTTTTTTATTTTTAGGAATGAGTTTGGTGTAGATCTCTAGCCAAGAACACCGTGATCACCAATGCGACCAGTCCTGTCGCCACGATGAGAACAATGGTTCCACCGGAGAGTTC
>Ga0208131_1000308_pt1 | contig 14601 bp, 9 predicted proteins | sample ETNtaG_14_FD_185781 | JGI IMG/M metagenome (GOLD analysis project Ga0208131, IMG submission 185781) | Marine microbial and viral communities from oxygen minimum zone, Eastern Pacific Ocean - ETNP201406SV73 (SPAdes) (version 2) | ecosystem: Environmental > Aquatic > Marine > Oceanic ...
AGAACAGAGCACCTGGGTATCTATCGGGGGCCTGGACCTGAAGGCGTATCTGGCCGGATTCATTGGGAGCCATGGAATCCAGTTGGACTCTGCTGAGGACGATAGCAGCCCAGCCGGCGCTGGAGAACGACATCCCCGACTCCCCTATCAACGAGCCGTCTGAATCAACTTCTGCGATTTCCACTACAAGGTCGCGCACCGAGTTGCCTAGGTTCCTCGCAGTCACGAACAAATCGATAATATCACCAGGCGATAGGGAAGCGTTGCCACCGCCCTCGTCTATAGTGGCAGAGTGGTAGAAGCCGTACTCTAATGAGAAGTTGTACCAGTCTTTCGAACCGTCCGATTCGCTGGTGAGCTGCATGCTGAACGGGTGCAGTGAGTCGGCCAGTGGGTAACCGCCAGAAACCTGTGGAGCGGTGATTGAGAACTGCACCCACTGGGGATTTCCAGGAGGGGCGTCGTAGGTATGTCCTGCCTCTGGAGGTTCGGAGTTCAACCACTCGATTGACCAGTCCCCAGGGCCGCTGATACTCACAAGCGCATCATCATCAACCCCTGCGTGGTTGGTGAAGTTGAAATTGAGTCCAATTGTAGCCCCAGGGTCGATGTCGAATATCGATCCAGAATCCGGGCCAAACTCGGTGCCGAGTGGTCCAATTTCGAATGGGTAGAGGTAATCTGTGATATTGAACACAGTCGCAGCAGCGGCCTCTTGCAACTCCAGCGCTCTCGCAGGAGAGATTTGTCCAGGATAGATGCGCCCAACAGGCGATTCACCGGTGATTACAGCAGTGAAGACGCACGCGGAGAGATATGTCCCGTCTATCGAGGGATGCGAACCATCACTGGAATACAGAGTTGAGAATGCAGTCGCGCCAGCGCTCGGGTCAACTCCAGTATCGGCGACGGTGTCGTACAGATGCTTGTAGGCTAAGCCCACCGGTGCGATGAAGGCTGGTTTCGTTTGCGTTGTGATATTCTCAAGATACATCTCGTACCCCTGTTGCAAATGCAGTTGCATCGTTGGGTAATCCGGGTTCCTCCACTGATTGTTCAAATCTCCATCCTTGTACCCCCATGTCATGAATAGAATAGTGCTGCCCCCCGAGTCCAAGGCACGTTGATTGAGGTAAATCGCAGCGCCCCTGCTGTCCTGCCAGTTTTGAGAGTTGGTTGGGAAAGATGGGACCTGACTCTGGTCTTGGAGAATCACAAAATCGTTCGGTTCATTGAGTGCGATGTTCCATTGACTGCCACTTTCCCTAGCTCGATCTTCGTGTTCGTAGAGTTTCAACCCCCCACTGGTCAGTGCTGAGACTTCAGCATCTCCTCCTCCATCGGACAGGATGTTATCGAGTTTCGAAGCGAGATTGTTTTGATTGGTATACGAATTACCGAGCATCAGCACGTCAAGAGCACTTGTTTTAGGATATGATTTGGCATCCTCACTAGGAGAATCCAAGATGCTCGGTGGATGGTTGGATGCAACCAGTAAGAAAACGAGAATCAAGGTAAACTGACGCTCGTTCACAGCCGACTGTCATCGTTCTCACTCTTTTATCCCTGCTCCCCTCTGTTATCGAGTCCAGCGAAGTATTGATGGCCTGAGGCGTCGTTGCATGAACATGGTAAAGATATGGCCGTTCGGGAAGAAACCGGCCGAGCCGCGCCATGTTAAGCAGCCCAAAAAGCGTAAGATTGTTGAGTACGAGAGGAAGCCAGACGACTCCTCTGGAGAGGTGGTGGCCGACCGAAGCCACCTTGAAGGCACAGCTTTCAAGGATGCCATGGCACTTCTCGGGGATGATTCCAAGAAACAATGAGGTCCTTCTATAGGACAGGCCTCGGGATAAGTCGGCCTGAGGCTTCGATGTCGAACTCGCCCGCATGGATGGGCGATCTCAGCCCGAATTCGTAGCCGACTGCTGGATCGATTTCTCCAAACTGTCCGAGCTCCTCTCCTGAGATGAGTACTCTCGCCCCACGGCCTGCTATCCAGGGTCCTTGTTCTTCCTCTGTCGCTTCAAACACGACTTCGTCCATATCTGCACCGAGGTCCCTCAGCAGGGCCTGTGCGATGCCTTTTGCTGCAGTGAATCCACCTCCGACCTCGGCACATGCCCAAGCCACCCTCGTCGAGTTTGCAGAGTCACTCACAACCTCTCCCAATTCATACACCTTCTGCGGCAACTCGTGATGCCGATTGGCTGCAAGCAGCTTCAGCAGAGAGGGCAGGAGGTACTGGCGCAGCATAGTATGGTCTCTGGTGATGGGGTTAGAAATCACTGACAACCCCCCTCGGGCAGGCCATCTGACCCGCTTGAACTGGTCCCTTTCATTCGATAGGGTGAGTCCTTGCGTCTCTTGGATTCCCAGCGACCTCAGGCTTGCCCTGATTCTGCGTTCAAGGTGTGACGAACTCAGCGGAACCGCATCTAGGTGGACTTCGGAGAGCTTCTCGGGCATATTGTCGTAGCCGTACCCGATGGCTATGTCCTCGACGATATCTATCGGATGCATTATGTCGCTGCGCCATCGTGGCATCTCCACCACGTGCTCTCGCTCGCCCACTGCACAGTCCGCCCACCGTTCCACCCTGTTCACGCCGTCGGTAACCGTTCTCGATTCAATCAGTCGTCCACCCATCTTAATCAGGGCGGCCGCAATCTCGTCCGAACCTAAATCCAGACCCAGCACTTTCTCAATCAACTGATCCGGAACCCGATGCCTCACGGCATCCCCGCGTGGAGTGTTGGCAACATCGCTATCGTATCCGGTAACGTTGACGCTTTCAATCGCCCCGCCTCTCTCATGCAGGGACAGGCACACCAGCATCAGGCATGCTTCACAGGCCCGCTCGTCCCATCCAGTCACGTCGATGAAGAAATCCGTCGTGGACTCTGTGACTGTGGTGTGGTCACCATTGATTATCGGAGGGAACGACAGGATGTCGTTGTTGGAATCGAGAATCACCGGAAATGAATCCAAATCATCCATCAGGTGCGCGTATTCGACGCCCTTGGGATGTTCTTCCAATATCTGCTTAATTGTCATCTCCTCACTCATCATCAAAGGCACGAAGGAATGCGATTCGGGGACCGTGACGACCTTGAACGGCTCAGAGAGCGTGGATAGGTCGTGCACGCCTATAGAGGCGAATCTGCGCTTGCGCCCTAGTGTCAGATGAAGTTTCTCCTGATGGTCCATCAGGGACTGGATGAAATCACTCTTTTCGGAGTCGGTGTCTCCGGTGTTAACACCCCTGACTATCGCTGCCATGATGACCGGTCTGACCTGTTCTAAGGATGGGTCAACCACCATTTCTACTCCGCTCTCAGAAACCTCAACAGATGGATCTTCGAAAGTCCCACCTACGAAACTCCTAGCAGCCCGAGCCAGAGATTCGTGGCTTAGCAGGTCGGGGCGATCAGGAAAGACTTCGACCTCGATGATTTCGTCGTCATTACCCTCTACTGGGCACCCCATAGTGGGCAGCCAGTCCGACCAGCTTCCACCGGAGTGCTCGGCGCCGTTGATTCCCTGGATGTACTGCAAGACGGAGTGCTGGAGGCTTAGAGTAGGCATTTCTCACCTCAATTACCAAGCCACATGGGCAACGGGCGGTCGTAACCAATCAGCCTCAGGCCGCTGATGGAGGCTGTGTCGTAATCTAGGGCCCTGAGGTTTCTTCTACTGAGTTTCTCCAATCCGTCAAGACCCAACTCGTGCATCCAACCTCGAATGGCCGAATCGAGCCATACCAAGGTCTCCTCGAGGCCATCTTCAGGAGGTGGTGCCACTAAGATAGGACATCCTGCCGCGACTGCAATCAACATGTCCTCAGCACTCGGCGCCTCATCCATTTCGATGAGCAGATGGCGCCCTTGCTCGATTAAGTTCATCGCTCGGGCGGCGAGACCTATTCGCGGGAGCGCAGATGCTGCACGACTGCCACCAGGGGCTGCTGCGTCGATGACAGCGCCGTCCAAATCAAGGTCTACAACCAGTCTGAACAGGTGATCGACCCTATCGACACGGTCACGCAGGAGAATCATCGATTCATCACTCATCTTGCAGGTGATGGATACCAGAATGGCCTCAATCTCGGCGTCGTTGAGCGGTGGCATGTCAGCCAAATCAAGTACTATTCCTGCACAATTCCCAAGCCAGTCCGCACAGTCGACGAGATTACCCTCGCCTACGAGAATCAAATCACATTCTCTGGGTGAAGTTCTAACTAGGGCTGGCTGAGTCGAAGCCGCTCCCTGCCAGGTGTTGGTGGAGTCAGATTCGATTAACCAGGGGATTGGGAACAGTAGGCCGCCCTCTTTGGAGCCGAGCGGCATCAGGAGGGTGTAAGGATCGAGAGGAGAGTGCTCAGGAAGTCTGTCCGAGGTCGAGGGCACCAGCACGATACTCTCAAAGCCCTCTGCTATCGATGAATCGGGCATATTCGTGACTCCCAAAGAGGAGTCAGACGGCACTAGGACTAACGCGTCCTCCTCCAGAGTTAGCCCCAGCGGCTCTAGATGCTCAGCTAACTGAGTCATCTCTGCGGTTTCTATCCCCCTCATGGCTGCACCTTCTCCGGGAGGGGGGCAACTACCGGCGATGACCACGCGCCCCCCTGTCATACCGACTCCGGGCTCAGAGCCAACTGAGCCAAGGACAACAACGGTTCCGTCGCTCATGCCGGCCCCAGCCCTCTTCCCAGCATGGCCCCGGACGATTACCGTGCCGCCGGACATACAGGCACCGACTTCATCTCCGGCAGAGCCCTGCACTGTGATGAAACCTCCAGTCATCCGACGTCCGAGACGGTCTCCGACGTCCTTTTCGACGACTATCCTGCCGTTTCGTTGAAAAGCTCCGAGCATCGATGTACTGGATCCTTGCAGCGTGAAGGTGCCTCCGTTGTTCATAATCCCAGCGCACTCGCCGAGGTCGCCAAGCAGCAGCACCCTTGATTTTGGGGGCAGATGGGAAATGGCCCCAATCTCCCCGCTCTTGGGCTTTTCATCGCCTCCGCGACCCCATCCGATTCTGACCAGCAGGTCTCTCTCTAGGGCTTCGGACAGCATTCCATCTAGGTCTCGACCAAGTTTCATGCTCTTCGCAGTGACCTCGCGCATGGCTCTCCCTGTGCGGACATGACGCTAGTGGTCTTCATTCTGACGGGCAGCACGGCCTCAAGTCGCTGCTATTGAGGGTAAATTTGAGGTGCGAGGGGAAGGGTATGTTGATAGAGGGCTGGCAAGGGCGTCAAAACGCCCTCAAGGGGTTGTGTGAGGTCAAGGCGTGATCAGGGTCGCCATCAACGGCTACGGGACAATCGGCAAGAGAGTTGCCGATGCCGTCGACGCCCAGGATGATATGGAAGTCGCGGGGGTGACCAAGACAGGACCCAGTTTCGGGTGCGAACTAGCAGCGAAGAAGGGCTACCCTCTGTTCTGCACCACTGACGATCTAGAGCGCATAGCCTCCTTCTCATCCGGCGGATACGAGTGCCATGGGGGACTCTCCGATCTGCTGGCTTCAGCGGACGTGGTGGTTGACTGCGCCCCAAGTAAGATGGGGGTAGAAAACCTCGCCAAGTACGAGGCAGCCGGTATCAAGCACATGTTCCAAGGTGGTGAGAAGCACGAACTCACCGGTTTGTCCTACAGCTCTAGTGCCAACCACGCCGCGAACATGAATGCTGATGGCACGAGAGTTGTCTCCTGCAATACCACCGGATTATCACGCACTCTAGTGCCGTTGTACGAACTCGGCAGCTCCCTCAAGGTCGAGTGCACCATGATTCGCAGGGCGGCCGATCCAGGTGACTCGAAGAAGGGCCCCATCAATGCCATTAAACCGGTGTTGAAGGTCCCCAGCCACCACGGCCCAGACGTCATGACGGTGATGCCGGATATCGAAATCAACTCACTGGCCGTAGCAGTTCCAACCACTCTAATGCATGTTCACGCCATCATCGCAGATCTTCCCTCAGGACACGGCCAGACGACTGAATCGATTCTAGATATGTGGAGGCAGACTCCAAGGGTCATTGTAATGCATGGAGAGGGGGACCGACTGACAACCACCGCTGAAGTCATGGAGATGGCGCGCGACCTAGGTCGCAAGTGGGGTGACCTGCACGAGATATTCATCTGGGAGGACGGAGTGAAGTTGACGGGCGATAGGCTGTACTACTTCCAAGCGATACATCAGGAGAGCGACGTGATTCCTGAAAACATTGACTGTATTCGCGCTCTGATGGGAACCGAATCCGATTGGCGCGCTTCTGTGGCTAAAACTGACAGTGCAATTTCGGATTACTACGGGCTATGAAAGTCCCTCATGTTGGCGAGTTTCGTGGTACACCTAGTATGAACGGTCAAAAAGCCCCCTCGGGTCGGCTGTTGCATGCTCAGGGCTCGCTCTGCCATACTGGTTCTCACAACGCTGCTCTTGTCTACGTGGACCGGAGTGCTTGCGAGCGCCTCGGAAGACCTCTTTACGGACAGTGATGAAGAAGGGGATGCTTCTGTACCTCCAAACTCACAGTGGTCACAAATTGATGCCTCAATAACCTCCTATCCACTGCGTGAGTCATCAGGCCTCCTGTACTCTCCGTTCGGCTCGTTCGACCCGCTAGACGCCCCCGTTCCCCTCGGCCCTGAGAACCTGTACGACCCGCAGGCCCTGAGACGCACGGGAATGCTTCTGGTTCAATCCGACAGTTCTGATTTGACGGCCATGATGAACGCTTTCTCCATCATGGAGGTCGATATCCTAGATGTGATTCCCGATGACGCCGTAGTGGTTCGCGTGGACATGCTGAGTAACGCCGATGTAGTCGAGTCAATCAACAGGCTTCCAAGCGTCAGATGGACTGGTGCGCTGCCAGTGGCATGGCGAGTAGCTTCCGAGTTGATTCCACTATCAGGGAGGAATGGGATACTAGTTGATTTGGACGTGACGCCGGCTCCAGATCTCGATTTCTATGAATTGGCAGAACTCTCACTGGATCTGCAGCTGGTCTCTGGAGAAATAGGGCCTAGGGGGGTTTGCGACGCCTATCTGTGCCAGCCCCGCTCTGTTGATGCAAAATGGATTCCAATTCTCGCTATGGATGGCAGGATTCTGCACATTGGCTCAGCTTCGCAAATAGTCATCCACAATACCAACGCCAGTTCAATCAGTGGCATCAACGGTGCGCTGATTAGTTCAGGTGGGACACTGAATGGGAGTGACGAGGTCCTTGCCATATCTGACACTGGACTAGACGATGACCACGGTGATTTCACAAATCGAATCAGAGGAATCTATGACCAGTTTGGACCCGACAACTCGAACGCCGACATGAACAGCGGGCACGGTACTCATGTGACAGCCACACTGCTTGGGGATGGTTCGGGCGACTTGACGACCAGGGGCATGGTGCCTGCTGCCACCTTCCACTTCTACCAGCTTGAAGCTGACAGTTCCGGGGTCCTCGCCCGTTGGGGTTCGCTGTACGAAATGTTCACTCACTCGTGGCAGAACAGCGCACGTATACAGACCAATAGCTGGGGGAACGAAAACCTCGTCGGCGAATACAGTTCTGATTCCAGATCAGCCGACTCGTTCCTAGTGGATTTCCCGCGCTTCCTAGTTCTCTTCTCGGCCGGCGATTTAGGTTCGAGCGGAGCCAGCAGCGTTACACCACCTGGGACTGCCAAGAATGTCCTGACGGTCGGAGCCTCGACCACCGGGGCATACGGCAGCACTGCTGAGGGGACGGTCCCCGGATTCTCATCTAGGGGGGCGACCCTTGATGGGCGCATCAAACCAGACCTAGTCGCGCCCGGTGTGATGATATGCTCGGCTATGGCCGAAGAAGCGCAGTTCGCCAATGGCGACTCGTGTTCAAGTGCCACTCACGGTGATGGAAGCACCCCGCTGTACATGACACTCAACGGCTCATCCATGGCCACCCCCATAGTCGCTGGCGCTGCAGCGATGGTTCGGCAGTATCTCAGGGAGTCAGAGGGCATAAGCGAACCTCGCTCGGATCTGATTCGAGCCGTCCTGATTAACGGCGCGGAGGACCTTGGCATTCCTGACATCCCAAATCCGGCTGAGGGATGGGGGCAGGTCGACCTCCAGAACAGCCTATACCCGTCTTCAGGCGGGCAGAGTCAGTCAGTTCTGTACGACAACTCGCGTGAGTTGCTCCCCGGGCACGCCTTCCTCTACACCTTCGACATCGATGCGAGCCAAGGCATGGATATCACGCTGGTATGGAACGATAGGGAAGGGTCGGCAGTAGCAGACCAGAGTGCAGCCCGGTTGGTAAACGACCTCGACTTGAGGGCGATATCGCCCGAGGGGACAGTATACATCGCTAATCAGTTTTCTAACGGGTTCAGTGTCTCGGGAGGCAGTGAGGATCGACTGAACAATGTGGAGAGGGTACGATTGCCTTCCAGCACCTCGGGCACATGGACAGTCGAGGTTGGCCATGCAGGAGGGGCGCTGCAGGACTACGCCATCGTACTCAGTGGAGTGGCCACCGAGTTGGAGCAGGCGGACCTTTCCGTATTCGAAGGCTCTCTCTCGAGTTCCGTGGAGAGTCCCCTGCAGGGCGACACCTTCCTAGTCGAGGCCGCTTGGAAGAATCAGGCTGCGGCTGATACAGGTGCCTACTCAATCGAGGTTGAGGACCTCACTGCAGGGTCGATGATTCACACCTCACAGCGCTCCTCTCTGCTTGGAGGCATGCTCGACTCACTGTCATTCCCCCATTCATTCTCGACTACTGGTCTGCATGTCCTTGAGCTAAGGCTCGATTCGGACTCAGAGGTCGACGAGCTTAATGACGAGTCCACTGGAACTGACAACAACCGTATTCTATTGCATGTCATCGTCTCTCAAATCGGAGTTAGACTCACTCCTCTCATGGAGGACGGTAGCACACCTAGCAACCCCGCTGAACTCTCCCAGGCCATGACTAGGACGTTAGACCCAAGGACAGCTAGTTGGGTCCTTTTCGAGCTTGAGATGCGCAATGAGGGAACCTCGGAGATTTCAGTAGGTCTGAGTGTTTCGCCCGTACAACTACTGGGTAATGACGGCGTCCTTTACTCTCCGCAGGACGAGTGGTGGAAACTAATCAACGAATCCGGACCGTGGACACTGGCTCCGTTCGGCGAGGAGGGCGACAGAGTCGTAGTCACACTGAACATGTCCGACATGGACACTGACTTGTCCAGCCCTTCGGATGTCGTCTACGCTCTGCCAGGGACCTTCCTCTCAGATCTGACTCTGTTTGACACTAATGCGCCCACAGTTTCTCACAGCATCAGGCTGACAGCATTCGTGGAGAGGGTCGAGGGACTTTACACCATAGTCGCAGGGACGGAAGGATTGGGAGCAGAGCCCGGAGAGTTCGCTGTCTTCTCACTCTCTATCAAGAATACTGGCAACGGTCCGACTCAGTACACAGTCAGTTGCGAAACTACCGACCGTTGGACCATACACATCGGCAATAGTCAGTCGTCCGAGATAACCCTTGAACCATTGAACAGACTCCAGTTCCTCCCACTTCCTATCAAAGTCAGAGTCTCCGATGCCGAAGACGGACAGCCTTCCGCGGGATTCGTTCAAGACATCGAGTGTGTCACAACTTCGGTCAATGATCCGACACTGGAGACCATTGAATGGGCAGTTGTCACCGTGTTGGAGAGTCTCGACTTCTCTCCCGAGCTGTTCGATTCCGAAGGAGTTGCTCTCGGACCTCTGGCGATAGCTGAGCCGAGACCCGTCTTGAATAACGACGTAGTCACAACCGAACTCGTCGTATCCAATGACGGCAACGTCCCGATGCAGTTCGTAGTACAGGCTTTCTCGTCCCTCAACACATGGCCAATCCAGATTTCTGAGGGCTCGGACGTACAATCAGAAGAGATCGCACTTGATATTCCCGCGGGAGCATCCTCCATCGTCACCATCGTCACCATCGTCCCCCCTGCTGCGGATAGGGGAGTATCCAATACCATCACCATACGCACGACCCTTGCCGATGGCCCCACCGTCACCAACGCCACACGTCTAGTGGTGCAGGAGATTGCCACCTTGGACCTCTCATGGAACGCCACCATGGCCATCGCTCTGGGAATTCCAGGGACGGCCAACATACACGCCCACAACACTGGAAATGTTGAACTCAGTATCAGTCTGACAATGGGCACCCTTCCTGACGGCTGGTCGGGAGGGTTCCTATCGGGCAGGGATTTCTCAATGGAGATGAACCAAGAGGCCACTATAGCTGTCGGCATCGATCTTCCCGGTAGCCTCCCTGTTGGGCCCGCAGGTCAAACAGTTTCAGTCATCATCGAAGTCACCCCTCCTTCTGGTGACGACGTATACATTTACACGGTGGAGATGGAAATCGAGGTACTGCCCTCGATATGGATTGGTGTGTCTTGCGATTCACCGTCGTTTGAGGACATCGGAACCAACGGACGGACATTCGAAGTCATTGTAACCAATCTGGGAAATTCTCCGGCCGAGGTAATCATCTGGTCTGACGATTTAGAAGGCTGGGACGTACAAATTAGTCAGGCCCAACCAACGATTCTGGGGGCAGGCGAATCCTTCACAGTGGCAGTTACCGCAACCCCTAGCGAAGGGACTTCAAATGGTCTGACTCACATTCAATTCACTGCCAACTCGACCGGCTCAGGTGGTGGAGATTTCGCCACCATTACAGGGGGCACTCTGGAAGTGGGCATCAGCAAGGCTAGAGATTCTAACAGAGGCGGACTCGGTGGTATACTGGACAGTCTCGGACTTCCCGATTGGACCCTAGCACTGACCTTCCTCCTCCTGTTAGGGTCCATCGTAGTCTCAGGGATGAGGATGCGCAGATCTTCGGCGACCTCCCTAAGCCCCGAAGAGGAACTGATTCCTGAGGGTTCGGCACTAATGGCCGGGACTCAATCCGAACGAAAGGCAGCTGCCATGGAGACCTCAGCCTCAGGTGAGGTACTGACCGGGGGGGTCAGCAGCGATGAGATCCAAGCCGCCATAGCCCAGTCGTCTCCGATGCTCAAACCACCTTCCAGCGCTGAGGGGGCCCCACCCCTGCCCCTTGGCGGTCTGCCCGATGGCTGGACAATGGAACAGTGGACCGCATACGGTCACCTGTGGTGGGAGCAGAACAAGCCTTAGTCTGCGCTTTGCTTATCACTCGGGCCACTCCCGAAGCACCATGAGTGGCTCGATAGTGCTGTTCGGCCCCCCGGGTGCCGGCAAGGGTACTCAGGCCAGCAGGATTTCATCTCTCACCGACAAGCCTCAGGTATCGACCGGAGACATGCTTCGCACCGCTGTAGCTTCGGGCTCTGAAATGGGGTCCGAGGCTAAGGGCTACATGGAATCCGGACTATTGGTCCCCGATGAAGTGATTATCGGGCTAATTTCGGAGAGGTTGCAGGAGCCCGATGCCGTGTCCGGCCTACTGTTGGACGGCTATCCGAGGACAATCGCCCAGGCTGAGGCACTAGCCGAAGTGGAAAGGGTCTCCGCCGTGATTTCTATCGAGGTTTCTGACGAGGCCATCGTCGAGCGAATAGTAGGCAGGAGAATGGATCCGAAGACCGGGATGATTTACCACATCAGATTCAATCCTCCTCCTGCCGAGGTCTCCGCACGAGTCGTTCAACGAAAGGACGACACTGAGGATACGGTGCGGAACAGGCTGTCCGCCTATCACGAGCAGACCGCACCTCTCGCGGGTTGGTATGAGCAGAGAGGGGTACTCATAAGAATAGACGGAAATCGCTCTATCGAGGAAGTAGGAAGCGCCATCGAGGCTGCGATTGCATCACTGGGGGGGTTGAGATGACTAACCGGCGGCGCAATAAGGACTCGAGGAGGAAGAAGAGAGCCTCAAAGGCCATTGACGAACTATCTACCGTCCTGCTCTCCTATGGGACTACTGACCCCGAGACTGTCGACGCTGCTGCGAGGGACATACTTAGAATTGGGAAGCGACATGGCGAACGCCCGGAATCGCAAATCACCAGACTGATTTGCAGGGGTTGCGAAGCAGCACTGATCCCTGGTCGCAACGCGAGATTCAGAATCTCAGTCGGCATGCTGATTATCACCTGCAAGGATTGTGGCAGGATAGAACGTTCAGGACCTGATTTCTAGGGGGCGATTAAGATTAGTGAAAAAATTCCTCAATCAATCCTTCGACAGGCGAAGGATAAATACACTCCTGTTACCATCAGGATAGGTAAGGAAGGAATCACCGACTCAGTGGTATCAGAGTTGAGCGACCAACTCAGCAAGAGGGGACTAGTCAAGGTGAAGGCCAACCGAGGTTTGCTAAGTGGATCCTCTGAGAGGACACAGGCGTTCGAAGGCCTCGCCGATGCTAGTGGCTCCCGATTAGTTCTCAGCAGAGGGAACACCGCGGTTTTCTGGTCCGGTAGGAGTTAGTCTGAGAAAACTATCCTCTTTGAGGATAGCCGCCATGCTCACTTATTTAGAGGCGTTAAGGCTCGCCGAGCCATGGTGACTGAGCCGCAAGTGGTCCTAGCGATTTTCGTAGTATCATTCATACTCATCCTGTCTGAGTACCTTCATCGAACCATTGCTGCTTGGTTCGGTTCGGTTCTCATGCTTTTGTACGGGCACTGGACCGGAGTCTTCGGCACTCATGGAGATTCTCTCGAGCACACCATGCTGGGCTGGATCGAGTTCGAAGTAATCGGGCTCCTGCTTGGCATGATGGTATTCGCTGCAATCCTCGAACTCTGCGGATTCTTTGAGTTCATCGCCATAAAAGCAGCAAAGATGAGTGGTGGTGACCCATGGAAACTAATCGTCCTTCTCGGCACCTTTACTACTCTGATTTCACTGGTGATTGACAACGTCACTGCGATAATCATCATTGCTCCAGTGACTCTGAGAATATGCAATCGAATGGAGATAAATCCAGTACCTCCTCTTCTAGCTGAAGCAATTCTGTCAGACACAGGTGGAGTCGCCTCGATGGTAGGTGATCCACCTAATGTCATGATTGCCGCCGAGGCAGCTAGCCGAGATTTGGATCACTTCGGATTCAATGGATTCCTAATGAGGCTAGGGATTCTAACTCTGATTTCTTGGATTGCGACTTTGGGTTACATGAGATGGTACTACCGAGACTGGACTGAATCGAAGCCACATAGTGTAGAATCCCTTCTAGCGGAAGATGAGTGGGACGCAGTTGATGACCGGAAATTAATGTATACAACTCTGGCAATATTGTTGCTAACCGTGCTGATGTTTTCTGCGAAGGAATTCCTTCACCTCGATATCGAGATTCATGCTATTGCACTCTCTGGGGCAGGACTGGCTCTTGTTGCGGCCAAGCCGGAGGACAACGAGCTCCGTGGTGGCCTGATGCATAGGGTGACTGAGAAGATTGAGTGGGCAGCCCTGTTGTTCTTCGCAGGTCTGTTCATTCTAGTCGGAGCAGTGGGCAATGTCGGCTATCTGTCCGATCTCGCTTACTGGATATACAACAGCTTTGGCAGTGATCAGGTGATGCTGGCGGTGGCCATTGTCTGGGTTTCCGCGATTGCCAGTGCAATAGTCGACAATATCCCCTTCACCGCTGCTATGATCCCCGTGATAGTGAGCATCGGAGAGGCCGACCCGTCAATCGAAATAGAGCCGCTGTTCTGGGCTTTGGCCATGGGTGCAGGATTCGGGGGCAATGCCACACCGATAGGCTCGAGTGCGAATGTCATGACAGTGGCCATCAGCGAGCGTGGACCACGACCAATCACCACTAGAGAGTGGATTAGAGTCGGCCTTCCAGTGATGGTAATCACTTGTATCGTCGCCACCGTCTTCATCATAGCATTCCACGGCACTCTGTACTCGTCCCTTTGACGAGTACCATCCGCCTCTTCCGACAGCGTGAAGCGTGAACTCCCGCAGCCGGCACCGTGTACGAGTGCCCGATTTGCGGATTGGTTTCATCGGGGACTTCATCGTGCCCCACATGCGGCAGTGACGAAGAACCTCCCAAAGAGGACGCATCGAACAGTTCCCTCAAGTCCACGCAGACTAACGAAAACCTCGATCTTCCTTTCGACCTAGAAGGCCAAGCACCCCCAGTCCCTTCATCCGATTTGCCCTTTGGCTTAGAGGAGGTGTCTAACGAGGTTTCTGCGTCCCCCTTAGCACTTGGTCTTGAAGGAATTCCAGAGGCCACTACCCCTGGCCCTCTGGCATACGGCCTAGAGCATATGCCAGATGAGTCAGAATAATAATTCGTATATGCCTATCTACGCCCTCTTTAGGGGGGCTTGTCGACCCCGCTTAGTTCAAATACCAAAGGTAGGTCGCCCACCTGCATTTAGTGCGTCTTGGTACTATTAGGTATCAGGATAAGAGGTTGAGGCCGCCCCGCCCTGCGGGGAGACGAGGTGGCCTGAGAGACCTGAATTGATATGCCTGGACACCAGAGGACTCACAAAGGTGGGATTGTAGAAATCAAGATGCTACAACCCGACTGGGGGATGGCTCGGCTCGAGAGCCGAAGAAGGTCGTGACAAGCTGCGATAA
>Ga0208131_1000314_pt1 | contig 14455 bp, 14 predicted proteins | sample ETNtaG_14_FD_185781 | JGI IMG/M metagenome (GOLD analysis project Ga0208131, IMG submission 185781) | Marine microbial and viral communities from oxygen minimum zone, Eastern Pacific Ocean - ETNP201406SV73 (SPAdes) (version 2) | ecosystem: Environmental > Aquatic > Marine > Oceanic ...
CAGCGCTGCAAGCTCCGAAATGGCCGCGCTGTCGCCACCCAGAGCAGCCGCGAGAGAATCTAGGTCGTCCGCACCGAGTGCGGATTGGATGGTAGTCACCGCGTCAGCGCCGAGTCCCTGCTCCGCCAGCTGCGCTGCGACAACATCGTCAGGCAGTTTGTCCATCTTGTCGACGATGATGCAGGTCGCGGCGAATGCGTCGCCGGAGATTCCCAGTGAGCCGAGCACCTCCTCCAGCACCTTGCGGCTGCTGATCTTGATGACTAGGTCATCTGCTGACAGTCCGACTCCCTCGAAGAATCTCACGAGAACCGAGAGTAGTTCCACATCAGCCTCGAGGGCGTCGCTGCCCCAGATGTCGACGTTCCACTGGTAGTGCTCGCGTCCGCGCCCGCGCTGGGTGCGCTCGTAGCGCCAGCACTGCGGAATCGAGAACCACTTGATCGGAGTGGGTAGGGCGCCGGCCCTAGCCATCACCATGCGCGCGAGGGATGGTGTCATCTCGGGACGAAGGGCGACCCTGCGCTCGCCCTTGTCCTCGAAGTTGTAGAGCTGCTGTGTAATCTCCTCGCCCTGCTTGCGGGTGTACAGCTCCTCGTGCTCCAGCACCGGGGCGTCGTACTCCTCGAAGCCGTGGCTGCGCGCGGCGCTGCGGAAGTTGTCGAACAGCCAGTTGCGTATCCGCATGTCCTCGGGATAGAAGTCCCTGGTGCCTCGTACGCCTTGGGTCACGGCCGCGCCACGAACAAGCCCACTTCAAGACCTACGCCGCTCTCTGTACTGCTCAAGGCGTTCTTCACGTGTGATACGGCCGTCCGAGAGCGGGAACGCGAAGGTGCGCAGAGCGAGGAAGGCGAGGAAGCCGAAGGCGGCGGTGTTCGCAGCCCACGAGTACAGGTGATTGTAGCCCAGAATGTCGCTGAAGTATGCGATCGATGCGGTCGAGATGGCCCACAGGACGGCGTAGATCAGTAGCATCACAGAGAGGCTCTTGGCGTAACTGGTCTGTGACTCGAAGGTCAGCCAGCGATGCAGGAAGTGCGCCTGCCAAGAACTCACGAAGTAGGCTATAGCCCACGCGCTCGAGGCCCTCCAGCGCTCGATGATCACCATGTCGTACAGCCAGTCATAAAGCAGGAAGAAGACGGCAACATTGATGCATCCGACTGCGCAGTAAGTCGCGTACTCGCGCAGCAGCTTTCCCCATGGGTAATCCTCGCTCACCAGCATGCTATACTACGTCCACTCCGACAGTGCCCTAGCTATCTCAACAGGAACATCCTCTGCAAGAAGTCCGGGGCCAGTGCTCTTGGCTGCCCTAGCACCGGCTTCGCGCAGCAGCGCGCAGCCGAGCCTGGCTGCCGGCCATGCGGCCATGCCCTGAGCCAGCAATCCGCCTATTGTTCCAGCTAGGAGATCACCGGTACCGCCCACCGCCATCCTAGAGTGGCCTCCTGTGGCACGGCAGTTGCGGCCCTCAGGACCCGTCAGTACATCCTCCGGTCCGGTGACCACGATGGTAGCGGCCTCTCCCGAGCAGGATGTGAGGGCGTCTGCGGGAGATATCTTCCCAAGCCAACGCTCGGCCTCCTTGGCATGGGGGGTGGCAACGCCGCGCAGCCCCTCAGGCCATGCGCCCTCGGACAGGGCGCCGATGGCATCGGCATCGACTACCACTGGGGTGCCGCTGTCCGAGGCCATGCTGAGTATCTGCGAGACTGCACTCACTGTGGCATCATCGCGACCTAGGCCCGGTCCGATGACTAGAGCCTGAGCCCCCCGGGATCCGAAGGCGTCGGAGATACGGTCGAGAGAAGCCTCGGTCAGCCTGTCCTCATCAGGCAGGGCCTCGGGAATTAGCGTTGTAGGCCACTCGGCCCTAGATGCGGCTGCGCTCGGCATCGCGACGTGCACGAGGTCGCAGCCGGTACGCGCTGCCGCCATTCCTGCAAGCATCGGAGCACCGTGATAGGGTCCACCACCGATCACCCAGAGACGTCCGCGGTCGCCCTTGCGGGCATTTACGCCAAGAGGTGGATACCGACTCGCATCGCCAGGTCCGCAATCCTCGACCTCGGCCGGCCATGGTAGTGGAGCCACTGTAACTTCCCCGGCCTCGGGTGAGGTCAGTCCCTGCTTCATACTATGGAACGTGAGGGTGGCGTCCGCTGACAGTGCATCAGGCCCTCCCAGCCCCGTCGGGATGTCACAAGCAAGAACGGGGGTCCTAAGTTCGGCTGCCCAGAGTGCAACCTCTCCAATAGGAGATCTGAGACTCTGGCCGGGCGAGGCCCCAGCTCCCAGCAGGCAGTCCACAACGAGGGAGTGAGGTGCGCCAGGGGCATCGGGCCAGACTCGGACCTCGCCTGCACCCTCGCGCGCAGCGCGCGCGCTGGCGCCACGGGATTCAGCGTGGCTGGCGAGTACCGAGGCCCCTACCCCCCACTCACGGAGGTATCGCGCGGCGACGAAGCCGTCTCCACCGTTGTTGCCCGGACCGCACAGTACCAAGACTTCGCCATCGGTCATCTCACGCGCAGTCTCGGCCAACGCCCTGCCGGCGGCTTCCATCAGGGATGTCTCCTGAATACCAAGCGCGGCAGCGTTGCCGTCGAGAACTGCGACCTCGGACCAGCGCATCTCCCAGCATGCCGGCTCGCGCATGGTCCGACTCACGCGAGTTCCGCTTCAACAGTTGCCGTCGAGTGGCTGCGGGTCTCGCCGTGCTCGTCCACGAACGAATCAGGCAGTTCTGCCCCCGACTGCACCACGAACGGGTCGTCGCCTCCCGGCAGCATGTCAATTGGTGCTTCCGCACCCTCGGGGACGTTGCGGAACAGCGGGCGCGGCTCCAGCTCGAAGTCTCTGGAGAGGACGTAGAAGGGCCACGGAGAGTCTGTGGTGGGGACCATTCGGTTGACGAGAACATACTTATTGAGCGAAACGAAGGTGATTGCAGTGACGCCCCAGAAGAGGAGGATGATCGAGATTCCGTGTGGGTTGGTGGGGTTCCACGGGTCGTGCACGTTGAACAGCAGATCACCGAAGTAAGAGAGCATCAGGACAGCAAACATGGCAGGGAATCCAATGTACATGATGGCGTCCCACCAGCGCCCAATCCACCAGTCGTTGTCTCCAGTGTTGATGAAGTCGTCACGGAAAGCGGAAACACCGTTATCGACGTAGTCCCCCATGTCGAAGTCCTCGACATCGTTCTCCTGCTGCCACGACTTGTAGCGGCTCCAGCCGTACTTCCAGATGCTGTAGGCGATGAACAGCCCGCTGAACATCAGACCGTAGCCCCAGATGTGATCCTGTACCTCGAGGAACTGCGGGAAGGCCACCCCGGTGGAGTCGTCCACTAGAATCCACAACGCTGCACTTGGCAGCCCGAACAGGAAGATGGCGACGCTTGTGAACCCGACCGCCTGCGAGCGGTCGACCCCGTGGTCGACGAAGTTGCGCACGCACAGTTCGACCGTCGAGATCATCGAGGTCAACGCGGCGAACGAGAGCGCGAGGAAGAAGATGGCGACCATCAGCAGTTGTATCGCGGGGCCACCGGGCGCTTTGGCGAAGACCTCTGGCAGTACGAGGAAGGTGATTGCCGAACTGCCACCTCCCACTGCGCTGAGAGGGTCATCGACGACGGCAAACACGGCCATCATCACTGTCAGGCCCGCGATGATACTGATGCTGTTGTTGGCCAAGCACATCGTGGCCGCGTTCAGGGTAGTGTCCTCGTCCTTGCGCATGTACACCGAGTAGGTGATTGCCATACCCATGCCCGCCGAGCAGGACCAAGCCGACTGCGAGAGTCCGTTTATCCAGGTCTCAGGCTCCATCAGATACTCGGGCTGGATGCTGAACATGTAGACGAAGCCATCGAGGGTTCCGTCCTCGAAGTCCATCACGAAGGCTAGGAAGAGCGCGGTGAAGAGCAGCACGAACAGTGATACCATCAGCATGACATTTGCCTTCTCAATGGCCTTGGCGCCTCTCCAGATCGCAGCCATCGTAATCAGAATCGCAATCATTTGGAAGATGATGACTTGCCCGGGTGCTTGCAGGAAGTTATTCCAGACCTCGATGGTATCGACGCCCTGAGACAGTCCACCACGGATGGCGGCCTGGAAGTAGTTCAGACACCAACCGGTGACAACAGCGTAGTAGAATCCGATTGCTGTCGATATCCAAGCTGTCCAAAGTCCCATCCAAGCGAATTTTGGACCTGCGAAGATGCGGAAGGTACCCACGGTCCCTGTCCTACTGCGCTTGCCCAGTGCGAATTCGGCTATGATTAGTGGAATAGACCAGAGGAATAGGAAAATCAACCAGGGGACTAGGAACGAGCCGCCACCGTTGGCGCCTACCATCCTAGGGAAGCGCCAGATGTTACCGGTTCCTATGGCAGCGCCGATGGTGGCGAAGATCAGCCCCATACGGCCGCTGAACTGGTCCGATGAGGGCTCCTGCGGGTTCATCCACCGTCCTCCGGCAAACCGATTACGCCACGTTCGTCATCGAACATCGCACGTAAGGTGTAGCCGAGGCCGCCCCAGACAAAGCTCGCTATCACTAGGAACATCATCACTGCCAAAATGGATGAACCGAATGAAGCCCTGTAGGGTATTCCTAACTCGTAGTAGTTCCCTCCTTCATCTAGAGAAGGGTAGGAGAACGGGAAGGCACCGTTGACCGTCCCTAACATCGCCTTGTACTGGATCTTGCCAGCCAAGGTGTCGGGGTGTGGAATGTGACTATGGAGCAGGGTTCCGTTCGAGCCGTCCAGCAAACTGCACATATCCTCCGACTCTGAGAACCCTGACATCTCCCAAGGCACGTCCACCCATTCAGTGGGGCCGAATTCGTTCTGCTGCCTTGTCGGCTCTACGAATCGCCACATCAAGTGAGTTCTGTTTATGTCCGGAGTGAATGGGAATGCGGGATCGAGGCAAAGCCCGATTGGGATGTCTCCCTTGGACGGGACCGTTACATTGGCGGGATCAGCAAGCCATTGTCGGGCAGTGGTGTTCTCTATCCCCGCGATGGCGCGGTATCTGGGGTCATCGGCAATCTCAGTCATGTAGAATGCGACTCCGATGTTTCGTACCGCGATGTGTGCGATGTCCTCGGGAAGCTCGTGGAAGGCGTTCCCTATCTCGATGGTGTAGCAGTATGAGTTGTGGACTCCGTAGTGCCAGTCGCAGAAATCGCCAGTAGTAGGGTAAAGATCGGATGATTGCATAGGAGCATAGTCTGTCATTTGTCCCATCATGTTGCCGTGGTATACGAGGTACTCATCATCTGGCGTGTAGCAGTCAGTGCAGTGCCCCCATGGCCACAGCACCAACTCCGAAAATGAGTGCCATGTCAGTGTTGCCTTGAAGTCCGAAGCACCATCGCCGTCGTCGTCGTTCATCTCGGTCATGTCTTGGATGAACTTGGTCTCAGGCTCGGTGTTCCCCCCCATCCAGTCCTCGTCCACTTGGCCATCGGCATCGTCGTCCTTGCCGTCCACGTGGTCCTCATTGATCAGTCCGTCGCCATCGTTGTCCTCATAGTTGACTGGGCCGTTGTAGACATCGTTGTTAGCACCGTCTACGTAACACATGCCGGGAAAAAGCGGGCCAGTGGCGCCCAGAGGCGCGCCCCACTCGAACTGATAGTTGCGATTCAGATCGACGCCGTCGCAGCCCTCGTCGACTTCCTCATCAACATCTGGAATCGGAGTGACGCCGGTCACTGTGTTGTCGCGTAGGTTCTTCCTCCATCCAGAGGTTCTGCAGTTCTCCCATGCGGTCTCGCCGCAGTACTCCTCCCTGTCGTATCGATTGCCATCGACATTGAGCATCGGGATTAGGTAAATCTCACGGGTGTTCACCATGTCTGTGATGAACTGCTCCGAGAAGTCCTCGTCGACCCCTAGGTCGCCGGGCCCACAGGGGGTGCCGTCGCCGTTGCTGTCCTGATTGGTCGCGTTCAGCAGCGAGCAGTCACCGTCATTGTCGATGCCATCCCAACCGTCTTCGTCAATCAAGCCGTCGCCATCATTGTCGATGCCCGCCTTGCCATAGTAGTAGGCCACCGTCTCGAGGAAGAACATCGGCACCTCGTAGGACATCCACTCGCGGGCATGGTGGTTCCCGACCAGCATGACATCTGGGCGGTCTGCGTAGTTTCCATCATCATCATTGAATTCATTGTAATCACCACCTTGGACATTGCCAGTAATCTTCATCCATGGGCTTCGGTGATTGTAGTACCATCCCTCATACTCAGTGGCGGTCATTTCATCACCTCGGGCATTGACACCACCAAGCAAACCCTCGTGGAATTGCAGAAAATCAGGATAGTAGGCAGCCAAAGTCTGCATTCTCTCCTTCATAGAGAAGTAGTCATGGTAGGATCGGAATTGGAGTTGATCGAAATCGCCATGTGGCCCCCAAGGGAAGATTTGGAACGCGTACTCGTCCGACCAGATGTCCTCAGGAGCATAACCAGGATCTGCGTCCTGGGCTCCGACAGGACCCAAAAGGGAGGTCGGGGCTACCAGAGATAACAGCAGCGGCAGTAGCATCGCTGTCATCGGAACTCGGCGAGAGCGCGCTTCTGCTTGCTCGACCCGTGAGGCGTCTCTTGGCGACATCTGAACGCCTCTGCGACCATAGGGGCGGTATTCAATCCCTCGGAGAAGCGGTCCATAGGACCGGGGGTGCCTTTTTGAGGGGGGCGTCCTCGGCCGCACCATGGACTGGTTGGATGGTTTGATGGATGGAGATGCCGCGATTGGTGGCTTCTCAACAGGGACTCTGGGTGTTGTAATCGTTTGTGCTGCACTCAGTATGGGAGCTGGAATACTCTCTAGGAGGATGATTTTCCCGCGCCTGATGGGTGTATTCTCCAAGATTGAAAGGATAGACAGCGAGAATGTGTTCGCTCCCAAGTCACTTAGATGGATGGTCGTCTTCTTTGCAATGTGGTTCTCACTGGATTGGCTCTCCGCTACAGACGAAATGGGAGAGTACGTGAACGCAGCACCCGTTTGGGATGCCAATCTGATAGACACAGTAGAGCAAATCGCATGGGCTGGATTCATCCTACTCGTGCTTCTGACAGCCTACCGATTGGTCGACTACCTCGATGCTTTCATCGTGGTCGAGGGAGACGATATGGCGGCTCGCCGCTCACTGGCTAGCGTCGCCGAGTCAATAGGGCGACTCGCTGTAGTAGTAGTCGGATTCTTCGTGATAGCAGGACTGTTCGGAGTCAACCTCAACGGTCTGATTGCAGGTCTCGGAATCACTGGCCTGGCTCTGGCACTTGCAGCGCGGGACTCTGTGGCGAACGTCTTCGGGGCCATCTCGATAATCGTCGACCAGCCGTTCAACGTCGGTGACTGGATTGTTGTCGAGGATGTCGAGGGTGAGGTCGTCACCATCGGCCTGCGCACCACCACGCTGAGGACGGGGGCTGACACGATGGTCACAATCCCCAACTCCAACATCACCAACTCCCCCGTTGAGAACTTCAGTCACCGAAGGTTCCGCAGGATTCGCCCGAGTTTCGAGTTCGAGGAGGATAGTAATGCTGCCCAGCTCCGTCAGTTCTGTGAGTCCCTCTGCGAGCAGGTGCTGGCAGATCCGAGATCTACCAAGCGCGAGGACTCGTGGGTTCGTGTCACTGAGACTCTACCATCGAAGATCACGGTTTCAACCAACTTCTACTGCGCTTCCTCAGGTAAGACCCAGCGGGAGTTCACCGAGGACATCCTGCTGATGGCCCGCGCTAGGGGCAACGAGAGCGGTCTGGTTTCCCACGAGCCGCGGCGCAGGGCCCAGATGTAGGGTGCAGACATGGCCAGACTCATTCTGGTCCGCCACGGCCAATCGGTCTGGAATGCCTCCAACCGCTTCACTGGTTGGACAGATGTCGGCCTCTCCGAGCAAGGCGTTGAGGAAGCCGAGGATGCGGGTCGTCAACTGTCAGAGATTCAGATTGACGTCGTCCACACGAGCGACCTCGTTCGAGCCCAGAGAACCGCTGAGATCATCATGCGGCACAACGAGGCCTCGGAGGATGTGCCGACGAAGTACGACTGGAGGCTCAACGAGCGCCACTATGGCGCGCTACAAGGTCTGAACAAGGCCAAGACAGCGGAGCAGCACGGTGCTGAGCAGGTCCGCATCTGGCGCCGCTCGTTCGATGTCGCTCCCCCTGATGGCGAGAGTTTGGAGATGACGGCCGAGAGGACCATTCCATACTTCACCGAGGAGATAGTACCAGACCTCGTAAGCGGCAAGAACGTCTTGGTCTCAGCTCACGGCAACTCGCTGCGCTCTATTGTGATGCACATCGATGGAATAAGTCCCGAGGACATCGTCTCTCTTGAGATCCCCACAGGGGAGCCAATTCACTACAGCTACGAAGAGGGAGTCATCTCCCGAGATCGGTGAACGGCCTCTCGGGTGGCGGTGACATTCGCTTGTACACCCCATTCAGCCAGTAACTCAGAGCAATGCAGGCTATCGGAATCGGGACCTCCCCCATTGTAGGTGGGAAAGTATTGGCCAAGGAGGCGATGCCGAAGAACGCGGCCATCACCGAAAGCGCCCCGAAGGTACGGTTGCTGAACATCCGCTTCTGGTAAGCCTTGACGTAGGCCAATGTCGTCACCGCCGGCTCAGGCGCACCCGACTGGTGAGAAGTGGCCTCCAGAATGTCAAGCAGACACTGCTCGTACTCCCAGATTGCCATCCCGCCTCGATGCGCGTAGAATGCCTCGTCGGAGGTCCAGTCCTCCGGCGCTGTCGACTTCCAGCCATCGATCAGCGCCGAGCGCAGAGGAGTCAGCTCGAGGTTTGTTGACGATGAGTAGTGGATTCTTGACAGATCGTGGACTAGGGATGCAAGGTCGCGCATCGCTGGGAACTCGCAGGTGTGGGTACGCAGGGCGTCCGCCAGCCTCGGCCTTCCTATCTTCAGTGAGTCGCCTGAGACGTCCGAGAGTCTGGCATCACCGAGGGCGAGGGTGCATGGCTGGTTCTTCGAGTACGGGGCTCGCCAGATGTACGTCGCGTGAAGAGTCTCCTCCAGCCACTGGTTCCTAGCGTTCCATCTGGATGCATCAGGGGGGGTCGTCCTTGCTGCCATGGCTTTTGTGTGATAGCGCCCCAAGACTGTCCCGGCGTTTCGTAGTTCTTCTTGAGCAGTGCCCATTTCGTCTGCCTCCAGAGCTCTTGTGACCTCGCTCGCAGAGTCAGTCAATGTGGAGTCTGCGGACCTGATTATGATGAGGTCGGTGCCTTGCCAGGAGTACCCCCCCGATGGTACGCGAGAGCCTTTCGGGGCCGCTTTTACCCGTGCCCTGAGCCGACCGTCCGAGCCCCATGGAAGGAATTCGGCGCTCCAATCGGAATCAGCGAACAGTTTGGCTACCAATCCCCTGTCGGTGGCAGTAGTTGAAATCGAGGTTATGGAATCGGGCTCGGGGACCTCACCCCATGTCTCCAGACCCGCGACGAGGACTACCCAATCTACAGGCTCCGCCAAATCATGTGGCTCCAGCATCCTAGCCACCATCCCAATTCCCGCAAAGGTGACCGCATTGAATCTCGGTGGAGCATCCGAATCGGGCTCGACCTCGGCCATCGCGGCCGGTCTCCAAGGCGTCTCCTGCTCTGCCACGGCGCATCCCCCGGAACCACGAGGTGGTGGTCGGCTTCATTGAATCGGTCGGCGAAGCCTTGAATCCGACCCCCCTCAGCGGGGCCCATGGGAGATGCTGTGTCTGACATCCCACTAGCCGTCGATTTGGACGGCACGCTGATTCTCTCGGATATGAGCAGAATAAGCTTCTCTCGAGTCATAGCGAAGCGTCCGTGGGTGCTTCCCGGCATGATTCTGAAGGAGATTACAGGCAGAAGGGCGCAGTGGAAGAGGGATCTTGCTGAGAAACTGGTCTTCGATCCCGCCGAACTGGACTACCACGAGGCTTTCCTCGACTGGATTACAGGGGAGCGAGCGAGGGGTCGCACGCTGGTGCTAGCCACGGCATCCGACCGTATCGTGGCCGAGAGGGTGGCCGCCCACGTGGGGCTGTTCTCCGACATAATGGCGTCGGACGCCACCTACAACCTGCGCGACAAGCGCAAGGCTGAGGCTCTGGTCTCCAGATACGGCGAGAACGGCTTCGGTTACGCCGGCAACAGCCACCACGACCTTGCCGTGTGGGAGCGGGCTGGGCAGGTTATCGTTGTAAATCCCGAAAAAGGCCTTCTGGAGAAGCTCGAAGACGGGGCGGATATCGTCTTCGAGTAGGTGCTTGACTAGGCGACGCCCTTTAGCGCAGTCAGCATCTGGTGAGAGTATGGGGCGCATGCGTAAGTCGCTGGGACGTCGTATCGACGGATTGGCCAAGTGGTTACTGAGATTCAAGTTGATCTCCGTCCCTGCAAGGACGATTGCGAACTCAAGTTACGCATGGAGTTTCATCTCGAGGACTGACAGGATCCGGGCCAACAGGCTGCGCGACCGGCTGAAACAGGACGAGTTGCCCGAGCACGTCTCGATAATCATGGACGGCAACCGGAGATTCGCATGGAGCAGCAACATCGAGCGTGACCTGGGTCATCGTCACGGCAAGGAGAAGCTCAAGGAGGTCATGGACTGGATTCTCGATCTGGGGATTCCCTACCTCACGGTCTACGCACTCTCAACCGAGAACATGCGCGAGCGCCCAGAGGATGAGCTTGAATCTCTGTACGACCTGTATGTCACCGGTCTCGACGAAATCGCAGAAGATCCGCGTATACACTCGCGCGGGGTCAAGGTACAGGCCGTGGGTCGCTTGGAGAGCTTGCCTTCGAGGGTGCGCGAGGCGATTGACCGAGCCGAGAGTCGGACCGCCGGCCATTCCGACTTCCTGTTCACAGTGTGCCTGGCCTACGGAGGGAGAGAGGAGATCGTCGATGCGGTGCGCGAAGTCGCAGCGGACCACGCCAAGGGTGAGCTCGCGCTGGAATCGATAGACTCGGCTCAGATATCGAGCAGGATGTACACAGCTGACCTGCCCGACCCGGATCTGGTCATCCGGACCAGCGGTGAGGAGCGCATCTCGAACTTCTTGCTTTGGCAGATAGCCTACTCAGAACTGCACTTCACCGACGTCCACTGGCCATCGTTCAGCAAGACCGACCTCTACGAGGCTCTCGAATCCTACCAGAACAGGAGACGGCGCTATGGCGAATGAGCCGTGCGATGCCTGCGGACGTGACGGCTACAGCAATCCGGCTGTTGCAGTGGATGCCATTGCCCTCAGGGAGGGCGAGTCTGGCACAGAGGTCCTGCTCATTCGCAGGGGCGGCGAGCCGTGGAAGGGCAGGCTTGCCTTCCCCGGGGGCTTCGTAGACTACGGCGAGAATCCCGAGCGCGCAGTTCTGCGCGAGCTCGAGGAGGAGACCGGGGTCGATGGCTTCGACCCGGTCGCCCTCGCTATCCACGGAGACCCCGACAGGGACCCCCGCAAGCACATCATAGCGCTGTTCTACCTAGTAGACGTGGACCCGGAAGCGATACCGAGGGGTGGCGATGATGCAGCAGATGCGGCTTGGGTGCCAATAGCCAGTCTGACAGCCGATCAAGTGGCTGGAAGCCACATCCGAATCATCGAGATGCTGCGTGAGTAAGCATATCACCATAGAGCCTGTGCGGGAGATATGGCTCGCAAACTGAAGGTCGATACCGGCGGAGCCGTCTTCGGACCTTACAGCCCAGGAATCAGCGTGAAGGATCACATCTGGCTGTCAGGCCAAGTGGATATATCGGTAGAGGGGATAGAAGCGCAGACGCGTGGCACTCTGGCCAAGGTGGACGGTCTGCTGGCTGCGGCCAACAGTTCCAAGGCAGACCTCGTCAAGGTCACCGTCCTGTTGGCCGACATAGGATCCTACTCCACGGTTAACGAGATCTACTCCGAGTGGCTCGGGGACGCGATGCCGCCTGCCAGAGCGGCCTTCGGAGTCGCGGACCTTCCTGGCGGCGCGCTAATCGAGGTCGTCTGTGAGGCGTTTCGCGGCTGCGGGGGAGCATAATGCACGACATCATCTTGAAGCGTTTTGAGGAGCCTGACGAGTTACGGGAGTTCGAGAAGGGCAGGTTCGAGGTGGTCCACTTCGATGGCATGACAATCGGTCGGGCTACCTACGAGCCCGGCTGGAAGTGGTCTGTCGATGTCTCACCGCTGACCGGTACGGATTTCTGCGAGGTCGAGCATCTCGGGATGGTGCTCGAAGGTCATGCGACCTGCGCTTTCAAGGACGGCGAGGTGTACACCCTAGGCCCGGGAGATCTGTTCTACATCGGCCCGGAGCCACACGACAGTTGGGTCGTCGGCGACGAGAAATACGTCTCACTGCACTTCCAAGGAGCCGATAAGTACGCTGATTGAGTCGCTGTCCCGAATCGGGAACGCTTAGGAGTACCTGCATCTGGCCCGGGCCGTGAGCGTGTTCAAGGCGTACGACATCAGGGGCATCGCAGGCAGTGAGCTGACGCCCGATTTCGCCAACACCCTAGGAAGAGCCGTTGCCACTCACCTCGACGCCTCCGCAGTGGCCATCGCGAGGGACATCAGGGATTCTGGTCCCGAGCTCCACGCCGCCTTTGCAGAGGGCCTCGTCAGCACCGGAGCGGATGTCCTTGATTTGGGAATCACCACCACCGGGGTGCTGTACCGCGCCACGGTCGATCTTCCGGTACAGGCCGCAGTGGCCATCACAGCAAGTCACAACCCGCCCGAGTACAACGGATTCAAGATTTGTCACGGCAAGCTTCCAGTGGCCGGAGATGAACTGCAGGAGCTTAGGGCGACCTTCGAGGCAGGTGAGTTCCGCGAAGGCGAGGGCACACACATCGAGGTGGGCGGCTTCGAGGACCACTACATCCGCACGATAGTGGAGAACGCCGGCAGGCCTGCTAGGCCGGTCCGCATTGTAGTGGACTGCGGCAATGCGGTCCCGGGACCGCTGGCGGTGAGACTGATGGATGCCTTAGGAATCGACGCGGTGCCGTTGCACTGTGAGTGGGACAGCAGCTTCCCAAATCACCCACCAGACCCCACTCGCCCCGAGAACATGACCGACCTCGCTGCAGCGGTGGTCGAACACGGCGCTGAGTTCGGCATTGGGATGGATGGGGACGGGGACAGGATCGGTGTGGTCGACGAGGCCGGACGCTTCATCCACCCGGACAGGCTGATGGCAATATTCGCCTCAGACATCCTGTCCAACCTGCCAGAGGATGCCACCGAGGCCGAGAGGACAGTGTACTTCGATGTCAAGTGCAGTATGGCACTAGAGGAGGCAATCGCCTCTGCTGGCGGTGTGCCAAGAATGGTGAGAACCGGGCACTCGTTCATGAAGCGAGAGTTGCGGGACAATCCCCAAGCCCCGATGGCAGGTGAGATGTCGGGCCACTTCTTCCTGCACGATCGCTGGCCGGGCTTTGACGACTCACTCTACAACTCCGCGCGCTTGCTAGAGATAATCGGGCGCGACCCTGCTCCCTCAGATGGTGGTCCATCCTTCTCAGAGCGCTTCTCATTCCTGCCAGACTACCCTTCAACGGGGGAGACTAAGGTTCCACTGCCTAGTGAGCGAGAAGAAGTCATGACGGCCGTGCAGGAAGCCTTCTCGGACATGGAGTGTTCAACGGTGGACGGTATCAGGGTGCGTTACGATGACGGTTGGTACCTGTGCCGACCGAGCAATACCGAGGCCATCCTAGTAATGCGCGCGGAGGGACGAACTGAGGCTACGTTAGAGGGGATCCTTGCGGACGTGAATGCCCGCATCGGGCACATGGCGGATCTCAGCGCGCTGCGCTAATCTTCCAAGGAGTCAGCAGCGGCTAGAATTGGTAGAGCTACCAAAAGGCCGCATACAGCAGCGCAGAAGACACTGAAGAATGCGCCAACACCTCCCGCAACTGCCCCGAAAGCGCTGTCTCCGGCTATCTCTGCCATTACGTCTGCAATCACAAAACTACCAATCAGTGACACGGCGAGTTGGGCCCCGATTGCGTAGAGGCCCAACATGACACCACTCCTCTGGTAGTTGCGGACTTGGTTTCCGGCATACGCTACCACGAAATTGACGCCTATGGCCACAACCGCTTGGATCCACATGAAGGTCGATGCAAATGAGGTGATCTCGACTCCAGTATCTTTGTAAAGAGTGATTGTATCTCCAGTACCAGCTAATGAGAGAACTGAAAGTAGTCCAAATATGACACCGTAAATCATCATGAGAATTCCCATTATCTTGGGTAATGAGCTCTTTGGGCCAATCATCACAGCGGGCTGACCGTAAGCCCCACCATCATCGCCAGCGGGGGCGGCGTTTGGTGTTCCTGATAGTGTAGTTTCTTCCGGAGCTACGTCCTCGTCTGTCTCTTC
>Ga0208131_1000337_pt1 | contig 13908 bp, 16 predicted proteins | sample ETNtaG_14_FD_185781 | JGI IMG/M metagenome (GOLD analysis project Ga0208131, IMG submission 185781) | Marine microbial and viral communities from oxygen minimum zone, Eastern Pacific Ocean - ETNP201406SV73 (SPAdes) (version 2) | ecosystem: Environmental > Aquatic > Marine > Oceanic ...
CAAGCGGTGAGGACGGCCTTGCCAAAATTCAATTGTGTCTGGGATCAAGATGTAACCACCCCAGTGCGCGGGGCGCTCGGGCGCTGCGCCTTCTAGTTCTGAGTCGAGTTGCTTCCATTTGTCTTCAAGTTCTCCGCGATCTCTCACCGGGCGACTCTGGTCTGACACGACTGCAGAAATTTGAGAGCCGCGGCCGCGGCCGGAGAAATAGCGATCGCTGCTTTCGGGTTCTATTTTCTCGACCTTCCCCGTCAGTCGTATTTGCCGCTCTAATTCCAACCAACCGAACTGCGCGGCAGCTGCGTCTTGTTGTGCCAAATCGCGTCCTTTTCGACTTTGGTAATTGGTGTAGAAGACGAGCCCGCCGTTGGTCTGACCGCGGAGTAAGACATTGCGAAGCGATGGTTCTGAGCCTTCATTGACGGTTGCGAGCGTCATCGCAGTCGCGTTGTGGAACTTAAGTTCTTCGGCATAGGCCATCCATTTGCCAAAGAGATACATCGGATCAGCGGGGGCATCAGCTTCGGACAGTCCGCTTGTCATCAAGTTTTCTCGGATCGCCTGCAACGCATTCGATTCTGGCATCACTATGTGGGCTCCCCTTCTCTACTAGGCACTATGCCATGACAACACGATCTGCGGCCGCTGTCATTGCCGCAGCAGTGGTGGGCGCGGGTTCTCGCTGGCTGCTCGGCGTCTCAGTTGGTCAGGAGTGCGGGTTACTGGCTGCAAATATCGCCGGTTGTGCGTTAATTGGATGGGCTTCCCACTCTCAAAACCGCGACTGGGACCGGGTGTGGCTGACCACTGGGCTATGTGGATCATTCACGAGTTTTTCTGGATTGGCGGTGCAACTTGCTATCGGGCTCGAAGCCCAACGATGGGCGTACATTTCGCTCTGGGGAGCAGCATCATTACTTGGCTGTGGAATCGGTTTTGACCTCGGGCGGTCACTCGGGCGCACTCGATGACGATCTTGTTGTTCGCTTTAGCAGCAGGCCTCGGTGCATTAATCCGTTGGAAAATGACCAGCCGCTGGGGCCGAGCGGGGACGTGGGCGTTGAATATGGCCGGTGCCTTTGGGCTCGGGTTTCTAGCAGGAGTCGGGGGAACCCTATTGACGATCGCAGGTACGGCGGGACTGGGTGCTTTGACGACGGTTTCGGGAATAGCGCGTGAAGTTTCTATGTTGGCTTCGGTTTCTCGAATGCGCGCGGGCTCGTATCTTCTTGTGACTCTGGTGACGGGTGTCTGTGCGGCATGGATAGGAGTGCGCTGTGGGATGTAGTCAAGTTGGTCCCGCTATGGAGTCAAACCCTGTGTAAGGCCTTAGAGCATCTGGAATAGAGATTGATCCATCGGACTGCTGTCCATTCTCCATGAGAAAAACAAGCGTGCGGGAAATAGCGCACGCCGTCCCGTTCAGAGTATGAAGCAGACCCGTACCGTCATCACCTCGGTACCGACTGCCCATCCGTCGAGCTGAGTAGTCAGTGTAATTCGAGCAAGATGTCACTTCGCGATAGGTGCTCTCAGAAGGCAACCAAACTTCGAGATCATATTTTTTTGCCGCGGCTGCACCTAAATCGCCCGCAGCAACGTTGATTACTCGGTAAGGCAAATCAAGAGAGGAAACGATTTCCTCTTGTATCGAGCGAAGGCTTTCTAATTCATCCCAGCTGGTTTGAGGATCGCAAAAAGAAAACATCTCTACCTTGTCGAACTGGTGAACCCTGAAAATGCCTCGAGTGTCTTTCCCGTAGGTTCCAGCTTCTCTCCGGAAGCAAGAAGAAAACCCTGCATAGCGCACGGGCAAGGAATCTCGTTCGAGGTGTTCGCCACGGTGAAGGCCAGCAAGAGCAACTTCCGAGGTCCCGATGAGGAATAAGTCGTCGCCCGCTATTTCGTAGACCTGGTGCCGATCTGTTGGAAAGAACCCGGCGTCAATCATCATTTCTTCTCGTACTAGTACTGGCGGGACGACCGGTACGAAGTTCTGTTTTTCGAGGAGATCAAAAGCGAATTGTACGAGTGCGAATTCAACTCGAACGGCGGGACCCATGAGATACGCGAATCGGCTTCCGCTATTTCTGACAGCGCGGTCGCTGTCGACCATCCCCAAAAGTTCACCCAGTTCTGCATGATCGTAGGGGGGCGGTGACGTTCGATCGCCAACCTCGCGTTCTGTGACAAAGTTTTCTTCGCCGCCCGGCGGCACGGAGTCGTGCGCTGGATTGGGGATCTGAAGCGCTAGTTCTTCGACCTCCGTGGACGCTATGTTTTCGGCAGCTTCAAGCTTCTCTAGCTCCGTTTTCAACCGACTTGCTTCAGCGATCTTGGATTCGCGTTCATCAGGATGGGCTCTGCCTATTTCCTTCGAAGCGGCATTCTGCGCCGCGCGAGCCTCTTCGGCATCGTGCATCGCTGCTCTGCGCCGTTCATCTGCGCCCAAGACTGCATCAATCAGGCCAACATCCGCACCCTTTTTTATTGCCCCATCGCGGTAACCAGCATCTCCTCGTAAGCGGCGAAGGTCGATCACAACAAACGAAGCTACCGGGCGCGCGGCATTAGATGAATTCGATATCTACCAGGTTCGGTTGGACCACTCAACAAAACGTGCTTGCGTCACATCCAGAGGGGTTCTGCCAGAACGCCATCGAGGTCCCCATCGCAGCGAATACGAGCATTGCGAGTACTAGCCCCGCCACGAACAGGTAGCTGAATACCTTGCTATCGAACTTCAAATGCATGAAGTAGGAGACAACGATTTGAAACTTAACGACCATAAGTATTAGCAACGATGGAGTCTCCACGACTCCAAAATCGAAAAAGTAGGTCGCTACTTCCAGTGCAGTGAGAACGGCGAGAAGAACGGCGACCTTGATATACCCAAAGTCACTCAGCCCATGATCATGGTGTTCTTGGTGTCCCTCGTCTTCGGAGACGGTGGCGGTGTTCATATGACCAATGCTCCTAGGGAATCAAATAGACAACCGCGAAGATAACAATCCACACGATGTCAACAAAGTGCCAGTACAGGCCAATTATCTCAATAGTTTCAGCGCGTTCGGGACCTATGTTCCCTCGCGTAACAAGCGCCCACATCGTCACGAGCATCACTATGCCCAGAGAAACGTGGACGCCATGAAACCCGGTGAGGGTGAAGAAAGCAGACGAGGAGAGGTTGGTCGTGAATCCCAACCCTTCTCGATAAAACCCTGTGAATTCGTAGACCTGGCCAGCAATGAAAATGGAACCCAACGCCGCAGTGGTTAGTAACCACATCTTGCATCGCTCCATCTCGGCTCGTTGTATGGAGGTCACCGCCAGCACCATGGTCATCGAACTCATAAGAAGAACAAAGGAACTTACTGATGTGAAGGGAATATCGAAAAGGTCAGCGGCAGTTGGTCCCCTAGTGGCCGGTCCTACACGATTTCGTGACAACAAATAAGTCGAGATAAGGGCACCGAAAAGTAGACAATCTGAACCCAAGAAGGCCCACATCGTGACTTTTTCGTTGGTCAGTCCGGTATTTGTCGGAAGATGATGGTGGTCATCCCAATCAGTCCGGCCATACGCCAGTTCAGAGGTCTGTGCCTCAGCAGCATCAGCCAACGGGGGCCTCCTCGACTATTTCGGCGTCGCTGCCATCGGGATCATTCAGATCCGGGTCGTGGTCGTCTCGGTGCCCGTCGTGGCCAGCATCAGGGTCAGTAGCCGGCTCCAGACTCCAGCCAAATATAGAGCCAAGCATCAGCAACAACCCGATTCCAGAAAGCCACAGGTTGTAGATCAACCCCAGGGCAATCAGCGGAAACCCGGCGGCGAGGATTATGGGCCAATACGACGCTGAAGGTAAGTGGGGGTGTTGGTCACCCTTTTGAGCAATATCGTTCCCGTCGGCGATTTTGCGCAACTTGCCGGTTTCGTCTGGCTGGTATTTCTTGTGCCAGAAATCGTCAAGGTCAGTGACCACTGGGACATAATCGAAGTTGTGTTCCGGAGGGGGTGAAGGTATTGCCCATTCCAGCGTCCTCCCATCCCAGGGATCCGCTGGCGCTTGAGGAATTGTTCCTGCTTTATAGCCGAGCCACGTTCGAACAATATTGACAGCAAATACGATCATTCCGACCAAGATCACGAAGGCACCGATCGTGACGACGGCGTTCCAAAAGTCGAAACCGTCTTCAGGCCCGTAACGGCTGTGACGGCGCGCCATGCCTTGCAACCCAAGTATGTGCATGGGCCCGAACGTCATGTTGAACCCAACCAGCACGAGCCAGAAATGCCATTTACCCAGCGACTCGTTGAGTTTGTAGCCGAATGCTTTTGGCCACCAGTAATACATCCCGGCAAACAACCCCATTAGTGCACCACCGAAAAGAACGTAGTGGAAGTGGGCGACAATGAAGTAGGTGTCGGTCTGCTGCGTGTCGGCGGGTGCGATCGCGTGCATCACGCCCGACAACCCGCCGATTGTGAACATTGAAACCAGCGATACGGAGAACATCATTGGCAATGTGAATCGGATGTTGCCGCCCCACATTGTCGCGATCCAGTTCAAAATCTTGACACCAGTCGGCACGGCTATGAACATCGTTGTTGCGGAGAAAGCCGCCACGCCCACAGGTCCGAGGCCGGAAACAAACATGTGGTGGGCCCAAACCCCCCAGCCCATAAACCCGATGGCCGCACCCGAAATTACGATGACTGCATAACCGAAAAGAGGTTTCCGTGAGAACACGGGCAATGTTTCGGAGACAATGCCAAATGACGGGAGAATGAGGATATAAACCTCTGGGTGTCCAAAGATCCAAAAGAGATGCTGCCAAAGCAACGGATCTGCACCCATCGCAACGTTGAAAAAGTTGGCGTCAAAAACCCGGTCAAAGCTGAGGAGCACCAGCGCAACAGTGATGACCGGCAAGGCAAAGAGCAGCAAAAACTGGACCACCAGAATCATCCACGTGAAGACCGGCATTCGAAGCATGGTCATTCCGGGCGCTCTCATATTAACGATCGTCACAATGAGATTCATCGAACCCACCAGGGAGGCGATGCCCACTATTTGGAGCCCAAGTGCATAGAAGTCCATGCCATTACCAGGTGAATAGGTGACACCAGTATTGGGCGCGTAAGCGAACCAGCCGCCGTCAGGGCCACCACCCAGGAACCAACTGAGATTCAGAAAAATGCCTCCGAAAATGAAAAGCCAGAGACCCAAAGCATTCAAGCGTGGGAAGGCGACATCTCGGGCTCCGATTTGTAGCGGCACCATGTAGTTAGCGAACGCCGCCGCGAGCGGCATGATGACGAGGAACACCATTGTTGTGCCATGCATCGTGAAAATCTGGTTGTACTGGTCTGCGGTCAGCACGCTGCCGTCTGGGGTAAATAGCTGCAACCTGATCAGAAGCGCTTCGATGCCTCCCCAAAAGAACCAGAACATTGCAACAACGCCGTACATGATTCCGATTTTTTTGTGGTCAACGGTAAAGAACCATGAGCGCCAACCGCTGGCGTTGGTGGGACGCGCGAACACCCCCGTGGTGGGGGCTATCTCGCCTGATTCAAGTTCGAGGATTTCGGGTGATTCCTCGGTCATGGCCATGGGTTTCGGTCTCCTGGAAGCCGCTACGGGCAGGTCAACTTGGCATCAGTGGCGGGGGGCCACCGAGCGTACTGAGGTATGTAACTATGTCATCAAGATCGGTCTCATTAAGAACCTCCGCAAATGAGACCATGCCCTGACGGTTGTCAGAGCGAGCAGGCTTTCGGTCGGGGGCATTTCGAACCCATTCGCGCAAGTCCGCAATGTTGATGGAGCCATCTTCGTTGTATAGCTCAAATACTGAACCGGCAAACGATGTTCGGGTCATTAGATGTGTCAGATTAGGTGCATATCCGGAGGTCAGATTGGCGTTGCCATTTGCCGCAGCTTCATATACGCCGTTCACAACGTGGCAGCTGACGCAATGTTGACCAAAGAGGTCGTAGCCGCGTTTCGCGGATGCGGCGGTCGGGACGCTCGAGGCTTTCATTTGGTCCTCAACCCAGGCATCGTAATCGTCTTGCTCTAGAGCCACGGTTCGCATCTGCATGTTCGCATGGCTAAGTCCACAGAATTCAGTGCACTCTCCGTAGAAGATTCCCGGCACTGGGGAACTAATCCGCCAATGATGAACACGTCCAGGGACGGCATCTTTTTTACCGTTCAATTGCGGAATCCAGAAAGAGTGGATGACGTCGTTTGAGAGAATTTCGAGGTTGATTTCTTCACCGATCGGGATCACGAGATCGTTAGCGGTCACAATGTCGGGAGTGCCGTCTTCGTCGATGTCGTAGCTGAACTGCCACCACCACTGCTGACCTTCAACTTTGATGGTTCGCCCATCGCCTTTCCCACTGAGGTCGAACACCGCGGGGATGGTGATGACCGTGAGAATGACCAGCAGTATTACGGGGATTATTGTCCAGGTGAGTTCCGCTTTCTTGTTGCCGTGAATTTGCTCTGGAAGGTCGTTGGGGTCGTCGTCGGGTCGCGCCCTGAACTTGACAATGACTGTGACTACGGCGATCGCGACGAAGACGCCCACCGCCGCAGCCAGGTAGCCGGAGAGCCGCATGAGCCCGTCGATTTGCTTGGCATTTTCGCCGATGGGATCGGTGGGGTCAATCCGTCCAGTCGCGCATGAAGTCAGTGCTGTGATTAGGACAAACAGCCCGCTGAGTCGAACTGCTCGATGCAGAGTGGGGCGGTGCGTGGCCATTGAGTTGGTCGTTACCTCAGTCAGTTTCGTATCGGTCGCGGTCATCGGACTACAACCGGGGCATCAAGAGCTGGAGCGGAGTGCTCATCCGTCGAGTTATCAGTGTCGTCAGACTCATTGTGATCTTCGTCGCCAAGATCTTCCTGCCCTCCGTGGTGATGGAAGTCCCTTTCGCCGCGTGCGGTAGCTGCGATACCGCCGATAATGAGGGCGAGACCTCCGACCACTAGGAATGACGCGATGACTGGCCGACGTAGCTCCGGTTTTGCATAGTTGAGGAAGGCAAAAGCCAAGACAAGACTGGCAACAATAATGGCGAAAAAGCTCGCGCCATTCTTGCTCGATGTCAGCAAGATTCGTGAGATGAGCACCACAGGCATAGCGATAGCGAGTGCTCCATAGAGGGGAATCTCAAATGGTGCTAGGAGCCGGTCACGTTCCACCAAATTGGCTTCCTGGTCTGTCGAAAGGTGTTCGGCCCAAGAGCTGAAGGTCCATTCGACAGCAGATATCAGAATCGCGGCAATACCTACGATGGCGATGAACCCGTCAGTGACGAGTCCAACCATCAGTATGCCTAAGCCCAAGGAACCCATGATGGGCCACCATGCGGGAGTGGGGGGATGCTTGTGGGCTCGGTCACGATCTATCGAATCACCATCTCCGACCGACAAAGCAAGGCCTGCTAGAAGAGCGAACGCCGCGGCGGCGGTCCCCAGAACGATCGTGCCGAACATGACGATATGTCCGTCGTTATCCATGCCTGTGACGAGGCCGAGAACCACAGCTGCTGCGGAGGCCAAGGCGACGCGACCGGCGAAGTATCTGCTTGCAATGCCGAGCATGATTCTCCTACTTCACCACGTACACGGTGTACCAAGTCACAGCCCATGCCAGCGCTGCGAAATCCCAAAAGAAGACTGCGGCTCCTAACGCCGTACTCCCCTGCTGTCCGACACTGCCCCCTAGGGAGCGGAGCCCCATTAATCCCATGTATAAAAGTCCTATGACGACGATGGTCAAAGCAAGTCCCGTGGTAGCGAAGGCAAGATTTTGGTATTCGCCAGCTCCGATTTCCAGACCCATGCGGTTGAGGCCATACATCACCATGTTGATGAAACCCAAACCCAACACAATCGTCGTGAGAATGGCCGTCCAGGCGTGCGCTGTGTCTCTTCGGCGGCTAGCCCATAGGGCCCAATGCGCCGTCACCATGGATGCGACCAGGGTAAGTAAGGCGTAAACAAGCTGCGGGTTCGGCACCGATAATCCATCGAGCCAATCATGGCCAGGGTGTGGTCCGGAGGCGTGTCGTCGAGCCATGTACAGCCCTAATGCTCCCGCCATCATCATTGAGCATGCAGCGCACGCAAAGCCTGTTGCTACGAGTTGCGCCCGGGGTCGTTGCGGGTCACCCGACACCAAGGTTGGGGTGGTGTCAGTCATCAGGCTGGTACCTCCTCAGCTTCAGCGGCATCAAGTAATGGGGTACCGGAAACAAGCATCGGCAGCTGATCTGGTTCACCAATTGGCGGAGGTGACGGGAGCATCCATTCGGGGGACTGCGCGGACCATGGGTCTTCGTCAGCTTCGATGCCTTTCTTCATGCCCACTGAAATCATCAGATTAAGCAAAAGTAGACCAGCGCCCGCCAGAACAATCACTACGCCTGCGACCCCAATGGCGCTGAAGCCTTCAGCGCCACTGTCGTCTACCCAACCTGCATAAATTGAGGTTGCGTTGGGATCTCCATACACGAAGTCAGGTTGTTCGGTGAAGAGCCCCGATAAGGCTGGGCCGAGAAATGCAAGTAGCGCTCCGCCACCGATGACCAGGAAGTTGAGCATGCCCAATAGATCATTTAGCTGCCTGCCCCAGATCTTGGGTGCCCACCAATGAACAGCGGCTAGCAGCCCAAGAAGCCCAGCTCCGTATATCAGAACGGATTGTTGTCCGGTTACCCAGGTCGTCATCCGTAGTTGGGCATTGCCGTCGTTTCCGCGCCCGGCAATTTCTAACCAGTCGGTTGCTGCGCCGATTAGGCCGTATAAAGCACCGAATAGGACAAGTGTCCCGGCCCCGAAAGCGGCCAAAAGCGAGGTATTCACTTTAGGCATTTTGCGGTTTTGAACCAGCGCGAGCCCGAGGAGCCCGAGAAGGCCTGCTGTGCCGAGGAGGGCGCCGCCGTAGAGAGCAACCAACACAACGCCTTCAAAGCCATCGATGATGTCGGCCCCCTCCCCTGTAACGGAGAAGTTGGCCCAGGCGCCAAACCCAAAGAGACCAACAAGTCCAAGGGTGAAGTACATAGCAAGAGGTTCGAATACGCGACGTTTGGCTGTGGCGAGAACGATCTCGGCTCCGATGCCTAGTACCGGAACTACGTATATGAACAACTGGGGGGTCCGGTGAATCCAGTCAATCCGTTCCCAAATTCCATAATTGCCAGCTAGAAAAACCCGTCCGTACCGATGATCGATGTAGAGAATCGCTATTTGGCCAAGGAGCACTGGCAAGCTCACAACCAACATTGAAGCTGACACCAACGCCGACCAGGCAAAGGGTGGGGTCGTGTCCAGGTATAGCCCCGGGGACCGCATAGTCATCACCGTCGTCGCGACAGCGATCGACCCAAGTAAGAGGGATACCACAAGGCCGCTCAACGCAAGCAAATGTAAATCGACGCCGTTGGCCCAGCCCCCATAAGGGCCACCGTTGCCGAGGTACGCGCCAATAAGAACGACGGCAGATACTTTCCACGCCCAGAACGAGGCTGTTGCGGCTCGGGGAAATGCCAGGTTGGGGGCACCAATCTGCAAAGGCACCATGTAAATAGCCACGCCGAGGAAAGCCGGGATCAGGAATAGAAGCGTTAGAGCTTCGCGAGAGAAGGTGAAGCCTTGGGCGAAACTGTCAGCCCCGAGACCCACGAAATCAGTTGCTGATGTCAGGTTTAATCTGACAAGCATGTCGATGAAAATCCCTAAAACCCCAAACAAGATGGAACTGACGATAAACAACCGTCCAGTTCGTTTGTGATCAGTAGTTGTCAACCAACCAAACGGCGTCGGATCCTCGACAGGTACCCCTAGAGACGTTGCTGCAGTGCTGTTTTCGCTCATCTTGTCCTGCTGATTGATGCCTCAATGGCTGGGGTGGCGGTTCGACCCAAAGATCGACCGTGCCCGAAAGCGCGGGGGAACCCGCACAGGTGCTGAGAGGGCACTTTACTCACCAGATTGCCAGTCGCGTAACTCCAAAGCTGAGTTCTAAGTTGGTCTTTTTGGCGCAACTTTGAGTCAGGCAACATCAGCTAACAACCCCAAAGGCCAACACGTCGACAGCGATAGCAATAAACAGCGCTCCCAGGTACACAATTGAGAAGGTAAATACCTTCATCGCCTGCGCCGCGTGTGGGCGGCGGAGCAGCCCAAGCGTACGCCACAAGAACAACAAACCGCCGACCAACGCGACTGTTAAGTACAAAAAGTTAGTATCGGCCACTATGTGAAACCACAACGAAAGCACGATCACGACGACCGAGTAGGCAAACATCTGGATCGCTGTGCTGCGGGTGCTGACAACCACCGGCAACATAGGTACCGACGCCGCTTCATAGTCATCCGCGTATTTGATAGCGAGTGCCCAGAAATGTGGTGGCGTCCAGAAAAATATGATCGCGAACAACAGAACTGGGCTTAATGCAAGCGATCCAGTCACAGCTGCCCAACCAATGAGCGCTGGCGCTGCACCAGCTGCTCCACCAATAACGATATTTTGCTTTGAAGTTCGTTTGAGCCAGAGCGAGTACACGAAGACGTAAAAAAGGCAGGCCCCAACCGCTAAAAGCGCCGATATCAAATTCACACACGTCACAAACAAAGCAAACGCCGCTATTTCGAGAACAAACCCAAATAGGAGGGCCGCTCGAGGGGAGACTGCACCGGTAACTAAGGGGCGGCCTTGGGTTCGTTGCATCAGCCGGTCGATGTCACGGTCGATGTACATGTTGAAGGTATTCGCACCACCCGCAGCAAGCGTCCCACCCGCCACTGTCACCAGAACAAGCCACACATTGGGCATTCCACCTTTTGCCAGGATCATCGAGGGAACAGTGGTGATCAACAAGAGTTCGATAATCCGGGGCTTCGTGAGCATCACAAAAGCGGCCGCTGTTGCGGCTAGACCTCTTTCGGTCTTTTCGATGGTCGTCGCGCTGTGCCGCATCGAGCGCCACCATACGGCCCCAAGCGCCCCGTTACCCAACCACAGGCTGTTGATTCGCTCAGAATGTTGTTAGACCTCTAACTTCAAGAACGTGGCAATTCTTCGGCTGACTCCTCAGCAGTACTACTTGGTGACGCGATTGGCTTTGTGGTCACTCGCTGTCATAGTCGTTTCGGGGGCGGCGGTGCGTCTCACTGGTAGCGGACTCGGGTGCAGCGATTGGCCTAATTGCGAGCCCGGTCAGCTTGTTCCCGAAGCCGACTTTCACGCCTGGGTGGAGTTCGCAAACCGGCTCGTTACTGGTCTCGTATCTATCGCCGTGGTTCTGGCGGTTTCAGGCGCAGCGCTGCGCAGACCAGTCGTCAAGCAACTAACGAGATGGTCTTTGGGACTCGTGGTCGGAGTCGCGGCGCAGATTGCGCTCGGCGCGATAACCGTCACCACTCATTTGTCACCTCCTGTCGTTATGGGACATTTCTTATTGTCGATGGTCCTTATCTGGAATGCCGTGGTTCTTGAGAACCTCGCTCGACCAAACAACGGTCCAGGCAGCTGTCGGAACCTCGGTCAATCTCTACGTCTACACAGCGGCGTCGTGGCTATAGCGACCGCGTTGGTTGTCGTAACGGGAACGCTAGTGACGGGGAGCGGACCCCACGGTGGCGATGAGAACGTAGAAAGACTGGGCTTGCCGTTATCGGAGATAGCGAGAGTTCATGGCGGAGCCGTCGTCGTCCTTTTAATGCTGACCGTCACGCTTCGCCTTCGCGTCCAATATTTGCAGAACACATTGGTGAAGCATCGAGTTAACGTGGTTCTCCTCGTAATGGTTCTTCAAGCGGTGATTGGCTACACGCAGTACTTCACACAACTCCCAGTTTTGCTAGTCGGGTTTCACATAGCGGGGGCAACGATTCTCTGGATATCCGCTATTCGACTGGCACTGACCGCATGCACGCCTCAGCTAAAGGTGAATTGACTTGCCTCGCACATCTCTCATTTCACAAAATAGGTCAGTGAACCAGACCGAAAGTTCGCCTGTCATCGCCGACGAAGAAAATCCTGGTTCCATGACCGACGCAGACACCCCCTGGGTTGTCTTGGTGTGGAATGACCCAATAAACCTCATGAGCTACGTAGTTCACGTCCTTCAAAAACTCTTTGGATATAGCTCCGACAAGGCAACCCTGTTGATGCTTGACGTTCACCACAAAGGCCGGGCCGTCGTGTCGAATGGCAACCGAGAAAAGGCCGAATTAGATGTTTTCAAGCTCCACGAATTCGGACTCTGGGCGACTATGCAGAAAGACGTCTGACGTGTTCTTCAGATACCGCTTCCATCAGCGTAGAGACGGAGTCATGGAAGTAAAGATCAGCGACGACGAACGTCGACTGCTCGGTGAGCTCATAGATCAACTACGCGAGTTGCTTTTGTCTACCTCTCCCGAAGGGCAACTTGACCCATCACTTCGCCGTCTCTACCCCGCTGCCTACGTCGACGACGTTCGCCAGGAACAGGAGTACCAGCGCTCGACAAGAGACCAGCTGCTGGAACGACGTCTAGCGCACCTTGACATCGTAGAAGCGACAATCAACGATGTGGAACTAAATCCCGATTCCGTAACTGCTTGGATTACAACCGTGAATGATTTGAGGCTTGTACTTGGCACTCAATTAGATGTGAGCGAAGATGACGAACCAAGAATTCTCGATCCTGAGGACCCACAAGAACAGCACCGAGCGATCTACCACTATCTCAGTCATCTTCTCGGTGAGTTCGTCGAGGCCGGTGGGGACTAGCAGAACCCGTTCATCTGATCGGTGGTTTCTCTACCTCAGAGGCCTAGTCTGGGCCTTCTAGAGCCCCCATCGTCTAGCGGCCTAGGACACTGGCCTTTCACGCCGGCAGCACGGGTTCGAATCCCGTTGGGGGTGCCAAACTGCTCGATTCGCCTGTCACCGCTGCGGAAGTGAGCATCCACCACAAGTTTTCCACGGTTCCACTGCATCCGTCTCGTTGACGCCTTCAGTTGGGCAGAGCGCAACAACCAAACGGGTCGCTCCTGGCGATCGAGGCGCGTGTCGGTATGGATGAGCGTCGTGGGTCCAGCCGTGCTCCAGCCCGAAGCCGCCGAGCACTGGGAGGCCCTGCTGCGCCGCTGACAACGAAACGCCTCGCCGGTCGTCATGGTGTCACATACGGCTGGGATGACGCTCTCGTGGCCTACAAGGAGTCAGCTATGTACTACCTGTCCGGCGCCATGTCGCTGATAGGCACATTCGACGCCGGCAACGAGCGCGGCGCAGCCCTCGTGGAGGCTTATTCGACACGCATCCTGAACCACTGCGTCGACATCGACGCGGGTAACGTGCTTTGACGCTCGGGCTTTTCGCGCACCAGCCGATCACGGACCGGTTCGTCAGCCGAGCAGGCGCACTGGCTCGCGGCCGTCCCAATCATGGGCGGCCTCCCGCACCATCTCGTAGAAACCACGCAACGGATCGCTGTCCTCGTAAATCTCCACGAAGTGACCGAGATCGGCCGTAGCATCGTGAAAGGCGAAGCGGGTCGACCCCGCCGTCGCAGCCATGGCGCACCGCCAGCCCATGTCGACCAGCTCTCCAGAAGCCTTGGCGAACGAATCAACGAAGAACGCCTGGTGATGCAGACCGCGGCGGGCCAGATGCGGTGGATCGTGAACCACCACGAGCTCGACCATTAGCGCCCCCCACTGCCCGTAGGCCGATGAATGATCGAAGCTCCCCGGAGCGCCATCCAATTTCACGTCGCCCACCTCTATGTGGTCACGCACGAAGAACGGGCCGGCACCACGGCCGACCCACTCGATCGTGGCCGAACGCACGTCATCGACGCCATAGGCCAGCTGCACCGGCCCGCCAGCCA
>Ga0208131_1000339_pt1 | contig 13850 bp, 10 predicted proteins | sample ETNtaG_14_FD_185781 | JGI IMG/M metagenome (GOLD analysis project Ga0208131, IMG submission 185781) | Marine microbial and viral communities from oxygen minimum zone, Eastern Pacific Ocean - ETNP201406SV73 (SPAdes) (version 2) | ecosystem: Environmental > Aquatic > Marine > Oceanic ...
AAAATGGGCCGTGACACCCGTTATCATCCTGAATGGAGCACAGTTTCACGTTATGTAAGGGAACTGTTTAATTATTATTGTTCCAGATGCGGAAAAGATTGCAGAAATACAAAAAATGCAGAAATGGTTTTGCAGGTCCATCATATTGATGAGAACCCTGGAAACAATGACCTGGAAAACTTGATTCCCCTTTGTGCGAGCTGTCATCTTAAAATTGAGCGGGAAGCAAGATTACACGCACCAAACCATGAAAAACAAATGGAATTGTTTGAAAACCAATCATACATGAGTCAGATGAAAATGATGCGGCAGAGTGCATTAGTAAAATATGGTGCTGTGAACAAAGCAGACGTTTCACAGATGGATGCCGAAACTTACGAAATAAGGGCTCTGGATTGGGAAATTAACGAACCGTCTTAAATTCCAAGTAATCAATTGGTGCCCAACTCCTACACAAACACTGAACCAAATCAGCGTCTTCTTCTTCCGAAACCTCCAAAACCAAACCCTCGCATGCGTCGGCTTCCTCCTCCAAATAGCGATCTTCTCCGTGTTGAGGAACGTCTGCGTTGTGTGGCAACAGGTTTTCTTTGTGTCCGGCTGTTGCCGAAACCTCCTCCGGAAGCTTTACGATTAGCAGAGCGAAACTTAGTACTTTTTATGTTATTCAGTGATTGTTTTGAAGTAGAACGGAACTTGTTAGACGAAACACTTCTTCCACTGCCAGTTTTTGCAGCAGACTTTGATGGTGAAGCTTTTTTTAGTGACGATGTGGCAGCACCACGACGGTTTTGAACAGAACTAACTGCCATTGGACCACCGCCGTAGCCGTATCCATAACCTCCTCCCCACATGAAAGGTGGACGAAAGAGCATCGACATCATCATTGAAGTCATAAACAAATTTGTCATGCTGTAGCCGGTGCCGTAATATGGAGGATAAGGTGCCCCGGCTGATTGATACATCTGCGGGTTCGGTGCGGATTGCATGGTCATTTGATCACCTGAACCGCGGACCACTGAGGCTGTCATAATTTCAATAGACTTGTTTTCTGCAATATCTCTCCAAGCTCCATTATCTGACCCAGAAGGAAGAACATTAACTTTATCGGGATCCGGAACCAAAATCGAAAATACAAGGAAATCAGAATCACCTGTTTCTGTTTGAGGTACAATCAAAACAGGATCTGCAATTCCGTCTTCATTAAGGTCAATCGTGCTTACATTACGAATTTTATTGGATATTTTACTAACCAGAATAGGAAGAAAACTGTCCTTGCTAACATTCTCTTGCGTCGTTTCTCTTATTGCCTCTGAAGTGATAGCCGGAATTAGTTTTGGGTCTAGATGTTCTGTAAGATTAATTCCCAGTTTTTCAAGGGCTTCAGGATTTAGTTGATCACTGACTCCTATCGGAACATTCTGAGTCGTAAAATTGAATCCTCTAGATTCTCGATTATTGTCTTCTCCAAAAAAAACCCAATATAATCCTAAAATCAAAATTGCGATCAGGATACCCTGGGTTGAAAATAATTTTTCCATCCCGTCTGACGGTTTATTATCTTTTTTTCCCATTGCTCGTTTCTTTTGCTTAAGTTGTTAGTCTAAATTGAATCTTATTAATGTCTAGAGACTTTACTGTACTTTAGTGAAGGCGCAAGTTAAAACGATGTTAAGTTTCAATCAAACAGTATTGGAGGCTATCAAATTTTTTCCAACAGCCATATCATGAGTACTTATTTTGAGATAACAATAGCTGACCCACTGTGCAAAAAAAATGTTGCGATGTGAACGCCAGCGGTTGAGGGGATTGTTAAAATCAAAATTTACGGGCGCTGGTACCTCTGTGTTTCCGTGATCTCGTTTAGCTTCTTCAGCAAGTCGGGTTGCATTGTATTCAGGATGCCCGGTATGTGCGATAAAACGGTCATCGGTAGTGGAAAAAATCGAATAACCAGCTTCGGGCCCGTAGGCCAGCAATTTTAAGCGGCCGGATTCTGAAGCTTCTTCCATTGCTTCATCAGGCATACCTGCATGACGGCTTTGTGGACAGAAAAACACATCATCCAACTCACCCATGATTGGATGGTCGGGAGCCAGATTTTTCAGCTCAAATACTCCAAAAAGTTTGTGATCATAGTTAAGTTTTTTCACACCCTCCAAATAAGCCATCACAAATCCCGCCCAGCACAAACCAAGTGTACTGGGAATATTTTTACGTGCATCACTTAAAATTGTTTTGATTTCTTCCCAATAATGAACATCTTCATAATCAATCGTTTCCACAGGAGCACCAGTCAAAATCAACCCATCTAAAGGTTGGTCACGCATTGCTTCTTCATAAGTTACGTAAATATCATCAACATGCTTTGGCTCCCAGGATTTGTAATTATGTGATTCCAAACGAATCCAAATTGGCTCTAACTGTAATACAGAAAGTCCTAATGGATGGAGAATATTAAATTCATATTTTTCTCCAAGCGGCATTATATTGAGGATCCCAATCCTTAGTGGGCGAATATCCTGTCGCTTTGCCTGAGATGGTGGAATCCAGCGGATGCCATTTCTTTCCAAAATTGGCACTGCGTGATAATCAGGACGAACAATGAGTGTCATTTTCTTCTTAATCTAAATTTGCAGGTGTCAGTCAGGACAACTGTGTGTTCAACTAACAGTTCTACTCAAATGAAAAAGACAGGCAAAGTCTCTTCACTAGCAGAAAAAAAGAACCAAAAAAGTCATTCTTGCAATAGGTTAATCAGTTAGACGTGAATCAATCAGGTGGGTCACCTAAAGAGGAGGACCGGCACTTTACTCGAATCGAGTCGTATCGACTCCCTTCCGAAACTTTCCGGAGGGCTGGCATTAGCACCTTGATGCTGAAACAGGATGCTCGACACTTCAAAGGGCCAGATCCCTCAGTGTCATCTGGATACAAAATTTAATAGATTCTATCACAATCAAAGTTAAAGTCAAACTTTTTCAATCACTTAATAAGAATATAATGATTTCAAATTTCAGAGGGGCTCATCAGAGACTCTTTGAGGGACTCCTCAAAGTTTGACTTTACTAATTTTTCATGATCCTCAGGAGTAATGTAAAATGTATCAATCACTTGATGTCCAATGGTTGTAATAACTGCCTGCTGAATTGGTACTCCAACCTGATCAAATGCACTGACCATTTTGTAATAAACCAACGGAGCATCATCGGCAGTAATTTTTATGCGAAGATAGTTTTTGTCACGTCTCGAAAAATCTGTTTTTTCCCTGAACTCTCCATTCCAAACAGGGAAATCCCCCAAAGCCTCACTTTTCTTTTCTTTGACCATGTACCCTTTTTTGTCATCTTTGAGGTACTCCAGTTGAAGCTTTGTGTTGTAAAGAAAAGTTTGTGTCTTTATTATTAGTGCAGGGAGAGTATTACTTTTGATGGAAGTTTCCAATTCCCGGGGTAAAATCACATTCTGCTCTCCTCTTTTTGAAACCTTGAGATAATAGCAAAAGGCAACTTTACCACTCGCAAATTGAATTTGATTTATCTTTGCCGATTCAATATTGAGGTGCTTCAAATTTAAAGTATAAGCAATTCTACTGTGAATTTGGGGCTGATCATGTACATAAATCAAAAGACCGTTAAGACGTCCTCGTGCATTGGTGATCACGTTTACGATAGCCGGCCGCTCAAGTCTATTGAAAATTGATAAATTTTCTGCCAGCATGTCTGGAGTAGAACTTAGCAGAAATCGATTTGGAAATGCCGCAAAAAACCAGTTAATCATGGGACTGTAAAGTTCAGTAAGTGTCACCAGACTTTTTTTGCTGATGGATTGCCTGATGGTGCGAATAAATTTATCTGTAGTTTGATCAGTACCCTGTTTATCAAGTGAACCCAACTTAAGGTCCCGCCACAGAACTTGTAAATCGTCTTCGGATTTTCCAAGTAATTTACGTTCCTCTTTGTTGATTTTTTTGAGAGGTGTCAGCAATACAGATTCTATATTTTCCCGGAGACTTCTGTTTATCAAAAGATCAATACGCGTATCTGATTCTAAATCATTCTTTTTAATATCCAGGTATGTTTGTATGAAATCCATCGAATCTTCCTGCATCTTAGAAGATCTCATTTCCGCAAACACACGATATGTTTCTTCAAAAAATGTTCTCAATCCCCGTGTGGAGTGAGCATTGCTTTCACTAACAGATATGTAATCAGAAATATTGCAGAGGAAGAGCAAAATGACATTGATCAGGTTGCGGTCCGCAATTTCAAAAAAACTTTGCAGAGCCTGATCGAAATATGCAGAAGTTCTGCTCAATTGAACAACTGTGGTGTGGTGTACGATGAGCAGAGATACAAGAGTGAATAATTCCTGGTCATCATAGCCAATACGTTCCAGGGCATTGACAGCAATAGATGTACCGGAAACTTCATGATCTGTTTGTGGATCAATTTTTCCCACATCGTGAAATAGAATGCCCCATTTGAGAGCTAAAATATGTTTTGGTTCCAGATATTGATATAATTCCTGATAATCTTTTTTTAGCCGATCCAGTTCTTTTTGCGTACGATCAAGTGCATTGAGGGTATGTATGCAAACGGGATGTTGGTGGTAGGCAAGATTCCTGAGCAAGAAACGCATTTTGTTTGTTTCCGGAATGAAACAACCCATTAAAGTACGAGGTTGACTTTCAGCATTGATCGGCTCGCAAATTTCTAACATTATCCGCCAGGCATTTGCTGTAAACGGTGTCAACATCAGTTTCGTGAAACTTTTTGCAATCTGTGTCCGGTTTGAAGAAATCACGTCCGGCGTTATAATGCGAATCAAGTCGGCCATCTCATCCTTGAGTTCAAAAGATAAATCGTATTCTGATTGACCCACATATTCAAAAAGTTCCAGCAACGCTGTTGGATCGTTGAAAATCAATGATATTGGAACTTGCGGCAAACCTTCCAGAGCATTTACCTCAACAATTAGACGCTTCCCCAGATGAACGACAACCTGAAAATTTGAGAAAGTCCGCACTATTGTACGGTCCAGCAGGCGTTGTAAAATAGCTTGTGAGAGATCTTGAATGTGATTCACCATTTGCAGACGATAGCGGTCAAAATCGTCAATACTCTTGAAGCGTTTTTTCTTGAGCAGGTAAAGACGTTCGGTAGCATCATTGATGATGTTACTTTGGATATCTTTTTCGGATAGTCCACTTTCCCTTGCCTCATCGTCAAAGTGATACTCCTTGGCGCTCGCGGAAAAGTTGCGTAAGTCGTAAAGGAATTCGAGGGCCTGACAAAGTTTGTAACCCTGACGAGGTGAAATAATACGTTTTTGTATCAGAAGTGCCAGCATTTCTGCAGTTTGACTTGGAAAAATTCCGAAAGTTGCAGCAGAAAGCCAAAGAGGAATTTGCAGGGAGCGCAAACCACCTCTATCTTCCTTGAGATTCATCTGACTCAGATCAGGAATTGTACGGTCATTATAATCTCTAATTTGGCTCAGGACAAAGGTTTCATATGGCAAGATCTGAAAAAATCTTCGTTTCAAAGCATTTGCTAAATCTTTGCTGCCAATTAAAACTCTGCTTTCCAGAATGGATGGAATTGTATGGATAACACTGGGATCTTTGAAACGTGATAAGTCTTCATTTAATTCAAAATATTGATGTGCCGTTTCAATACCTGCTTCACGCAGTAAATGCTCAATATGAATGATGAACTGTCGGCAAATTTCTGACTCACCAGCACTCAGTTGTTGTGTGTCGAGACAATATCCCAAATCTCGATCGGAAGCAAAACTCAGTTCAGCCCTGCCATAACCACCTCTGGCAAAGACAACCAAATGATTAAGTAATAAATTCAGCTTGATCTCAGATTTCTGTACCTGCGGTAACAACTCCTCCAACTCTTTCAGTCGTTCGCTGTGGTTTTCAATTTCATGTATCAACTCAGCTTCAATACTTTCATAATATTTCAGCATCTGCCTTTGCTCCGGATCTTCTGGATTTGATTCGACCTTCTCGATTTGTGTCCGGCTAAGACTGAGTTTTTTCTTTTTTTTCGGTAGAGATCGTTTTTTGAATAGAAGCTCTTTTTTGAGATCTTCCTTTATCCTTTCCTTCAGGATTTGAAGATCGGCAAACCCATATTCAAAAGCAGTTTGGATAATACTGTCCAGTAGGTGAGTATTTTTTGAAAGGGTATCAAACGAATTGTTTGTACAGAGGCTGCTTTCAACAATTTTTTTGTACTGCTCACGATAATATTCCTCAATTACTCCCGCAAACACTTTTTCACGGGCAGTAAGATATTCCATAGATTGACTGGAGTCAATAGCCAAAGGCCGCCAAACTTCTTCCAGTTGTTTGAGCAAGGCTTCCTTGTTAACTTCAAGTTCTTCCGGATTCTCGGTGAAGATGAAAGGAGAAAGAAAGGGATAATTCTCAATTGGAGAAAAATTTGTTTCCATGAAATTAAAACAGGTAACTGATAACTGTTAAAGTGTTTTTAAACTGCACGATTTAAATAATCATTACCCATCAATGATGGTTTAAGTGTACATCTAACCCAGTTTTCAAAATATCAATCTGTAGCTCCCAGCATAATTTTCCGCAAAATACTTTCAAAAAAGATCTACCTGAGATTGAGGAGGGGCTGAAATTTCCAAATGTTGATAAGCTCGCTCAGTCGCCACTCTGCCTCGCGGAGTACGCTGCAAAAACCCCTTAAGCAACAAAAAAGGTTCATAAACGTCTTCAATCGTGTCTTTTTCGTCTGAGACTGCCGCAGAAAGAGTGCTAAGACCTACTGGACCACCTCCGAATTTTTTAATGATAGTTTCCAAAATATGACGATCCATTTGATCAAGGCCCTCCAAATCGATTCTCATTCTTTCCAGACTTCTTTCAACCAAAGGCAAAGTGATCACACCGGACGTCTCCATGTCTGCAAAATCCCGGCAACGCTTCAGTAAGCGGTTTGCAATTCTGGGAGTACCTCTAGCTCTGCGTGCCAGTTCCAAAGAAGCTTCTTCAACAATTTCAATTCCAAGTAATGATGCTGCGCGCAAAATGATAGTTTTCAGATCTTCCGCATCATAAAAATTCAGCCGGAACTGAATTCCAAAACGCTCCCTCAAAGGAGAAGAAAGCAGACCGGCACGTGTTGTAGCACCAACTAGAGTAAAGTGCGGCAAATCAATTTTTACTGTGCGTGCTCCAGGTCCTTCCCCAATAATGATGTCGAGAGTAAAATCTTCCATCGCACCGTAAAGCACTTCTTCAACTACCCTGTTCAATCGATGTATTTCATCAATAAACAAAATACTGCCTGGATCCAGGTTAGTTAAAATAGCAGCTAAATCACCTTGACGCTCAATGACAGGCCCGGAAGTAGAGCGTAGTTGCACCTCCATTTCACGCGCAAAGATATTTGCTAGAGTAGTTTTTCCCAATCCTGGTGGACCACTCAAAAGGACGTGATCCAGAGCATGTCCGCGTTTTATTGCAGCACCAATAAAAACATGAAGATTCTCCTTAATTTCATTCTGGCCAATATAATCCTGTAAACGTTGCGGACGCAATGATTGATCAAACTGTTCTCCCAGTTGTGATTCTGGAGCAACCAATCGATCTTCAGAGTTTTCCTTAGACTCGGAAGTCTCAGTGTCCACAGTTTGATCCTGCATGGGTGTTTATTATGAAGTAGAAAGTTTTTCCAGGTGTTCCTGTGAAGCGATGTCCGGACTGATACGCCAGGTATACAAAGGAGAAAAAACATACAAAATGAGGTATCCAAGTGCAGCATGACCGAAATATGGAGTAAAGACGAAACCGATGACAAGCACTATAGTAAAAATTAAAAATTTTCGACTTCGGCTCATCAAACGACCGATGTGCATATAGCGAATTGGAAAACTTATCATCAGGATTGCCGCAATTATCATCAGAAAGAAACTAAATTTTGACCAAAACACTAGATCAGGAGTATTTGATTCAAGTGCGTTTCCAATCATTATGAAAGGTGCTGCAACTAGCAGGGCTGCACCTGGAACAGGTATTCCCTTGAAAAATCCCGGAATGCTGTTTTGGTCCAAAATGAAGAAAACTAATCTTGTAATACCTAGAACGACATACAGAATGGCAATCCACCCATAAGGGAGTGACTGGATAGATTCATCTGCAACCCGCCCCATCAACATATAAAATATTACTGCTGGTGCGATACAGAAACTGACGGTATCAGAAACGTCGTCTAGGACTCCTCCTAAAGTAATATTATATTTTTTGGGTTTTGCTGATGGTAGCGGAGTAGTGAGTCCCAATTTTCTGGCGACTGCACCATCTATTTTATCAAAAAATCCCGCACCAAGTAAAATCAGGTAGGCTTCCTGGACCCGTCCTCGATAGGCAAATAAAATTGCCAAAACTCCCATGAGCGCATTCATTACGGTCAGGACATTTGGAAAAACGGCTAATATACGGCGGCGTAAAACCTCATCGTTCAAACAAAGATCGTCAAGACAAGCCGTACCGTATTTTCGACAATAACCGGCAATAGAACCAAAATTGATGATAAGGAACAGAATCTCCAAAAAGAAAAGCTGCTGAATTGGAATTGCTCCCAGCCAGCTCATCCAGGAATAAAGGGAAGAGATAGGACCACCAGGGACATAAAATGCGTGAATATAGAGCACAACTCCAACCGGTGCGGCAACCATTGTCCGGAGTCGAGTAACTTCCTTCATTTCTTCTTCCTCACCTTTCCGGAGTGAAAAATTACGCATGAAGTGTGCAAAATTATCCCGCATTAAGACAGTCACGCACAGGACAAATACAAAGACGACATGCAGCATTTCCAATCGAAAATCGGCACTCTCCGGCAAATACTGATAACGCCACATCATTCCCACTGCAACCATCGGAAACACGATAGCATACACCACTTTGTCCATGATCCTGTCTGCTAAATGGGCCAGTTTTGCCTGCGGTCGAAATCGGGCTGCAAACCAGCCGTCAATTATATCAAGAATCATTGCGGCAAGCAGAAAAATCACTCCGCTGTAGTAAACGAAGGGGTTATGGTCAAGCATAACACCTATGGCGCAGATCATTCCAGCAAACACCATTGGTGGACGCCCATAAACTAGCAGAGCTGCTACATTTGTAGAAATAAATTCGGGTTTGGACATGTTTTTTGTTAGATAAAATAACTTATTCTGCAAAATCTGTTTCTACCATTTTACCAGCAACAACAATTATTTTAATAGTCCTTTAACCGATGTGCAACATCGAAGACATAAAGCAGAAGTGCGGCCCTTATATATACGCCGTTACGCAATTGCCTCCAGTACATGGCTCGTGGATCTGCATCTACCTCGGTTGAAATTTCGTGCCTCCTGGGTAAAGGGTGCAAAATAATGGCATCTGATTTCATTTGATTTACATTGTCGGTCGTCAAACTAAATTGAGAATAATCTATCAGGTTGGATTCACCAGAAAGATCATACTCATCCTGAAGACGGGTCATATAAACACAATCCACATCTGAAAGAACACTGCCCAAGTCATCAGTTTTGCGAATTTTGATGTTTTGAGAACGCAAAATATCCTCTAAATCTTCAGCAATCTGAAAAGACGATGGTGCAACAAAATCCATCTCGACATCTTTATATTGACTCAATAACATCACTGAAGAGCGTACTGCCCTGCCACGCAACAGGTCCCCCACAAACGCATAGCGTTTTTTACTGATTCCTCCCTTGTGCTGAAATGATCTGTGCATAGTGTAAAGGTCGAGTAGAGCCTGAGTCGGATGTTGATCTTTACCGCTGCCTCCATTCATAATGGGCACACTGCGTCCAGTATTATCGAGCAAATAAGCCATATATTCGCAAAATCCCGGTTTCGGATCACGCATGATAATCAAATCAAAATAGCTGCTGAAAACCCTAACTCCGTCTTCCTGACTCTCGCCTTTGTATTCAGACGACAAAGAGGGATCGCGGACTTCTCCGGTGTCCATTCCAACCATCTGGCATGCAGTCAAAAAAGACAAAAAAGTCCGTGTTGAGGGTTGGGTAAAATAGAGCATTGCTTTTTTGTGGCTCAATAAGGATTTCAGAAATTCAATCCCGTTTGGTTTGCGAGTCATTCCTTTAACGTGATCCGCAATGTCAAATAATTCTTCCATCAACTTAATGGAGAATTGATGCGAGAGCATCACATGCTGGAGACGTCCATCTTTTTCATAATGTTGCATGCGTACTTCCACGGACTGTGAAAAGTACTCTTCGAAGGTCTTTATTGACGATTCCATGAGCGTAAAACTGCTAAGATGTAATTAGAAAATAAGCTGTAATCTAGCCTAAAATTCTATTTAGAAACAGTCCAGCGGAAAGGGAATGAATCAATTTTTTCAGCAGTAATAAAAATTTTTCTTGGGAGGTATTTTTTGAGAATTATAAGCGGGCAGGCAGTAATTGCAAAGTATAGTGCAACTAAATAGAGCCGTGTCCATTTAAGGACACGGTGATAAAAAATATTACTTGATTTCTGCGCTTGCTCCGGCTTCTTCAAGTTTCTTTTTGACTTCTTCTGCTTCTTCCTTGGAAACACCTTCTTTAATAGCTTTAGGAGCAGATTCAACTGCTTCTTTAGCTTCTTTCAATCCTAATCCAGTAATTGAACGGACTTCCTTAATGACGTTGATTTTCTTCTCACCAAAGCTGGTAAGTATTACATCAAATTCAGTTTTTTCTTCAGCAGCGGCTTCACTCTCTCCACCACCGGCGGCAGGTGCCGCGACTGCAGCTGCAGCTGCACTGACACCGAATTTTTCTTCCATCTCTTTCACCAGTTCAGACATCTCCAGTACGGACATGTTTGCAATGAAATCAACTACTTGGTCTTTTGTTATATCTGCCATTTTATATCTCAGATAAAGGTTAAAGTCATCCTCCATTTTAGTTAAGGGAGGAATGTGAAAAAAACCGGTTTAGTTATTTGCTATCCCGGATTGCAGCCAAAGTGCGAACAAATTTCGCAGGAACTGCGTTTAGAGTACGAACAAATTGAGTTGCTGGAGCCTGCATAAGGAACAGCAGCTTCACGATGAGCTCTTCTCTTGAAGGTAGTTTGGAAAGTGCTTCCACTTCACTAGTATTGAGGATACTTGTTTTGCTGTCTCCAACAAGTATTCCTACAAGGATTTTTAAATTATCAATATTTTTAGCTGCCTCCGACAATACTTTGGCCTGCACAACCGGATCACCGTCACTATATACTAACGCACGAGTTTGTGTGAACTGATCTGCAAGCTCCGAAAACGGAGTGTCTTCGGCTGCAATACGTGCCAGGGAGTTTTTGAGTACCTTCATTGTGGAAGATGCATCATTCAACTGCTTGCGCAGTTCCACTACCTGATTGGCTTCAATTCCTCGGTAATCAACCAGCACTCCAGCTGACATATTATTAAATATTGATCGAAGCTCGCTAACTTGAGCTTCCTTTTGACTACGTTCCATGGCCCCTTTCCAAATTGATTAAGTTAAAAATGCACTTCTCTGGTGTTTTATACAAGTGCGAAAATTCACATTATTCTCATAGAAAAAGCTAAAACCAATTTCTAAGAAAACTGAAGATTGTAATGTAAAAAATTTGAATAAGACAGTGGAAGGAACACAGCAGAAAATTTCTGTGTCACTCTCGGAGAGGTGTCTCGGCAGGGTATAAATTAAGCCGTTAGGCCCCTACTGTCTCAGACAATCATACTAAAAAAATTATCTTTTATACTGTTTGTGGATCCACTTTAATTCCTGGACCCATAGTTGAACTCAAACTAAAATTTCTCAGATAAATTCCTTTTGAAGATGAAGGTTTCATCCTCTTGACGGTGTCAACCAAAACACTGATATTTTCACAGAGCTTATCTGCATCAAACGAAATTTTCCCAACTGAAGCATGGAGATTACCCAGTTTATCTGCACGAAATTCCACTTGACCGGCTTTGATATTTTTTATGACAGATTCAACCTCAAAAGTTACTGTACCAGTCTTTGGATTTGGCATCAACCCCCTCGGACCAAGAATTTTTCCTATTCGACCAACTACTGCCATCATATCAGGCGTTGCTACCACACGATCGAACTCAAGCCAGCCATCCTGAATTTTTTTGGCAAAATCTTCTCCGCCTACATAATCTGCACCTGCTTCTTGAGCTGCAATTGCCTTTTCTCCCTTGGCAAAAACAAGCACGCGTACTTCCTTACCTAGACCGTTTGGCATAGAACAGGTCCCGCGCACCATTTGTTCTGCTTTACGGGTATCAACTCCAAGCCTTAAGACTACATCTACGCTTTCATCAAATTTAGTTGCTTTGACTTCTTTAAGCAAATTCACTGCTTCAGACAGCAAATACACTTGTTCGGATACTACTTTATCTTGAATAAATTTTGCTCGTTTACTTTGTTTACTCATATTTCCTCAGTCAATACGCCCATGCTCCGGGCTGTTCCAGCCACAGACTTCACAGCAGCTTCCAAGTTGTAACAATTCAGGTCAGGCATCTTCTGCTTGGCAATATCCTCTATCTGCGCTTTGCTTAGAGTACCAACTTTTGACTCATGTGGTGTTGCCGAGCCTTTGCTCAGTTTAAGTGCCTTTTTGATCAAAACTGGTGCAGGAGGAGTCTTGGTAATAAAGGTAAACGATCGATCACTGTAAACAGTAATCACCACCGGAATAATGGTATCCTGACCTTGTGTTTGGGCATTGAAGGCTTTACAAAACTCCATGATATTCACTCCATGCTGACCCAATGCAGGACCAATAGGGGGTGATGGATTTGCTTTACCAGCCGGAATCTGAAGTTTGATAAAAGAAGAAATGTCCTTTGCCATAGTTATCTGTCTTATTCTACTACATGTTTTACATTTTCGAACTCCACCTCTACCGGTGTGGGACGACCAAAGATACTAACTAATACCTTTAATTTCCTGCGTTCGAGATTTACCTCATCGATTGTTCCACTGAAATTCCCGAATGAACCTTCTATGATTGTAACTTTCTGTCCGACTGAGAATTCATCCTCAGTCGCTTTTTGCTGAAAACCTTCATTAACCTGGGATCGAATCTCTTCCAGTTCCTTCTCATCTAAAGGTAGAGGTTTTTGTGGAGTTCCACCAATAAATCCGGAAACCCGGTTAACGTCCATCAAAAGGTGCCACAATTCTGGAGTCAACTCCATGTGTATAAGTACATATCCGGGAAAATATTTTTGGTTGACTTTCCTTTTTTTCCCTTCTTTGGTACGAGTTATGTCTTCTGAAGGTATAAATATCTCATCAACCAAATATCCTATTCCCTTAATTCTTAATTTTTCTCTAATTGTTTGTTCAACACGCCCTTCGTAACCTGAATATGCCTGAAGAATATACCATTTTGCGTTCGGATTTTGTGGTTTTTCTGCTACTTGTGATTCTGTTTCTTCGGTTTGATTTTCAGTTTCCACCGAACTTTCAACATTTTCTACTTTCTCAGTTTCACCAGTATTATCATGCTCTCCAGGATTCGCTTCATTTATTTCCGGAGCATTTTCCTGCACTTCAGGATCTAAATTAGACTCCTCCGGAAGATTCCCCTCTGGATCACCCAAAATAATTTCCTGCGTTTCCGAATTTTTTTCCTGCTCTTCAAATATCATATCTGTTCCAGTTTGTTCTTCCGCCATTTTATCCGGCAATAATCATTTGCATAATGTCTGAAAGACCCAAATCGGCGATTCCCAAATATAGGGCCACAGCAAAAGAGAGACAAACAACCACTGATGTGGACTTTATTGTGGCATCACGTG
>Ga0208131_1000349_pt1 | contig 13645 bp, 13 predicted proteins | sample ETNtaG_14_FD_185781 | JGI IMG/M metagenome (GOLD analysis project Ga0208131, IMG submission 185781) | Marine microbial and viral communities from oxygen minimum zone, Eastern Pacific Ocean - ETNP201406SV73 (SPAdes) (version 2) | ecosystem: Environmental > Aquatic > Marine > Oceanic ...
AAAACAACGCATTGAAACCAAACAATCTATTGAAAATTCTATTCTGGCCACACAAGCTAATATTTCGAGCCTCAAAGAATTAACGAAACCTATTTCTCCCGAAAATGCAATTGGAAGGGTAAGTAGAATGGATGCTATTAATAATAAGAGTGTAAATGAAGCTGCATTAAGAAATGCGGTAAATAAACTTGCTTTATTAGAATCTGCTTTGCAAAGAGTGAATAACGAAAATTTTGGCCTTTGCATTCGATGTAATAATCCCATACCTATTCAGCGAATTTTATTAATGCCTCAAAGTAATCGTTGTGTGCATTGTGCATCGAGATGATTGAATTTTACCTCCTGAATTCTAAATTCTCTCTGCAGGGATTTAAGCTCTTATTTTAAGCAACAACCTTCTATTTTCAATATAATTTCTTACATTTGCAGCCCTTAAAGAATGGCTAATTATTCCGTTATCAAAGGATTAGAAAACTATGGATTCAACAGTAAAAATATTTTCAGGCAGAGCTACGCTCCCTTTAGCAAAAGAAATTGCTAAAAACTACGGTGTAGACCTTGGAAATATTATCATCTTTAAGTTCAGCGATGGCGAATTCATTCCTTCTTTTGAAGAGACGGTTCGTGGCGCAAAAGTATTTATCATTCAGTCTACACCTCCACCATCAGATAATTTGATGGAGTTATTATTGATGATCGACGCCGCTAAACGTGCTTCAGCATCACAAATTGTTGCTGTCATGCCTTATTTCGGTATGGCTCGCCAAGACCGTAAAGATAAGCCAAGAGTTCCCATTGGAGCAAAGTTGGTTGCCAACATGCTTACTGCTGCCGGGGCAACACGTGTAATGACTTGCGATTTACACGCAGATCAAATTCAGGGATTCCTTGAAGTTCCTGTTGATCACCTTTATGCTTCTTCTGTCTTTATTGACCATGTTCGCTCATTAAACTTAGAAAATTTAACTATTGCTTCGCCTGACATGGGTGGCTCTAAGCGTGCTAATGCATACGCTAAACACCTGGGTTGTGAGATGGTTATTTGTTACAAACACCGCAAAAAAGCCAACGAAATTGGTGATATGCGTGTTATTGGTGATGTAAGAGGCAGGAATATTGTATTGGTAGACGATATGATAGATACCGCCGGAACACTTACTACCGCTGCAGATATGATGCTTCAAAACGGAGCCCTTTCAGTGAGAGCCGTTTGTACACACCCTGTACTTTCGGGTAAAGCTTACGAACGAATTGAAAACTCAAAAATATTGGAGCTTATCGTCACCGATACTTTACCAAGTAAAGAAAGCCCTAAGATCAAAATATTAAGCATCGCTCCTATGTTCGCTAACGTAATTAAAAACGTTGTAGACAACGAGTCGATCAGTAAAAACTTTATTCGTTAATTATTTATAAACCAAAAATCAAACCAAATGAAATCAGTATCTATTAGCGCTGAAAAGCGTGTAGATTTGGGGAAAAAGGAAGCTAAAGCTTTAAGAGCTGCAGGAAAAGTACCTTGCGTTGTTTACGGAGGAGAAAATGTACAGCACTTTGCAGCTACAGAAATTGCTTTCAATAACCTTGTTTACACACCGAATGTTTACGCGGTGGCGATTGATATTGAGGGCACAACAATTAATGCCCTTATCAAAGACATTCAATTTCACCCTGTAACAGACAGAATCCTTCACATCGACTTTGTCGAGTTGACGCCTGGTCAGGCTGTTAACACTCTAATTCCGGTAATTATTACCGGTAACGCAATTGGGGTAATGAATGGAGGTAAATTACATAAAGCGCTACGTAAATTAAGCGTTCGTGCTACTCCGGAAAACTTGCCTGACTCCATTACGCTTGACATCACTGAAATGAAAATCGGACACAAGATTTACGTTAGAGAACTGGAAACGAACAACTTCGATGTTCTAACTTCCGGTAATGCGGTTGTCGTAGCTGTGAAAACTGCTCGTAATGTCGTTGAAGAAGAGGAAGAAGAAGCTGGAGCTGAAACACCGGCTGCTGCAGATGCGACAGCTGAAGCACCTGCCGCTGAATAAGCATGAAAAAATTCCTAATCATAGGTTTAGGTAATATTGGTGCTGAGTATGCAAATACTCGGCACAATGTAGGCTTTAAGATATTGGACGCGCTGGCTGGTGCGTCCAATATTTCTTTTGAGCCTAATCGTTATGCCGATACGGCAAAGCTTAAAATTAAAGGTCGATCGATTACATTGGTAAAGCCTACTACTTACATGAACTTAAGTGGAAAGGCTGTCAACTACTATCTGCAAACCGAAAAAATAGACCCGGAAAATATTTTGATCATCACTGATGATCTTGCCCTTCCTTTCGGTACTTTGCGCATGCGCACCAAAGGTAGTGACGGTGGTCACAATGGATTAAAACACATCATTCAAACCCTAAACAGTTCCCAATTTACGCGAATTCGTTTTGGAGTGGGGAACGAATTTTCAAAAGGTAATCAGGTAGATTATGTTCTTGGTGAATGGTCTTCAGAAGAAGAAGAGCAATTAAAAGAACGCATCGAGACATCGATAGAAATGGTGAAAAGCTTCGTAGCCATTGGTGCCTCACAAACAATGACTCAATACAACGGCAAATAGGGCTCCGGCCAAATTCCGAATAAATTCTTTTTCAATCAAATAGTAGCACCCGTTAAAATAATTGGTGAAAAGTCGTAAACTCATAAAGTCGGTAAAATTTACTAATATTGTGTAAGTAGAACAAAATCAGGTGCTTATGAAAAGTCTTTTTACCTCCTTTATTTTATTGGTCTTCTTTAGCGCATCAGCGCAAACCGATAGTTGTTGCATCAATCCGGATTGGGTCGATCCTAATGCCATGTGTACCATGGAATACGACCCGGCTGTTGGCTGTGACGGGGTGGAATATGGTAATCCCTGTATTGCTCAAATTTCGGGTGTAACAAGCTGGACCAATCAGGCCGGACAAACAAGTTCGTTGGATTGGGATTGTGAAACTAACCCGGTTACCTGCACTTCATGGTCGGGAGTGGAAATTGCTGAACCCGGAGATTGGACCAACCCAAACAATCCTTGTGACATGGGATATTGTAATGAAGATGGTACCTTCTCAGGTATCATTATTGATTGTGCAGAACAAATGGGCATGCCTTGCAACGGAGAATGGGTTTTAGAAGAAGGTCAATGTTGTTCAGAATGCATAGAAACCCCAACCCCTAACTGTGAAAACATATCCATTACTCTCACTAATGGGTGGAATATGATCGGGTTTGCTTGTGCAAATAACACCAACGCATCTGTTGCATTTGAACCCATTCAGGATAAAATTATTATTGCCAAAAATGGTGCCGGAAATGCTTATTTACCGGGCTGGGATTTTAACGGTCTTGGTAATCTAAAAAGAGGTTACGGTTATTTAATAAAAGTGTCTGAAGAAATTCCCAATTACAATATTTGTGAGTAAAGAAAGAGTATTCACAAATTACTCAACGGTAACACTTTTGGCAAGGTTGCGGGGTTGGTCTACGTGACAGCCTCTCATAACTGCAATGTGATACGAAATTAATTGCAACGGAATGGTTGTAAGTAATGGGCTCAATCGCTCGTCAACTTCGGGAATTTCAATGACATGATCGGCAATTTTACTAACCACCGAATCACCTTCATTCACAATGGCAATAATCTTACCTTCTCTTGCTTTAATTTCCTGAATATTACTCACCACTTTTTCGTATTGTTCCGTTTTAATGGCTACAACAACCGTTGGCATATCCTCATCGATAAGTGCAATAGGGCCGTGCTTCATTTCTGCAGCCGGATACCCCTCAGCGTGTATGTATGAGATCTCTTTTAACTTAAGTGCTCCTTCCAGAGCTACCGGGAAATTAATTCCTCGACCTAAGAACAGGCAATTAGGAACGTCTTTGTAAATAGATGCAATGTATTTTGACTGTGCATCTACTTTAAGTGTTTGTGCTACTTTGTCCGGGATTGAATCCAACTCAACAATTAATTTTCTAAAGATCTGTTCTGAAATGGTTCCTTTTTTACGGGCCAAGCCCAAGGCGATTAAGGTAAATACAGTTACCTGTGCCGTAAAAGCCTTTGTAGAAGCTACGCCAATTTCTGGCCCTGCATGTGTGTAAGTCCCAACATGAGCCTCTCTGGCAATACTGGACCCTACTACATTACAAATACCAAATATGGTTGCTCCTTTAGATTTTGCTAATCGGATGGCCGAAAGTGTATCTGCAGTTTCTCCGGATTGTGAGACAGCAATAACGATGTCTCGCTCGGTAATAATCGGGTTTCTGTATCTAAATTCCGACGCGTATTCTACTTCAACCGGAATACGTGCTAAGTCTTCAATAAGATATTCGGCAACCAAACCGGCATGCCAGGATGTACCACATGCCACAATGATAATACGATCGGCATTTAAGAATTTTTGTTCGTATTCAACAAAGCTTCCAATGCTGATGGTTCCTTTATCGACTAATAAACGGCCTCGCAAGGTGTCATAAATAGATTTGGGTTGCTCATTGATCTCTTTCAACATAAAGTGATCATAGCCACCTTTTTCTATCGACTCAAGCTCTAAAGCTAACTCTTGGACGTATGCGGTTTTCAGTTGATTCGCAATGGTTCGTATTTCTAAACCATTTTTTAAGGATAAAACAGCAACCTCTTCTTCATCAAGGTAAACAACCTGCTTGGTGTATTCTATGAATGGTGTTGCGTCAGAGGCAATGTAGTATTCGTTTTCACCAAGACCAATAACCAATGGACTGCCCTTTTTTGCAACCACAATTTGATCGTAGTTCCCCTCTTCAATTACAGCTATTGCATAAGCACCAACAACCTGATTTAAAGCAATACGAACAGCTTCGGCCAGGTCAACTTTCTCGTTGATTAATACATCTTCAATAAGATTTACCAATACTTCGGTGTCTGTATCGCTATGAAAAGTGTATCCTCTTTTTAAGAGCCCTTCTTTTATTGAAGTGTAATTCTCAATAATACCATTGTGAATGATGGCAATTCTTTTTGATTGAGAATAATGTGGATGTGAATTTACATCGTTTGGAACCCCATGGGTTGCCCAACGCGTATGTCCAATTCCTAATTTTGCTTTTGGAGATTCATCTGAAATAAGAGTTTCCATCTGAACAACTTTACCCTGTTTTTTAAATATTTCTATTCCATCGCCATTTAGCACAGCAATCCCCGCGCTATCATACCCACGGTACTCCAAACGTTTCAACCCTCTCAGCAATATGGGATAAGCCTGCTTATCACCCAAATATCCAACAATACCACACATGTTTGTTTGTTTTGGTTGTATTTTACAATTATTACATTAATACAATAATACTAGAATTATTGCTCAGATACAAATAGCTTTAAACTTACGCCCGTGCTATCATAAGTAAAATAATTATTTATTATTAGGCGTTCCGGCTGTGAAACAGACGTTGGAACATACAAAGCTAAACGGCTTACATAGCCTTCTTCTACAACCTTATGAACGTAACGAGCAATATTAAACTTGTACGCTTGAGTGAGTTCATTTCTACTTCCATCAAAATAAGCCGAACCCTGTACATTTTGATCCTCCGTTAAAGCCTCCAGCTCTCCTTCGTCATTTATCACTGCAAGACCTAATTTCTCAGGAGTAGCATAAATACCATCTAAATCTGTAGGGATGTAAGGAATAATTAATTCGGCCTTATGAATTACATAGTTAGAATCTTGTAAACTAGCTAGTTCCGGTAAATCTATGTAGGTTCTCAATCCAACACTACCCTGAACATAAGCCTTATTAACATTTTCCAAACCGATTAAATTCTCTATTTCTGTAGCCGAATGGTCGTGGGCCCAGCGCGTCATTTTATCGGCATCACTATTTATTTCAAAATCGTAGGATAATGAATCTGCCTCATCGGTATGATAGTGAAGTGTCAATTTACTTTTTTCACTTATTAGATTCAATTCCAACAACAATCCGTTATCAGTCACGTCATCACAAGCAATGTACAGTCCGTTAAAAAATGTTTGAAAAGCTTCGTTATCGACAAAGTTTGAAGCATCAGCATCTAAAAATTCTTGTGCAAGATCATTTGACAAGGTTATTGTCACTGCAGTATCAACCGTTGGTTCAACCAAAAACTCCAGGTCTCCTAACTCCTGACTATCGTAGTCAAAGTCTTCCGACGAATAAATCATAACGGAGCTCTCTACGTCCAAACTATCCGTTGCAGTTGTCTCGATCTGCTCCAACATTTCCATCACACGAAAGTGTAGTTGGGAAAGGGTGTCGCCATAATAGCCGTCAAGATCTAATGTAAGCACCAATGAATCGGCTACAGCGGTCTCGCCAAAATTTACATCCGTCGAAGGCATGCGAAATTCGGTGTACACAGAAGCATTTGTGCGTCCAAAATAAGGGTCATTTATGGAGCCAATAAAAGAGGTAGGCGTATTCAAAGAGCTCAAAGAGTCTTCCTTTACAATAGAAACTTTTATCTGCTGATTATCAAAAGACAAAACTTCCAAATTATCCGATACGATTAATTGTGAACCCAATTCATTCCAATCTTTTTTACAAGCTGAAAAAAATGTGACCATAGCCAATACGGCTACAAGTCGAAGTAAATGTTTCATAAAAATATTATTCCTCAAATAAGGTTTCATAGAAAGGCTTGTATTGCTCTTTGTATTCTCCATTAGAATACTCTAAAGTTGGCAATTTAGCCCCTTCAATTATCTTTAATGTCTCTGCGTCAAGTTCTTCACTACCCTTAACAACGGCATCTGAATAATTTATTGCAGTTTCTGTCAATTTTTTGAAATCAGCTTTTTCAAATCCTGCAACTTCCTGTTCGCTGTATCCGTCAAATTTTAATTTGTCTGTTAATCCACTACTCAAAGTACCTTCAAAAGACTGATCGTAGAATGAGACTACAATTTTAGCTTTCTCAAAAATAGGATCATCATGGTAAAACTTTTTCAAATACATTGGAAGAAAACTTGCCATCCATCCATTGCAATGTATCACGTCGGGGGACCAACCTAATTTTTTAACAGACTCTATGACGCCACGACAGAAGAATAAAGCGCGCTCATCATTATCTTCATAAAATTTCCCTTTTTTATCTTCCGTTGTAAATTTGCGCTTAAAATACTCCTCATTATCGATAAAGTAAACTTGCATTCTCGCTTGAGGAATAGAGGCAACTTTGATGATAAGTGGTTGATCAATATCATTAACAATAAGGTTCATCCCCGAAAGACGGATTACTTCATGTAGTTGATGTCTTCTTTCATTAATACACCCAAAACGCGGCATAAACAAACGCACTTCAATTCCGGACTCATTCATTGCCTGAGGTAAAAACCGAGCCGTCTTAGACAAATCATTCTCCGGTAAATAGGGAGAAATTTCTTGTGAAACGTACAATATTCTTTTCTTGGCCATGAGGAATCTTTCGGTTAATCTTAAATGAAGACGCAAAACTACGAAATAATCTCCAATTTATTGAGTTTTTCAGTAGCTTTAACCCCTATTATTACTGAACAATAAGAGAGATGAAGATCATTTCGAGTGTATCCGAATTAGAAATTTTTCTAAGCAAAGCGTCAAAGGATAAGTCGTTGGGGTTTGTTCCTACGATGGGAGCTCTACATCAAGGACACATCAGCCTGGTAGAAAAAGCTATTTCTCAGAACGATATGAGCCTGTGTTCCATCTTTGTCAACCCAACACAGTTCAATGATGCAAAAGATTTAGAGAAATACCCAAATCAACTAGATGCAGATTTGACCTTGTTAGAAAAAACGGGGTGCGACGTGGTATTCACGCCTTCAAAAACCGAAATTTACCCTGAAGGATTTGCGGGTAAAAGCTATGATTTTGGCAATCTCGATAAGGTGATGGAAGGGGAAACCCGTCCGGGACATTTTGAGGGAGTAGCTCTGGTTGTTTCGCGATTATTCGACATCATACAACCACAAAAAGCCTATTTTGGTGAAAAAGATTTTCAGCAATTAGCGATTATTCGGTCACTTGCAAGCCAAAAATACAAGCGTATTGAAATTATTCCCTGCCCTATTTTAAGAGAGGTTGATGGTTTAGCAATGAGTTCTAGAAACATGCTTCTTGATGAAAACTACAGGTCAGCCGCCCCCAGAGTTTACCAAAGGCTCTTACATGTTAAAAAACAGGCGCATACGAAATCTATCTCCGAATTAAAACAATGGATCGCTCAAGAATTTAAACAGGATCCTGATCTAAAACTTGAATACTTCGAAATATCTGATCCTAATCGTTTGCAAAAATCAACACAATGGTCCGATCATCAAGTGCATATTGCCTGTATTGCCTGCTTTGCCGGCTCAGTTCGTTTAATTGATAACATTTTATTGAGATAAATTAAAATATGAGTCTAACAAACATTTTGATTATCTTTGCGCCATGCAAATAGAGGTCATAAAATCGAAAATTCACAGGGTTAAAATTACCCAGGCCGATTTAAATTACATCGGAAGTATCACTATTGATGAAGATTTGATGGAAGCGTCAAACATCATCGAAGGGGAAAAAGTTCAAATTGTGAATATCAACAACGGAGAGCGTTTGGAAACTTATGCCATTAAAGGGGCAAAAGGTTCTGGAGAGGTCTGCATGAATGGTCCTGCCGCTCGCAAAGTACAACCCGGCGATATCGTTATTATCATTACATACGCAACGATGCCTTTCGAAGAAGCTAAGGTGTTTAAACCTACTTTGATCTTTCCGAATGAAGAAACTAACACTTTAGATTAACATGAAGGCCAAACTGCTTTCTTTCCTAAAATATCTATTCTTTTTAAGTCTGGGTGCTCTCATTTTGTATGTGGTATTCAAGGATAAGGATCTGGAAAAGATGTTGGAGGACTTGAAAAATGCAGAATACAAATACCTCATCTTTTCAATGGTTTTAGGCTACGTTGCCTATCTGTTTAGGGCTTTGCGCTGGATCCTTTTACTCAAAACCATGAAATACAAGACCAGTACAAGTCATGCAACACATGCCATTGCTGCCGGTTATTTAGCCAATGTAATTTTCCCCAGAGCCGGCGAAGTGGTTCGCTGCACAAGTTTGTACAAAGTTACAGGCATTCCGGTAAACAAACTTTTTGGAACGATTCTTTTAGAGCGAGCTATCGATTTAATTTTGTTAGCCCTTTGTATCGCCATGAGCTTTATTTTAAAATTTAATGAGCTCAGCTCCTTCTTTGGTTCAGTAAGTGGTGCGGGTGGTCCGGAGGAAGTAACAAACACTAAATTGATTGTTGGTGCTTGTTTTGTACTAATCGCTACAGGCTTGTATTTTTTCCGTGAAAAATTAAAAGAAAGTAAGCTCTACCAAAAGGTAATTTCTCTCGGCAAAGGGGTTAAAGAAGGTTTTCAAACGGCTTTTTACATGAAACAAAAAGGCTTGTTTACAGTTTACACACTCCTAATCTGGATCATGTACCTCTTAATGACTTATGTATGTTTCTTCAGTATCCCCGAAACTTCAGATTTAACTCTGGTTGACGGCTTGTACATTATGGTTATTGGTGGTTTAGGTATGATCGTTCCGGTGCAGGGAGGTTTGGGACCCTATCACGCTGCAGTAACGCTGGGAATTGTAAGTATTGGTCTTTCAGAAACGACAGGAATAACTCTTGCTGTATTAATCCATACAGCTCAATCAATAATGATTATCATCACGGGAATTATTGCGGCAATTGTTTTATCTTTCGCTAAAAGAAAAGCAGTCCGCAATGAAGCAAGTGAAGCTCCTTCAGTCTAAAATTTTATCAAAACCGGAATTAGAATCACAACTGGAAAAATGGCGTAATACCGGTCAAAAAGTTGTGTTTACGAATGGTTGTTTTGACTTACTTCACCTGGGTCATATTGACTATTTAGCCAAAGCCCGCGACCTGGGGGACAAGCTAATTATCGGTCTAAATACAGATGCCTCCGTTCAAAGGCTAAAAGGGCTCACACGACCGATAAAAGACGAATTAAGCAGGGCACATATCCTGGCTTCTATGCAGTTTGTGGACGCTGTCATTTTCTTTGACGAAGAAACTCCAATAGACTTAATTTCCCGGATAAAACCAGACGTTCTTGTAAAAGGAGGCGATTACACCATTGAAGGAATTGTCGGGCATGAAATGGTGCTAAAAAATGGTGGCGAAGTTTGCACCATAGATTTTGTGCCGGGTTATTCCAGCTCAACATTAATAGATAAGATCATTAAACGATAGATGGCTAAAACAAAAGTAAAAACAGCTTATTTTTGCCAAAGTTGCGGGTCACAACACCCAAAATGGCAAGGGCAGTGTAGTACTTGTAAAGAATGGAATACGGTTGTTGAAGAGGTCATCCAAAAAGAAGCGGTTAAAGTTTGGGCCAAGACGGAGTCAAAACATAGAGTAAAAGCCCTGAAAGTTGCCGAAATCTCCTTAGAAAACGAAACCAGAATACAAACTGACAATATTGAGTTGGACCGCGTTTTAGGTGGGGGGATCGTTCCCGGGGCAGTGATTCTTTTGGGTGGCGAACCCGGAATTGGAAAGTCAACTTTAATGCTGCAACTGGCCTTAAGCCTGAAAAATTGCAAAACCCTTTACGTTTCGGGAGAAGAAAGTGATAAGCAAATTAAAATGCGTGCCGAACGCTTGGGCGAAGAAGATTCAGATTGTTACATCCTTACCGAAACTGCCACTCAAAACATCTTTACACACATCCACAATTTAGAGCCCGATCTAGTTGTTATCGACTCTATTCAAACCTTACATACACAAACCATCGATTCATCGCCAGGCTCTATTTCTCAAATAAGAGAATCGGCGGCAGAATTGTTGCGCTTTGCCAAAAAAACCGCTACACCGGTTATCCTGATTGGACACATTACCAAAGATGGAAATATCGCCGGACCAAAAATATTAGAGCATATGGTCGATGTGGTTCTCCAATTTGAAGGCGATCGAAACCATATTTACAGAATTCTCAGAGCACAAAAAAACCGTTTTGGTTCTACAGCAGAACTTGGTATTTACGAAATGGTAAGCCACGGACTGCGAGAAGTTCACAACCCTTCGGAAATACTCATTTCTCAAAAAGACGAGGCTCTAAGCGGAACTGCCATTGCGGCAACCGTAGAAGGTATGCGACCGATGCTCATTGAAATCCAGGCATTGGTGAGTTCTGCCGTTTACGGCACTCCTCAGCGTAGTGCTACAGGTTTTGACCTTCGCCGTTTAAGCATGCTCCTTGCGGTTTTAGAAAAGCGATGTGGTTTTAGGTTAGGCGCTAAAGATGTGTTCCTAAACATCACCGGAGGTATTAAAGTTGACGATCCGTCTATTGATTTATGTGTGGTCGCTTCCATCTTATCCTCGAATGAAGATGTGGCAATCTCCGACAAAATATGCTTTGCAGGAGAAGTTGGTCTTTCGGGAGAGATTCGTCCCGCAACAAGAATTGAACAACGAATTCTGGAAGCCGAAAAATTAGGTTTCGAGCAAATATTTATCTCTCGATACAATAAAGTAGAAACGGGAAAATTTGCAATTAAAGTAATGGCGTTCGGTAAAATTGAAGAGATCTATCAAACGCTTTTTAATTAGTTGTTGGTTGTTGTCAATTCTTCAGTCGTGAGGTGCTTTACAGCAAAAATGTAAATTTTCATAGGCCACAGAATCGGCTTTCACAGAATCGGCAGAATAACCCAGTTTACTGATTATCGATCTGATATGTTCTAAAGATGTTTTGTCGTTTCTGTAGCGAACCGTTAAGATTCCTGTTTCCACATCCATCTCGGCGAACTTCAATCCTTTTTCAAAAACCAATGTTTTATCTACAATAAGTTCCTCACACATCTCACAAACCATACTGGTTTGAATCTTCGCAGTTTCAACTTTTTTACTTTTATTTTGGGCTGTCGTCATCGTTGACAGCATCACTAATGTTATCCAAACAACATTTTTCATGTCTTTCGTTTTTAATCGTTAATACGTACTCGTATTCCCGAGTACCATTTTCTTCCCATTACAGGACCCCAGATCATTGCAGCATCAAAATTCTCGCTAAACGGGTTATCCACACTACGTATGGGATTGTCCTGCAAATAATTTAATGCATTTTCAACCCCAAAATACCACTCAAACTTTTTAAATCGACGTGTAAGCTGTCCGGAAAGTAAATTGAAATTCGGCGACCAAAACTCTTCTACGAACTCTTCGCCCAGACCTTGTGCCGGCACTCGGCTCGGTCCAATATTTTGTAGGGTTAGGTTTACATCCCACTTGTCTTGCCAACTGGTGTAAGAAAGCTGAACTAAGGATCGATATTTCGCAACGAAAGGAACGTAAGTACTTGTCAAAGCGTCAGTAGCATATGTGGTTTTCGTTTCATTCCACTTCTGAGCAAATTTTACTTCCCAACCTTCAGCAGGTTCAATACTTGCATCCAGCTGTAAGCTTGTAGAGTATGATGCTCCATTCAGGTTGTACATTTTTATTCGTTGGCTTTGCTCTACATCTACAACTACTTGATTTTCAAAGTCTGTCTGATAGAAATCCATATTAAATGTGGACTCCTTACCTAACAAGTAAAAGTTGTAGGTGAAATTAAATCCATAATTCCAGGCTTTTTCTGCTTCCAGATTCTCATAATCATCCATTTCCAATTCTCTTGAGCTAAAGAAATACGAAATGTTTTCTGCCAACACGTTAGCTTGTCGATGCGCCCTTCCTGCAGATGCACGAAGCACCATATTCTCTAAAGGATTGTAACGCAAATGCAAACGTGGACTGTACCACATTCCCCATTGTCTGGAATAATCAGCACGCATTCCTAAAATACTCGAAAATCGAACGCATTTCTTGAATTGAAATTCTCCAAAAGCACCCAGGGTTTGATCATAACGCTCATAACTCCCTTCATCGTTCGCTCGAAGTTTTAGCTTTTCCTGATAGTTGTCTCCATAATAACTCATGCCCAACTTGTAAGACTTCGAATCATCGCCAAAATTAGACTGATAAATAGCATTTAAATACATGCTCTGCTGCATCCCCGAATAGCGTGAAGTTCCAAAACTCGTTTCCTGATTGTGGTAACGCAAAGAGCTAATAAGCCCTAAACTTGTTCCGGGTTTATCAAAAATAAATCCCGTTTTAGAATGGAATTCTGCCTGCTCAGTATGCATGTCAACTTCGTAAGGTCTGGCAAACTCAAACGCATCCGTATCAGGGGCATCAGCACTTATTTGTCCGGACAATTTATCTTCAGTTAAATACCGAAAACCAAACATAATATGGCGGTTATCAAATCCCAAATATTCCCACCTGTTCAATAAAGAGACTCTGTTGGTTTGAAAATCGTCAGCAAAATGGTCGTCATTATGATCTACTGATTTCCCCAAATAAGAGTAATGCCCTAACAATGCAGTTTGCCAATCTCCTTTTACGGGAGCAGAAAAAATAAAATTATTTTCCATCATTCCGGCGCTATTCAAATACGTATTCCAAAAAATCTTATCTGCTGTTTGAGGTTTAAATAGCTCTGCATTTATTTGCCCACTCAAAGACTCAAAA
>Ga0208131_1000350_pt1 | contig 13638 bp, 14 predicted proteins | sample ETNtaG_14_FD_185781 | JGI IMG/M metagenome (GOLD analysis project Ga0208131, IMG submission 185781) | Marine microbial and viral communities from oxygen minimum zone, Eastern Pacific Ocean - ETNP201406SV73 (SPAdes) (version 2) | ecosystem: Environmental > Aquatic > Marine > Oceanic ...
TCACCACCAATGCCGTATTTCTGAAAAAAATGGTAGGAGAATTAAAGCATGCAGGTTTACAGGGCATTAACATCAGCATAGATACATTGGATACGGAAAAATATCTACGCATGACCCGTAGAAATACATTAAATCAAGCCATGGAAGGTCTGGAAGCTGCCATCTCTGCCGGTATCCCATCCATAAAAATAAATGCAGTGGTTTTACGGGGATTTAATGACAGCGAATTTAAAGATTTTGCTGAGTTAACCAGAGAGCATTCCATAACGGTCAGGTTTATCGAATTGATGCCCTTTGATGCGCGACAGATATGGAAAACAGGGAAGTTTATGAGTGCCCAACATATCAAACAGAACCTGAAGCAATATTTCCCAAATATATCCCCTGCTGATGGATCCAGGACGGAACATACAGTATATAAAATACCCGGATATAAAGGGAAGATAGCTGTGATCCCCGCATTCTCCAGAAGCCTCTGTGGTCAGTGCAACCGTATTCGTATTACTGCAGATGGAAAAATTCGCAACTGTCTCTTTACCCGTGATGAGAGTAATATCCTGGGTCTGATGCAGAGAGGTGGAACAGATGATGACATGAAAACAATGCTGGTTGACACTATGTGGAAAAAAGCATATGATGGATGGGAAGCTCAGAATTCAGGAATAGAAACGAGAAATTCCATGGCACAGATAGGAGGATAGATGAACAAGTTCAGTCATCTCGATACAGATGGAAATGTGAAAATGGTAGATGTTACAGAAAAAACACCATCAGTCCGGAGAGCCCGGGCAGAAGGTATAATAACGCTCCGAGCCGATACCATCAATTTGATACAAAATGAGGCTATGCCGAAAGGAAATGTGCTCACTGCAGCCAAGATTGCCGGCATCCAGGCCGCTAAAAAAACCTGGGATATGATCCCTATGTGTCATCAGCTAAACCTTTCATTTGTAGATCTGGAATTTGAACTGGACAGAGAGCAGATTATGATCCGATCAATTGTTAAAACACGGGAATCCACAGGCGTAGAAATGGAAGCCCTTACAGCTGTTTCTACAGCTGCCCTGACAATTTATGATATGTGTAAGGCTGTAGATAAGACCATGACCATCAGTGTAATCAAGCTGGTAGAAAAGATCGGTGGAAAATCGGATCATGCTATTGAGTATCGGCCCAGAGTTGGTATCATTACCATGAGCGACAGTATTTCTGCGAGAAAGAGTGAAGATAAATCCGGCCCCATACTAGTTAAAGGTTTTACCGTTTCTGGCTGTAAAGGCGATCATCAAAAGGTATTGCCAGATGGGTCTGAAGAACTTATACCAACGATTGAAGCTTGGATTCAAGATGGTGTAGAGCTGATTATAACCACAGGCGGAACAGGTTTATCCCCCCGTGATTTGACCATTCAAATGGTGGAAAATAATTTTGATTCCAGATTACCCGGTATTGAGCAGGCACTCCATGCATATGGGCGCGGAAAGGTAAAAACAGCCATGCTGTCACGGCTGACAGCAGGAGTTATAAAGGGAACAATTGTAGTTTGCTTACCTGGAAGCACCGGTGCGGCAAAAGATGCCTTGAAGGTATTAATTCCAACTATTTTTCATTCATTTCACATGATGAAGGGTGAAAAGCATTGATGGAATATCTACTGCCCATTCTATTCTTGTTTGTTGCATTCATTTATTCCAGTGTGGGGTTGGGAGGCGGCTCATCCTATACAGCTCTCATGGCTATTTTTGGAATCAATTATCTTATCATTCCCACTGCATCATTAAGCTTAAATCTGATTGTTACCTCCATCGGTATGGTAAATTTCTGGCGCAATGGTTATGGACGAATTGACTTGATTGCCCCATTTTTAATTACCTCTATTCCCATGGCATATTTGGCAGGGTCGCTGAATCTCCCGAAAGAAATATTCCAATTGATTCTACTTTTCACACTCATTTTAGTAGTGGTAAGAATATATGTACTGAGAGAGTTTCAATTCTCATTTTATTTATCCGGCACAAAAAAATGGATTTTCATGGTTGGTCTGGGTGCAATCTTGGGTTTTGTTGCTGGCTCGGTGGGGATAGGCGGGGGGATATACCTGGTGCCACTCATTGTTATGTTTGGTCTGGGAAGTGAAAAAGAGGCTGCTGCCGCTGGAACTATATTTATCTGGGTCAATTCTCTGGTGGGAGTTTTTGCCCGGGCACAGGCAGGGACCTTTGATATTGATTTTATTCTTCCTCTCATCGGTGCAGTGATAGTCGGTGCACTTGCCGGATCATATTTAGGTTCTTTCAAGTTTCATGCTAAGACCATTCAGAAAATTATGGGTACGGTTATTATTTTTGCCATCATATTTTTATTCAGAGGAATTCTATGATTACCGTTCAGGAAGCGCAATCGATTATAAGTAATAATATTCAACCTCTAGGCTTTGAAACTGTTTCACTAAAAAATACTGGAAATCGGGTTCTTGCCCAGGATATTACAGCCACTTTCCCAATGCCGCAGTTTGATAATTCGGCCATGGATGGATTTGCAGTCCGTGCAGTTGATACAGAAGGTGCAGATAAGTCATCACCTGCCATATTGAAAATGGCGGGTGTCAGTTCAGCGGGAACCCCCAGCGATATTATCCTCAAGCCTGGTCAGTGTGCCCAGTGTATGACCGGTGCTGCAATTCCCGATGGTGCTGATGCAATTGTTATTGTGGAAAATACCAACGGGTTCTCCGATTCTGGAACCGTTCAGATATTTCAAGAAGCCAATATCGGGGAGCATATCCGCAGACAGGGAGAAGAAATTGAAAAGAGTGATGTACTTATATCCAGAGGCACATGCATTACACCGGGTGAAATTGGCACTCTGGCCACATTTGGATATGAAAAGGTCTCTGTTATGATAAAACCAAAGGTTGCCATTTTCGTCACCGGCAGTGAGCTGGTTGAACCGGGAAATAAAATAAAAATAGGGCAGATATATAATTCAAATCTCTATATGTTTGCAGAATTGGCTGAAAAATCCGGGGTGGAAGTTGTTATGAGGGAAGTGATAAAGGATGATAAAGATTCGCTTCGCAGATTATTGTCTGAGGCATTGCAAACCTGTGATGTAATCATTTCTTCCGGTGGCGTATCAATGGGGCGCTTTGATTATGTGCGGGAAGTGTATAATAAATTAGGGGTGCAGGAGCATTTCTGGAAAGTTGCTCAGAAACCGGGTAAGCCTCTCTTTTTTGGAAGAGCAGATTCCACACTTATTTTTGGCCTGCCGGGGAATCCTGTATCATCATTTATATGCTATGTGGAATATGTTCATCCCGTTATGCAGGACTTACAGCAGAAGAAAAGGGATCCCAAGCATCAGGCAATCCTGACAGAAAACTTTCCGGTAGAGAGTAAAAAATATCGATACCTGTTTGGCCGGTCATGGATTGATTCCAGGGGAAAGCTTCTATGCTCACCGGCATCAAAAATGGGGTCGCATATGCTTACAGCAAGCCTTGAATCAAACTGCATTCTGGAATCACCTCCCAGAAAGCAGGGACTGAAGGCAGGAGATGAAATTACAATAAATCCACTTAATTGGAGGAATATCGAATGATAACCATTCATACCAGAAACTTCTCACTGGTGAAGGATGCTTTAGATCAACAAACTATGGATATTGAACTAGATGATGACGAAACAGTGAGTCGTTTACTTGAAAAAGTCAGGGCCATGAACAAAAAGAAATTACAGGACTTGCCGATTCGGGTAGCAGTCAATCAGTCATATGTAGATGAAAACTACAGGCTTCATAATGAGGATATGGTTGCACTCATCCCGCCTGTTTCAGGGGGGTAAATGGTAATAACAAGGATCATTAAAAATATAATACCTGCTCTGCCATCAGATGAAACCCATACAAACGATGGGGGGGAACTTCAGTTCTACGGCAGGGTGAGGGATATGGAAAATGGTCAGCCCATCGTTGCTCTGGATTATGAATATTATGAGGGAATGGCTGAAAAAGAGCTCCAGAAACTGGGGGAAGAGACAATGAGTAGCTTTGCCATCAGTCAGCTGGATTGTATTCACCGGGTTGGAAAGATCCCGGTTGGAGAAGCTTCGCTAAGGGTTGTCATATGGTCAAAGCACCGGGTGGAAGCTCTGGATGCTATGACATGGTTTATTTCACAAATGAAGAAAGATGTACCTATCTGGAAAAATGCCGTTTTGGAAGATGGCAGCCGGATTCCATCAATGTGCAGTCAATGTTAACAGAAGGTCAATTTAATGCGTATATTCTAACGGGCGGATCAAGTCGGCGATTCGGCTCCGATAAGGCCGCCTGTATGATTAATGGAACTACCTTTCTGGATACAATATTTAACAAACTTCAAGGTGGTTTTACTCATATATATTCTGTGGGAAAAAAACCATATTCAGGTAAAATAGAGTTTATCCCGGATTTTTCAGATTACCAGGCAGCCATGGTGGGGATCATTACTGCACTCAGGCATACATCTTCTCCATGGAATTATATTATCAGTGTGGACACACCCTATATTACTTCAGATGTAGTAGATGCACTGCAAAAAGAAGCTGTTTACATTGAAGATGTAATTATTATTCCTTCTGTAAATGGGAAAATATTCCCCTTGTCCGGTTTCTATCATCAAAATAGCCTTAATCATTTTGAAAAGGCGTTTTCAGTTGAAAATTATACATTAATGGATATAATTTCATCGCTGAAACCTGTAGTTGTGGATCTTTCACATTATAGTTTGCAGCTTACAAATGTGAATACCCGGGAACAGCTGAATGAAATATAATAATAACAGACATAAATAAAAGGAGAAATCATGAGCCTAGGACCTTGGGAAATAGTACTTATCATACTGGCGATCATTCTCATTTTTGGCGGGAAAAAAATTCCGGAACTTGCCCGTGGTTTGGGAAAGGGTTTAAATGAATTTAAAAAAGCCAAAAAAGAAATAGCGGATGAGGTAAATACGGTTACGGACGATATGAAGGAATAAGTGGATAATACAGACGAACAATACCATGGAACTTAAATAATTTTCAGTTGTAATAGAATAGGATAAACCTTACATTTATATCGTGAGAAGTTTGACAAATATCATATTATCTTCATTTTTACTAATTACAGGGCTTGTTGGGTCGCCAAACTCAAACTGTTTTCAGAATGGACTCAAACAAACTTCTAAGCAATCCTGCTGTAAGACTAAATTGGAAAAAACATGCTGCTGTTTCAATAAAGAGAAAGAATGCTCCTGTATGCATTCATCGGAAAATGAACAGACTTCAAATAAACCGGTTCAATATGTTTCAATAAAAAAACCGATCCAGACCACTTTTCATGCATTCTATCTTAATGCAAAGCAATTTTCCAACTTTTCATTTGATATTATTATAGATCATATCCGACAGAAATTGTCAACCGAAGTTCAGAAAATTCTGCCCCTCCTGAATTAGACTCCACATATACTAAAGCATTAAACCATACTTTGTATCTTGATGAAAAATCCATCTAGGATGGGATTTTCATTTTGGATCAATTTTTAAGGTACAGGTTATAATTCTATAATTATATAAAGGAGACAACATGAAAAATACTATTTATATCATAATGGCTGTTATGCTGACTGGATGTGTATATCAGACCACAGAAATTGCAACTCCAACAACACAATGTGGAATGTGTGATGGGAATATTATAGATGCCTTGAACAAACTTGATGGCGTAAAGAAAGTAAAAATCAATGATGAAAATCAGTCTGTTATCATTACATACTTAGATGATAAAACAACAGTGGATGCCCTGGAGACTGCGATTTCAAAAGTTGGATATCAGGCTAATGATATAGCGGCAGATCCAGAAGCATATGGAAAACTTGCCCTTTGTTGTAAACTGCCAAAAGATAGAAAATAATGAGGCGTCAAAATGAATAATAAACGTACGTTTTTAAAGATTTTCTTCTTGTTATGTGTTGGGTTTTCACAAAATAAAGACATGGAGAATAATTCAGGTATAACTGGCATAGTAATACAGTCGGATTCAAAAAAGCCTATACAGTTTGCAGCAGCGGCATTGGTAAGAACACAGGATGAAGAAATTGAATCTGGAAAGCTGACAGATGAAAATGGTTTCTTTTCCCTGAAAGCTGTACCAGCAGGCAAGTACCACATAGAAGTGGATTTTATTGGATTTCTGCCTTTTATTGGCAAGCCATTTCAATATGATCCTTCCGTAAAACCGGATATAGATATGGGACAGATCCCTCTACAGCTGAAGGCCCTGGAGGCTGATCTTATTGAAGTAAATGCAGAAAGGTCCCTATATGTGGCAACCGTAGATAAAAAAGTATATGTAATTGATCAGCTAAAAACAACTTCCGGTGGAACCTGCTGTGACGTGATGAAAAAAGTACCTTCTCTGGACTTAGGCCCCAATGGTGAAATATCCCTCAGGGGATCTGAGAATGTAGCTGTATTGGTAAATGGTAAACGGGCGGGGATTTTGGGTGATGAACGAAAATCCTGTGCTGTTTCCGTCCCCATCCCTGCAGCTATGATTGACCGGGTGGAGATCATCACCAGCCCTTCTGCTGAATATGACCCGGATGGGATGACCGGCATTGTGAATATTATCCTGAAAGAGGACAAAGTATCCGGCTATAATGGTGACTTGTCTATTAATGCTGGAAGTACCAATAAGCTCAACCTAGGCTCAACACTCAGCTACCGTAATAACAAGCTCCATCTTTTTTCCAAGTTTAGTACTGAAATGCTGGAACAAAGGGGCAATGGATACCGCGTTACCAATGCTGAGGATCGCGAAGATTACCGAAATGTCAAAGACAACGAGCTCTATTTTATAAACCTAGGTTCAAAATACGATATATCGGACAGAATGCTCTTTGCCAGTGAAGCCAAATTCACCCGATACTACCGAAATACTCTTGATTCTACTTACGGCAGTCAGACTGATACCATTTATGTTGATTCACAAGAGGATGGGTTTGCCCAGGTCTATGAGTTGGGTCTGTACACAAACTTCTTAAATGATTCTAAGCTGGTTTTAGAACTCAGTTATGATGGACAGGTGAAAGATGAAAATCGGGATGCCGTTGGCACAGCTTCACATGACTCATCGGGATACAACCTTGACCTGAGCAAAGTGATTTTAAGAGCGGATTATTATCACAACCTTAGTGATAATCTGCAGTATGAAACAGGATATAAGGGCCGTTTTAATACTCATAATAAAAATTATGATACAGACAATAGTACTCATGTATTTCAATATAATGAGAATATTCATGCCCTGTATGGCACAGTGACATTTGCTTTAACGGAAAAACTGCAGTCAAAGGCAGGGCTTCGCTTTGAACAGGTTTTAGCAAGCGTATTCCTTGACACCACCGGAACATTAATTGAAACACCCAACAATTATGACCACGTTTATCCTTCAGCGCATCTGGCATATATATTCAGTCCCTATTCCAATCTGAAGTTTGGTTACAGTACCCGGGTAAATAGGCCGGAGTTGAAGATGCTGGATCCGTTTCCACATAATCAATATATAAGTGAAGTTGATAGTGTTGGTAATCCAGACCTGAAACCGGAATTTGTAGATGCATTTGAACTCAGTTATGCCTTAACCCAAGATAAATATAAAACAGATCTGAGCCTGTATCATCACAATATCAAAGATGTGATACTATGGGATGATGATATTGATACGGTCACATATAATAACTCAGGGAAAGGAAGTTTGAATGGTGTTGACATTATGCTGAAAGTATCACCACATAATATCTGGGATCTGACGTTTACCGGAAATTACTATGAATCTAAAATCAGCGGCGGAACAGAAGATGATCAAAATGGCAGTACATCCGGAGGTATAATACGCGGCATCAGTATGTTCAAGATTCCAAGCGGAGGAGATCTGGAACTCAGTGGCACTTATAGATTGCCAAAAGAAATTATAACTGGAACGGTCTGGCCGGATGGCCAATTTACCCTGGATATGGCCTATCAGGTATCTCTCTTTGATGACCGGTTGAAGCTGACCTGTAAAGCCATTGATATTCTGGACAGTGACATATATGAACAGAATATAACTGAAACCACGGATAACGGTGATTTCCATATAAACAGTTACCGAAAATATGATCAGCGGACATTTTATCTTACTCTCTTGTATAAATTTGGCAATATTTAAATGTGATTATAGGTTGTGATAGGGTTCAGTTCGAACTGCATTTGATAACCCTATTCAGACGGAATATTAATATATGAATAATTTACTTGGAGACTTACTATGACCCTGAAGAAAAAATGTGCAACATTAGAAGATCGAATTAAACGACTACAAGAGATAGGGCTTTCTTTATCGACTGAAGACGATATTAATGTAATTTTTGAACTTATCATGGAGGAGGCTCGGAATATTACGAATGCAGATGGTCGAACTTTATATATGATTAGTGATGATGGTAAGACCATGAATTTTGAGATATTACGAAATGATTCTATGAATACTATTATGGGGGGTACATCCGGCACTGATATACCCTTCCCCCCAATGCAGTTATTCGATGAAGATAGGAACCCAAATCATTCCAGTATTGTAGCATATTCAGCTAATACTGGAAAGACAGTGAATATTAAAGATGCATATAAAGAAAAAGGATTTGATTTTTCAGGTGCAAAAAACTTTGATAAGAGTACAGGGTACAGAACTAAATCAGTATTGTCAGTACCTCTAAAAAATCATGAAAATGATATTGTTGGCGTAATACAACTGATTAATGCTAAAGACAGCAAAAGTGGTAATACTATTTCTTTTTCAGGTGATATGCAGCAGCAGGTCGAATCTCTTGCATCACAGGGAGCAGTGGCTCTCACCAATAAGCGTCTGGTGGCTGAACTTAAAAATCTGTTTGAATCATTTATTCAATTAATGGCAACAGCTATTGATGCCAAATCACCCTATACAGGTGGTCACTGTGAACGGGTACCAGAAATCGCACTCATGCTTGCCGAAGCAGTTGAGAAGATAGATGAAGGTCCATTTAAAGACTTTAAAATGACGGACGAAGAACGATATGAACTCAAGATTGCGGCCTGGATGCATGATATCGGAAAGGTTGCAACACCGGCACACGTGGTGGATAAAGGTACTAAACTGGAAACCATATATGATCGGATTGAAACAGTGAAAACTAGGTTTGAGGTTCTCAAGAGGGATGCAAAAATTGATTTCCTTTTGAAAAAACTAGAGTGTTTAGAAACAGGAAATGCAGAAGGTGTAGTAAATGCAGAATCCGATTATCAAGAAAGAATTGATCAAATTATTAAGGATATAGAGTTCATTGAAACCTGTAATGTGGGGGGTGAATTTATGCAGAAAGAGGATCAGGCAAGGGTGGCAACAATAGCAAAATATCAATGGAATATGAATGATTCCACACTGCCATTTTTAGATGAAAAAGAAGTGGAAAATCTTCAAATCGCAAAGGGGACACTTCTTCCTGAAGAAAGACAGGTTATCCAGGATCATATTACAATTACCATTGATATGCTGGAAAAACTACCCTATCCGAAAAACCTGCGGAATATACCTGAATTCGCGGGTGGTCACCACGAAAAGCTGGATGGCACAGGCTATCCAAAGGGGTTGACTGCAAATGAGATGAGTATACAGGCAAAAATAATGGCTATTGCAGATATTTATGAAGCGCTTACAGCAGCTGATAGGCCTTATAAAGATGGAAAAAAATTATCGAAGGCCATGCAGATTATGCATTTCATGAAAAAAGATGCGGAAATTGATCCAGATTTATTTGAAATTTTTGTGAAAGAAAAAGTATATCAGAAATATGCAGATAAATATCTTGGGTTCAATCAACTGGATGAAGTTGATGAAGTGGCTTTACTAGCATAACATGGGGATATTAAAATATTTCATCATATATGCAAAACTCTCATATTTGAACATAATATTCTGTAGTAAAAAAGGAGATTGCAATGTTGCTACCCATTAATTTTAAAAACTGGATTGAGGAAAATCGCCATTTGTTAAAACCACCCGTTGGGAATCAGGTGGTATATAAAGATACTGAGTTCATTATTATGGTGGTGGGTGGCCCCAATACCCGAAAAGATTATCATATTAATGAAGGAGAAGAGTTTTTTTACCAGCTGGAAGGTGATATGATATTACGAATCCGAGAAAAGGGTAAGCCTAAAGATATTCAAATCAAAGAAGGTGAAATATTACTTCTTCCATCCAATGTGCCTCATTCTCCACAGCGCTTTGCAAATACAGTTGGACTTGTAGTAGAACGGAAGCGTCATGCAGATGAACTAGATGGTTTCCAGTGGTATTGTGATATGTGCCATGCTGTTTTATATAATAAATCAGTTCCCCTAACCGATATTGTCAAACAATTGCCACCTATATTTGAAGAGTTCTGGAATAACGATGATGCTAGAACCTGTAAACATTGCAATGCCTATTTAGATAAACCCTAGTCTTTTATGATTGATATCAACCCATCCATAACTATGATTCGCCATAAACTCCTATTATTAGTATTACTAATTGTTGTGTGTTCTGTTCATAATGATATTGGTACAAACAAAAATAATAAAATAAGGCGGTAGTATAAAAAGTTAATTGTGACTAAAATAAAACAACACTATGAATTAGATGCGAAAGTAGCACAAAATGAAATAGGAGCACTTTATGATAGCAAAGCGTGGTTTTATGATGTTTGGGCATACTTTACTGAATCTAAAGCTCGATATAGGGCTTTGGAACTTGCAAAAATTCATAATAATCAATCCGTCTTGGAAGTGGCTGTAGGTACAGGTTTGATGTTCTCAGACATTGTACAAAGAAATTCTAAAGGAGAGAATATTGGTATTGATATATCACAAGGAATGCTCTCAAAAGCAAAGAGGAGATTATCAAAACAGCAAAATGAAAATTATTCCTTAAGTATTGGATCAGCATTTAATTTAAAAGTAAAAGATGCTTCCATAGATATGCTAGTAAATAATTACATGTTTGACTTAATCCCTTTTAATCAAATGGACAGTGTCATTGATGAATTTAATCGAGTTCTGAAACAGAATGGGAAACTGTTACTCATTAATATGACAAAAAGCGAGAGGTTCGGTGCAAGTTTATATGAGAATCTATATAGTCTTTCTCCTCGGTTAATGGGTGGTTGTCGCGGTGTTCAGTTAACAGATTTATTAACTCAGCATGGGTTTCGTATTGAAGTAAGGGAATATATCCAGCAAATGTTATTTCCATCAGAAGTTATTCTTGCATATAAATGAAAGTTAAATGAATGCAAAGCCTATAGTATTGACTACATTAACATTGGAGGATGTGAGTAATGAAATATGTTTGATAAATATAATATTGGCAACTAAAGGTGGTGAGGCCCATTGGTATGCAGTCACTTTAACTGAAGGTGCTAGCGATATCCGCCGGGGCGGAACTTTTGAAATTGTGTAGAATTAATCAAGTATGACAAAAAAACACGATAGACAGCATCAAATAGCTCTTATTGTAGAGGGCGGTGGGTTTAAAAGCGGCTTTACTGCCGGTGTACTAGATAGCTTTATCATTAATGGATTTAACCCCTTTCATCTCTATCTTGGTGTTTCCGGTGGAGCTATGAATCTCACATCTTATATTTCCCGGCAGTATAAACGCAACATCAATATTATTTCGGCCATGAGTAAAAAGACCAATTTTATCAGTATAGTCCGTTTTCTCAAAGGCGGTAATTATATGGAATTAAAATACCTGCTTGAAGTTACATCAAAGCAATATCCTTTTGATATTGATGCCGCAAGTAAACATCTTAAAGATGCTGACTGTAGAGTGGTGGTTACAAACTATCTAAATGGGAACTCTGCATATTTATCCGTAAAAAAATATGGCTGGCTGAAAACTATGGAGGCCACAGGATCACTTCCGATGGCAACCCGGGGATATTGCAAAATAGCCGGCAGGAAGTATATTGATGGAAGTCTGTCAGATCCTCTGCCGGTAAAAAGGGTGTACGATTGGGGTTACCGGAATATTGTTTTATTGCGTACTCATACAAATGATATGAAGGCTGATTGGAATCTTGAAACCCTGTATGCACCGCTTTTTTATAGGGATAACCCGAAACTGCAGAAACTTATTATGCGTAATGATAAAATATACTCACGAGAACAGAAATATATTTCCAATCCTCCAAAAGATTTGAAGCTTATCCAGGTGGCTCCGGAGGCTGAATTAGAGTGCGGTGTTATTTCAAACAATCTGAAAGATATTCAGATGGATTATCGCTATGGATTGGAACTGGGGCTAGATGCACTTCCAAAACTGCATACTTTATCTGCTGACTTGGCAGATTGAACGGTGATTTCCAATATAAAGTGATTAAATTTTATAGATGAAAAAACAGGTATTATTGTTTCATGTCATTATACCAAAACCCCTTTCAGGGGGGCGGCTATCTATATATAGGCGAGTAACATTTTGTGGTAATTTTCAAAGATACATCTATGAAAATATTGGGTTTCTATTCAAAACATCATAAAGCTATCTTTACACATCATACTACAAATGTTCATATGCATTTTCTTACCAATGATAAAAAGATATCTGGTCATATTGATGAAATTTCATTCGATGGAAATCAGCAGCTATTTTTCCCTAACTAAACCCACCTCTCCAATTCTTCCTTCCTAACCCAGTTTGCATATATCTCAGTTTAAATAATCCAACGCTGATTCTGATGTAACATGATGTAACATCTATCGGCTGTTGTATGATTTAAATAATAATATTATATATGATTAAAATGCTAATAACAGTACTATTTATATGCATTGGATTAGCTGATACTATCACTATCACACCTACACAAACTGGGGTTTTGACTCATAATGCGCTTTGCTGCGGGTATAACACATACTATGATTCTGGAAACTCACTGCAATGGATTGGTGACTGTAATGCTAATTCTTATGGCTGTGTATCTAGTAGTCTGGCAGGAGCGTGGAGATGGGATATCAGCTCCCTTGAAGGGGCCACAATTAATTCTGCAGAAATTGAATTTTCAGTGCAAGGTCAATATTGTAGCAATGGTACTGATTATGGGGTTGGTGCCACTACAGATAATATGAATTCTTCTCAGGCTTTGGTATTATATAATAATGCTCAGCAATCGGGTTCAATCGGTACATACGGTTCAATTCAAGTAAATTCTTATGTTATTGAAGATGCTCTGGAATCAGGAAATCTTGGAGTTGTTTCATCAACTTCATCTAGTTGTGCAATGTATATGACAGGCAATGGTGCTCCTGAACTTACAATAAACTATACTCCAGGGGTTTCCTATGAAACAGGTGATGCGAATATGGATGGTTCAGTAAACGTAAGTGATGTAGTAATTGCAGTAAATATCGTTTTGGGTATGTCCCCTTTCAATGAATTGGCAGATATTAATGGAGATTCGATTATTAATGTTCAAGATATTATACTATTAGTTAATATCATCCTTAGTAACTAAACCCACCTCTCTAATTCTTCCTTCCTAATCCAGTT
>Ga0208131_1000352_pt1 | contig 13551 bp, 13 predicted proteins | sample ETNtaG_14_FD_185781 | JGI IMG/M metagenome (GOLD analysis project Ga0208131, IMG submission 185781) | Marine microbial and viral communities from oxygen minimum zone, Eastern Pacific Ocean - ETNP201406SV73 (SPAdes) (version 2) | ecosystem: Environmental > Aquatic > Marine > Oceanic ...
GGCTACCAGCACTTCTTCCCGTTCCTGCCCGACGACCTGCGCCTTGAGACGAAGAACCGCCTCTGGGCGCCCGGGCTCTACAAGGGAGTGGTCTGGGAGCGGAACCCAAAGCTCTTCTATTTGGGAATGCAGGACCAGTACTACACGTTCAACATGTTCGACGCTCAGGCCTGGTGGGCCCGCGATGTGATGCTCGGACGCATCGAGTTGCCGTCGGCTGCCGAGATGGCGGCCGACAGCGCCGACTGGCTCGAGCGCGAGGAGGCCCTGGAGACCGCCTACGAGGAGATCGACTTCCAGGGCGACTCCACGCAGGAGCTGGTTGACGCCACCGACTACCCCGACTTCAACATCGGTGAGGTCAACCGGATGTTCAAGCAGTGGAAGGCCGACAAGAACGCCGACATCATGAACTACCGCGACAAGGGCTTCCAGTCGACGCTCACCGGCACGATGGCACCCGTCCACCACACCCCGTGGATGGAGGCGATGGACGACTCCATGGCGACCTACCTGATCGATGAGGCGCCGGAGGGCGGCGGCTGAGCGGACGGGACCCGGACGCGACGGTGGCCGGGCACGGGCCCGACCACCGGTCGACGTTCGATCGGCCCCGTAGGGCCGCTGTGGTCTAACTCCAGGGATACGGCGAGTTGCTCTGCGGATGCAGCCGGCCCTCGGCGTAGCGGGAATAGCGGAACGGCTCTAGCAGTGCCTGGGTCTCGCCGACTAGTTCCTTTGCCACCAGGGCACCCACGCCGATCATCTTGAACCCGTGGTTCGAGTCTGCGACCACGTAGACGTTCTCGCGGAAGGTGTCGAACACTGGGAAGTTGTCGGGGGTGAAGGCCCCGATGCCACCCGATGGGGCGTGGCTCATCAGGCTGGCCTTACCCTCAAAACGCTCCTGGCAGTGGGACAGCGCAGCCGCCCACACCTGGCGGAAGTTCGTGCCGACCACGAAGTCGGGGCTGGCCGGACCGTACGGGTCGATCGCCACGTCACGCCAGGGGCGCTTCACCGGATACGGCATGTAGCCGCCCTGCACGCCGCCAAAGTTGAAGTCGGGCTTGTAGTAAACGCCCCACTTGCCATCGACGAGCAGGTTGTTGTCCTCGTCGTACAGCGGCACATCGGCGTCGACGTGAACGACAGGTGGCATGTTTCCCTCGTTGTTCATGAGGTAGCCGGGATCGACGTCCAGGGTGCCCTCCTGGAGGGCCCAAAACTCCCAGGTTGGGAACTCGAAGATCTCGCCTTCCAAGACAATCTTGGTGGTCTCCGGCAGGTCCAGCATCTCCCACAGCTTGGGCACCCAGGGGCCCGCAGCCGCCACGACATGGTCGACCTGGATCAATCCCCTGTTGGTGACGACGTGGGAGACCGCGCCTCCGTTAATGGCCAACTCGGTCACGAGGGTGTCGGTGACGACGTTGACTCCCTCGGCCTGGGCTTTGGCCAGGAGGCCATTGACGGTCGCCATGTTGTGCGCGTAGCCGCCCTTCTTCTCGTGGAGGACGCTGGTCACCCCGGTGCAGCGCCAGTCATCGAAGATGCCCTTCATGTAGTTGAAGGTCTCCTGTTCGCCTTCGACAAATACGGACTCGTAGCCGATGGCCGCCTGCTGCTCGGCGATCGTCGCTACATCGGCGCGCATCTCGTCGTAGGAGATCTGGAGGTAGCCGACCGGGTGGTACTCGAACGCCTCCGGATCTGACTCCCACACCTGGACCGAATGGGCCATGAGTTCACGCATGGCGGGTTGGAAGTAGTTGTTTCGGACCACGCCGCAGGCGATGCCGGAGGGCCCGGAACCGGCGTGGGACTTCTCGACGACGAGGATGTCGCTGCCGTCACCGCTGCCACGGGCCTTGAGTTCGCGTGCCAGGTGCCACGCGGTCGACAAGCCGTGGATTCCGGCGCCGATGATGCAGTACCGAACGGACTCGGGTACCTGCGATGCGTTCACTGACGAGGCTCCTCGTGGGGAACACCCCGCCAACCGCGTGGGCCGACGGGACAGATTGATGGGTCGGTGTGGCGCAAGTCGCTCAGTGGGCGGGAGGCTCCCAGCCCTCAAGGGTCGGCGGCCGCCAGTTGTCGCCCACCGACTTGGAGTCGGCGACCCAGGGGCCAAGTTCTACCTGATGGAACTTACAGTGCTTCTCCTTCAGCTGGATGCCATAGGAGTTGCCCGAGATTAGGTGCTTCATCAGCACCTTGCGTGCCAACTCGTCCTCGCGACCCTCCGGAATGTCGAAGTAGATCTTGAGGAACGAGTTGGAGTACCGGTCGAACACGGCGGGCGTGCCGTCCTCCTCGAGCAGGTGGATGTCCTCCAGCCAGTTGAGGTCCCTGCCCGGCGTCAACTCCATCAGGTCGAGGTCCTCTACCAAAGAGATGTCCTCCTGGTACTCGAACCGGCGACCGGCGAGGGTCTCTGCGTCGATGGCGGTGGTGTGCTTCACAGCCATGGTCCTCAGCCCCCACTTCCGATGATCTGCTTGGCCATCAGGTCCTTCATCTCCTGCAACGCCCGCTCTTCGCTGACACCGGGGATGTAGGTGGTGCCGGCCAGCGGCACCTTGGCCATGGCGGATGCCTCGTGGGTGAGGGCAGCCAGGTCCTCCGGCTCGAGGCTGTGGATGTTGGTCTTTCCGCAGGCCCGGGCCAGCAACTGGACCTCCATGGTCAACGTGTGGAGGAAGTTGTAGACCCGCAGAGCCGCCTCGTCGACATCGAGTCGCGCCCGCAGTTCCACGTCCTGTGTGGCGATGCCCACCGGGCAGCGACCGGTGTGGCAGTGGTAGCACTCGCCGGCCGGCACGCCGATGGTGCCCTCGTAGTCGGTCACACCATCGATGTGCTTGTTGCAGTTCAGCGCCATCAGCGCCGAGGTGCCCAGAGCCACTGCCTTGGCGCCCAGGGCCAGGCACTTGGCCACGTCACCACCGTTGCGGATGCCACCGGCCACCACGAGGTCGACCTCGTCGACCAGGCCCACGTCCTCCAGGGCCCGTCGGGCCTCAGGGATGGCGGCCATCAACGGAATGCCGGTCTCCTCGGTGGCGAGGTGCGGACCGGCGCCGGTGCCACCCTCCGCCCCGTCCAGGTAGATGGTGTCCGGACCACACTTGGCAGCCATACGCACGTCGTCGTACACCCGGGCCGAACCCAACTTGAGCTGGATCGGGATCTGGTAGCTGGTGGCCTCCCGTATCTCCTGGATCTTCAGCGACAGGTCGTCTGGACCGATCCAGTCCGGGTGACGCGCAGGCGACCTCTGGTCGATCCCCGCGGGCAGCGAGCGCATCTCGGCCACCTGCTCGGTGACCTTCTGGCCCATGAGGTGCCCTCCCAGGCCGACCTTGCAACCCTGTCCGATGAAGAACTCAACGGCGTCGGCCAACATGAGGTGGTGCGGATTGAAGCCGTAACGGCTCTGGATCACCTGGTAGAACCACTTGGTCGAGAGGTCCCGCTCGGGCGGAATCATGCCACCCTCGCCGGAACAGGTCGCCGTACCGGCCATCGAGGCTCCCTTGGCCAGGGCCATCTTCGCCTCGAGCGACAGGGCGCCGAAGCTCATGCCGGTGATATAGACGGGGATGTCCAACTCCAAGGGGTTGTTGGCGAAGCGACCGCCGAGGACGGTCTTGGTCTCGCACTTCTCCCGATAGCCCTCGATCACAAACCGGGTGAGCGTTCCGGGCAGGAACACCAACTCGTCCCAGTGCGGGATCTTCTTGAAGATGGAGAACCCACGCATCCGATAGCGGCCCAACTCGGCCTTCACGTGGATGTCGTTGATGACCTCCGGCGTGAAGATCTTGCTCTTGCCGAGTACGTCGGTGGCGGCGTTGGTGTCGACCTTCGGGGTGTCCACTCCCTTGATGTCGTTCGCTTCTGGCATCGTCTACTCCTCCTAAAGCACGAGCTTGCGCTCAGAGGGCTCCAGCGCGTCGTAGTTGTGGAGCACCTTGCCGCACTCGAACTTCTGCACGTCCGGTGGGGTGCCGAGGTCGTAGATATCGAACTTACGATTGATGAACTCGTGGTCGTCGTCGGTCATCTCGGCAGGCACACAGTCCACGCCGAGCGAGGCGATCTTCCCGCCGACGTAGATCGCGCCGTCATACATCGAGTCGCCCAGGCCGTCGTTGGCGTCACCACAGATGATCTGGCGGCCACGCTGCATCATGAAGCCGGTGTTGATGCCGGCGCTACCCAGGGTGATGATCGTGCCACCCTTCTGGTCGATGCCGGTCCGAGCACCCACGTTGCCCTTGATTACCAGGTCCCCACCGCGTAGGGCGGCACCAGTCAGCGAGCCCGCCGGACCGTCGACCACGATGGATCCGGACATCATGTTCTCCGCCAGTGACCAACCGACCCGGCCGTTGATCTGGACCTCCGGCCCGTCGATCAGGCCACAGGCGTACCAGCCTGGGCTGCCCTCGAAGGTCAACCTGCAGCGCTTCAGGATTCCAACGCCCAGGGAGTGCTTGGACCCCGGGTTGACGATGGTGACCTCGTTCACGCCCTCGTCGTAGACGATGCGCTTGAGTTCCAGGTTGATCTTGCGGGTGGTGAGGTCGGTGGCGTCTATGACCGCTCGGTCACCGTCGATCTCCGCCGTCATGGGCGGTTCAGGATCTGGTTCTACGAGACCCCGGGCGTCGTAGACGACGCCGCTCTTGGTGCTCAGACCTGCCACGTCAACACCTCCCGCTCGAACGGATCCCTGGTCTCCACCTCGGTTCCGACGAGTGCCCGGATGGCTATCTCCTCGGAGGCCATCGCCACCAGGTTGTCGGACTCCATGAGCACCAGCGGCTTGGCCGCCATCTCGTCCTTGGCGATGCCCAACTCGCTGCCGGTGGCAACCAGGTAGGTGAAGACGCCGTCGAAATCGTCGAGGCTGTGCTTCATGGCCGTCTCGAGCGGCAGGCCGTCCTCGAGCTGCTGGGCCAGGTAGACGGCGATGATCTCCGAATCGCACTCGGACTGGAACCGGTGGCCCATCCGCTCGAGGCGGCGACGCCATTGGTGGTAGTTGGTGAGCTGGCCGTTGTGCACGACCGCCACGTCTGCGAACGGGTACGCCCAGTAAGGGTGGGCGCTGGCCAGGTCCACGTCGGACTCGGTTGCCATGCGCACGTGCCCGATCCCGTGCGTACCCGACATGTTCGCCAGCCCGTACTGCTCGTGCACCGTGTTGGCGTCGCCCAGGTCCTTGACTATCTCGAGGGAGTTGCCCAACGACAGCACCTTGCAGCCGTCGATGTCCTCCAGGTAGTCGGCGAGAGGCTTGAGATCGCCGCCGTAACGGATGGTGGCCCGGAATGCGTATCCGGTCTCGTTGTGAATGGTCGCCAGGTCGGCACCCACCTTGGCAAGGCGGGCCTCGACCTCGGCCCGGTTGCGTTCCAGCCTCTCATCCATGCCGAAGCCGCCGTACTCGTTGGGCTCGGCCAACATGAACCGCACGACGACCAGGTCGTCCGGTTGTCCGTACATGGCGTAGCCGGTGGAGTCCGGGCCACGGTGCTTCATGGAATTGAGCATCGCCGTGAGCTCGTCGCCGATGTCGGCGGCCCCGTCACGATGGATGATGCCGGCAATGCCGCACATGTCGTATCTCCTGGTCTCTACGTCTTTCAGGTCTCTGGGGCTCCAGGTTCGTCACCGGAGGTTGGCAACCGGGCCTTCAGGCCCCGGGGCGTGGCCCTGGGAACCGCGCCCTACGGGAGGATGTCTAGGTACTCCTCGACGTCCCAGTCGGTAACCGTGGCCATGAAGCGCTCCCACTCGTCGCGCTTGTAGTGCTCGAAGACCCTGTACATGTCGCCGGGGAGGGCGCTCTTGACGACCTCGTCCTTGTCGAGGGCGATGAGTGCCTCGCCGAGCGACATCGGGATCTTCTTGACGTCCTTGCCCTGGTCCATGGCCTCGTAGATGTTGCGCTCCTCGGGCGGTCCCGGGTCCAGGTCGTTGTCCAGGCCGTCCTCCATGGACTTGATGAGTGCGGCCATTGTCAGGTACGGGTTGACCGCCGAGTCCACCGAGCGGTACTCGAAGCGCCCCGGCGCACTGATGCGCAGGGCGGTGGTGCGGTTCTGGAAGCCCCAGTCGGCGAACACCGGAGCCCAGAAGCCGGTGTCCCAGAGGCGCCGGTAGGAGTTGACGGTCGGTGAACCCAGGCAGGTCAACGCATCCAGGTGCTTCATGATCCCGCCGATGGCCTTCATGCCGATCGCGCCGGGGATCTGCGGGTCGTCGCCCTCGGGCATGAACTTGTTCTCGCCACCCTCGTCGGGCTCGCCGGTCCAGAGGGAGATGTTGTGGTGGCAGCCGTTGGCCGACACGCCCATGAACGGCTTGGGCATGAAGCACGGGAAGGCGCCCAACTCCCGGCCCACCTGCTTGCAGATCTGGCGGTAGGTGGTGAGCCTGTCGGCCGTCAGCTCGGCACGGTCGAAGTTGAAGTTCAGCTCGAGTTGGCCCGGAGCGTCCTCGTGATCGCCCTGGATCATGTCCAGGCCCATGGCCTCGCCGTACTCCACCACCCGGTGGATGAGCGGCTGCAGCTCTGCGAACTGGTCGATGTGGTAGCAGTTCGGCTTGGTGAGGCCCTCCACGGTGGGCTTGCCGTTCTCGTCGGCCTTGAGCCACATCATCTCGGGCTCGGTGCCAGCACGCAGGTGGAGGCCGGTCTTCTCCTCAAAGGCCTTGTGGATGCGCTGCAGGTTGCCGCGACAGTCCGACGTGAGGAACGCGCCACCGTCGACCTCCTCCTCACGCCCCCGGAACAGGGTGCAGAAGACGCGGGCGGTCTTGGGGTCCCAGGGAAGCTTGCAGAAGGTCTCGACCTCGGCCACGCCGACCAGCTCGCGTGACTCGGCGCCGTAGCCGATGTAGTGGCCGTGACGGTCGACGAACAGGTTGGCCGTGGAGCCGTAGACCAGCTGGAAGCCCTTGTTGGCGATGGTCCCGAAGTGCTTTGCCGGGATTCCCTTGCCCATGATGCGTCCGGTGACAGACACGAACTGGCAGTAGAGGTACTGGATTCCCTCGGCCTCGATCTGCTTCTGGACCTCGGCGACCTGTTCGGCCCGTCCCTCTGCCTCTATGAAGGCCTGGACATCAGTCATTTTCTTCTCCCCCTCACGCCCACTGGACGCGTTGCCCGTGACGGCGCTTGTAACTGTGGTGTCCGGCGTCACTATTTCCCAGACCCGCGTACCATACCAATCAACTACACGCACTACCAGTGAAATCTTCCGTCATAGGAAACTCTCTCTACACACACGGGTGATTGTGCGCGGTTACTCTGGTCAACGATCTGCTCCGACGCGGCTACCTGAGGCGCTGTGGAACCGACCGGCCCTACTACGGGCAACAGGGGGACGACTATGACGATCACTGAAGCCGGAAGCCCCCGCCTGCTGCTGCCTGGCATGGCCAACTTCCAGCCGGGCGTGGAGCGGTACCGGGTGAACGGCGGGGCCGTAACCGCTGTGCTCCTCGGAGCCGGTGACCGCCTCGAGGTCATCGACCCCGAGGGCTGCCAGCCGGTCGAGGTGGCGGCCTTCGACCGCGACGGCCGGTCCGACCCTGGGCTCCTGGGCGAACCGTCGGGTGCCCCGGCCACCGGCATCGCCGCGATCCTGGCAGCCGACCAGCACGACGCACGCCGGGTCGCCGATGCCCTGGCAGACAAGGGCATCGACCTCGGCGCAGCGACCGCCGTCCACCTGTTCGCCCCTGACTCGCCGGCCGACGAAACGGCATGGCTGACCGCGTCGGCCGACGTGGTCTGCGTCATCGGCGTGACCGGCGGCGACATGTCCCCCGAGGACCAGAACACCCCCACCGACATCGTCGCCTTCATCCACCGGACCGCGCCTCCGGCCCCCGGCCTCGAGATTCTCCCCACCCCGCTGGCCGACCAGAACCAAGACGTCCGCATCCGGGCCGCCACGGCACGGGCCTACGAGGTGAAGGCCGGCGAGTTCATCCAGGTCATCGACGTGGAGGGCAGGGAATGCTCTGACTTCCAGTGCTTCGACGCCGCCCGGCTGGATGGCGGCGTGGAGGCGGCGCTGGACGCAACCATCACCCGCAGCCTCATGGGTGCCAGCTACCCGATGCCCGGCCTCTATTCCAAGTACTTCACGCACGATTTCCAGCCGATGGTGGAGATCATCCACGACACCGTGGGCCGCCACGACACCTTCAACACGGCCTGCAACGCCAAGTACTACGAGGACATGGGCTACCCGGGTCACATCAACTGCAGCGACAACTTCAATGCCGTCCTGGCCCCCTACAGCATCGCCCCCCGCCGCGGTTGGGGAGCCATCAACTTCTTCTACAACACCAACCTGGACGACGCGAACCAGCTGTTCTTCGAGGAGCCGTGGTCTCGTCCCGGCGACTACGTCCTACTCGAGGCGCTGACTGACCTGGTCTGCGTATCGTCGGCCTGCCCGTGCGACATCGACGCCGCCAACGGCTGGCAACCCACCGACATCCATGTCCGCGTCTACCCGGCGACCAACACCTTCAAGAAAGCGACGGCCTTTCGTATGTCTACCGATGCCGACCCCGAGTTGACCAAGGAGACCGGCTTCCACTCCCGGACCTCCGCGCTGACCCGGAACTTCACCGAGTACAACGGCTACTGGCTGGCCAACAGCTACACCAACCACGGACCGATAGAGGAGTACTGGGCCACCCGGGAGAAGGCCGGGATCATCGACCTCTCGCCACTGCGCAAGTTCGAGGTCGTCGGCCCGGACGCCGAGCTGCTGCTCCAGACCTGCGTGACGCGCAACATCCGGAAGCTGGCCGTCTGGCAGGTCGTCTACACGGCCATGTGCTACGACACCGGCGGCATGATCGACGATGGGACGGTGTTCCGCCTCGGTCCCGACAACTTCCGGTGGATCGGCGGCTCGGACGCCAGCGGCCTGTGGCTGCGCAAGCAGGCGAAGGAACTCGGCCTCCACGCCTGGGTTCGGGACTCCACCGACCAGCTCCACAACGTGCAGGTCCAGGGACCTCTCAGCCGGGAGATCCTCTCCGAGGTCGTCTGGACTCGACCCGACCAGTCCACCGTCGAGGAGCTGGGCTGGTTCCGGTTCTCGGTGGGTCGGATCGGCCACGCCGACGGAATACCGATCGTCCTGTCGCGCACCGGCTACACCGGTGAGCTGGGTTTCGAGGTGTTCTGCCACCCGAAGATGGCCCCCGAGGTGTGGGACGCCATCTGGGAGGCCGGCGAGCCGAAGGGCCTCTTGCCGCTCGGCTTCGAGGCGCTGGACATGCTGCGCGTCGAAGCCGGTCTCATCTACTCCGGCGCCGAATTCTGCGACCAGACCAACCCGTTCGAGGCAGGCATCGGCTTCACCGTGCCGCTCAAGACCAAGGAGGACGACTTCATCGGTCGCGATGCCCTGGTCCGGGGCAAGGAACACCCGCAGCGCATGCTGGTCGGCCTGGACCTCGTCGGCGACGACCTCGTCGGCACAGGTGACCCGGTCATGGTGGGTCGACAGCAGGTGGGCACCATCACCAGCGGATCCCGATCGCCGATCCTGGGCAAGAACATCGCCCTGTGCCGGATGGCCGTGGAGCACGCTGAGATCGGCACCGACGTGGAGGTCGGGAAGATGGACGGCCACCAGAAGCGCCTCCCGGCCACCGTGGTGCGGTTCCCGCACTACGACCCGGACAAGGAGCGGGTGAAGAGCTAGTCCACAGGACTGGCCCATGGGACTCAAGGGGACTCAACGGGCAGACGCCGCCCGGAACAGGCCCCGGTCGACCTCTGTTGGCCACGGTTGGTCGAGCAGCATCCCTGCAGCCAACTCGCCGAGGGCCGGTGCGCACTTGGCGGCGTAGCCGTTGCCCCCGATGCAACACGCGATCCGCCCGGCACCGGCGTCGACCCAGTCGATGGCCGGGTGGCCGCTGGGCGTGTAGGTGGTGACGCACGAGCCCGTCCACCGGGCGAGGTCGGCGAGGTCGGGTATCAGGCCCGCCAGGATCCCTTCCAGCCGGTCGGCTACTACAGGATCACCATCGGTCCGGAACCACGCGGTTAGCCGATCGGACGCCACCCGTACGTGGTTGTCCTGCGGAGTGCCGATCTTGAACACCGTCCTGCCCTGCGGGTCGACCACCGGCGGTGTCAGGTAGAGGTCGTCGAGCGGATCCGGGAACTTGGCGATGATGCTGGGCATCCCGGACAGCCGGTCTGCCTCGTCATCGGGGAGCTCGACGTACAGCTGGGTGTGGAGGGCGTACTCGAGGTCCAACCCGGCAACCGGCGTGTCACCGTGGCCCGAGAAGGCACCTGTGGCCAGCAGTACCCGGTCGGCGGTCACCGTTCCCAGGTCGGTCCCGACCTCGACGGCGTGGCCCGATCCGACGACGGACCCGACGAGGGCGTCGACCACCGTCGCCCCGGCGTCGGCGGCGGCCAGCACCTCGGCCCGGACGTGGGCCCGTGGGTCCACGTAGCCGGCGGGCGATGGCTCGTACAGGGTGTCGAGGCCTTCCGGTAGGGACAGGTAGGGCATGGACCCGACGGTGTCGGTCGCGCTCCGACGGAGGCACCCCAGGTCGAACCGCTCGTCGGCGACGACCAGCAGGTCGATGCCCGCAGCGTCCTCGACCCACAGGTGGCCCGTCCCGACGGTGCACCGGATGCCGGTGCGGACGGCCAGCGCTTCGAACTGGGGCACCGACCGGTGGGCCAGCCAGGCCCTGACCGGGTCGGGGTCGATCGTCCGGCTAACCCGGGCGATGTCGTGGTGGCTGGCGAAGACGCCGGTGTGGGTGCGATGGTCCGTCGGCTCGCGCTGGCCGATCAGGACCACGTCGCAGCCCGCGTCAGCCAGGTGCCTGGCCGTGGAACTACCGAGCATGCCGCCACCTACGACGGCTACGTCATACCGGTGATTATCCATCAGGTAGCGATGCCCCGTCTGGTGTCGCCGGAAAACCGGTGACGCCCGGAGATGAGGACGATCAGTCGTCGCCGGGCGGCCTGACCTCGGCGAACATGTTCCAGATGAGGAAGACGACGGCCACGGTCGCAGCCAGGGCGCCGGTGAGGAGCCCGAGGCTCCAGATGACCTCGTCGCTGGCGAACCACTCCCGCCACAGTACGGCGGCCGAGAAGCCGGCGGCGAACCACGCCAGGCGGTTGCCGAAGCGGATCATCACGATCGTCACCACGGCCATGAGGACGACAAACTGCCCCTCGCCCACCTGGATTCCCCGCAGCGTGCGTCCGTCGTCGACGGTCCAGGGCAGTAGCGACGAGAAAACGATGACGGCGGCGGCGACCTCCGAAACTCGGAGGCGCACCGCCGCCGTCATCTGACTACTACTCGACGGGGATCAGCAGCAGGTACCGCCACCACCGACGACGTTGACCGCGATGATGACGAACACGATGCAGAGGACTGACGCGATCAGCATCCCACGCTCATAACTCTTCTTATGGGTGTGGATCTCCTGAAACTCGATCTGCTTGCCGGCCATCTCACTCACCTCCCATCGGTGCAGTCGGTGCAGCATCCCGGGCGGCCAGACGAGCGGCCGCGTGGTTGAGGTTCTTGTCCTCGTTCCTGACCAGGTGGACCATGCTCAACAGGAACAACGCGATGCCCAGGCCCGTGAGCAGGAAAATGATGTTCTCGTTGTCGGCAAATGTGTAGATGGCACTGTTCGCTTCAAGCGCCTCCGCCCAGTCGGCGTAGGGAAAGCTATCCATGTCTTTTCACACTCCTTTTCAAACTGAACTGTCGATGTCGTTTACTTCTGCCTCACGCAGGGCCTTGGACTTGCGCGTCGCCCAGATGCCCGCTGCCAAAACGACGGCGTACATCAGCGCGATGGCCCCGATGAGTTCCAGCATCGATCAGCCTCGGATGACCTGGCTGGCGGCATGGCGGAGTACCGGTGCTGCCGGCACCTCTGTGCCGTCGGCTTCCACGATGACCTCGTCGTTGGCGGCGAAGTCCGGGTAGAAGTCGGTACCGAACTCGGCGAGGTCGAGACCCTCGAGCTCCACCTCGAGCGGCACCCGCAGGAGGTTCGCCTTCTTCAGCAGCCACGAGATGATGTAGCCGGAGAGGAAGGCCAACGCGATGAAGGTGGCTATGCCGACCAGCTGTCCCAGGATGGTGACCCGGACGTTGCCCGAGAACCCACCGGTGGGATAGCCGCTGGCAAAGATGCCCATGAACAGCACGCCCAGCATCCCGGTCCAGCCGTGGACGGCGACCGCACCGACCGCATCGTCGACCCGCATCTTCGTGTCCTGCCAGTTGCCGACCCACACGGCGAACGCCGCGCCGGCGAACGCCAGCAGATAGGTCAGCGACGGGGCGTAGACGTCCGCACCTGACGACACGGCGATGACGCCGGCGAGGCCTCCGGACAGCGTCCAGAACGGATCGCCCTTGGAGCAGATGTATCCGCTCATGAAGCCAGCCGCGAAGGCGATGGTGATCGTGTAGGTGATGGCACCCAACGTGGTCGGGTTGTAGTAGATGGTGTTCCAGCCCGGAGCCTCACCCGGCAACACCGCCAGGCACGCCGCATAGAAGGCGTAGAAGGCGGTGAAGATGATCATGAGGCCCATGAGGGTCATGTGGAGGTTGTGGGGCTTGAAGGCCCGTGCCCCTCCCGAGTCGTCGTACTTGCCGACCCGTGGACCCAGGTTGAACAGCACGCCTAGGGCGAAGAGCCCGGCGATGCCGTGCACCACACCGGAGGCGGCGAAGTCGTGGAAGCCGAAGTGGACGACCAGCCAGCCGTGCCAACTCCAACCCCAGGCGGCGGCGATGATCCACACGAACGCACCTAGGAACACGGTGAGTACCAGGTACGCCGAGACGCGGACGCGCTCGATGATGGCACCCGACATGATCGAGCCGGTAGTCCATGAGAACAGCAGGAACGCTGCCCAGAAGACGGCCATGACGTGGTCGCCGATGTTGGGACCCATCAACTCGCCCCATGGGTTGCCCCAGGTGCACTCCGGGCCGTGGATTGCGTCGCCGATCGTCGGGATGAACCCCTCCGACATGCAGAAGTACGTCCACCAACCCGCGTAGTAGAAGGCCGGCGTGACCACGGCGATGGTCATAATGTTCTTGATCGCCGTCGACATGACGTTCTTGCGGCGGCTGACGCCGGCTTCGTAGGACATGAAGCCCACATGGAGGAACCACATGAAGACCACGGTGACGAAGTAGTAATTCTCAATGAAAATGTCATCGCCCATCATCGTGCCAACACCTCCTCACCGAGACTCGTAACGGACATACGCATGCTGATGTCTCCCCCTTGGCTGGACAAATCGAGTCTGTGTCCCGGATACCCATCTTGGAACCGCCGGACACCCCGATCGGTATTGTTACGAAAGTCACATTAACAGCACCGGATCACCCACGCTAGGAAATCTTTCTCCCACTAGGAAACCCCCCGGTAGGCGTGAGAACTCCCTCCGGAGGACGAAGACTCCCT
>Ga0208131_1000354_pt1 | contig 13508 bp, 12 predicted proteins | sample ETNtaG_14_FD_185781 | JGI IMG/M metagenome (GOLD analysis project Ga0208131, IMG submission 185781) | Marine microbial and viral communities from oxygen minimum zone, Eastern Pacific Ocean - ETNP201406SV73 (SPAdes) (version 2) | ecosystem: Environmental > Aquatic > Marine > Oceanic ...
CCATTATTCATGCCGCTGGTAACAGAACACAAAAAAATAATGCCATGATAAAAAATTTATTTAAGAATCTTTTTTTTATCACATTAGGTGTTATTGCTGCGGGTTTTGGGCTTAAAGGTTTCCTTCTTCCAAATGGATTTATTGATGGGGGTGTTACCGGTATTTCTCTTCTGGTTGAGGCTTTAACCGACTACCCTTTATCCCTGCTGATTATCATTATAAACGCACCATTCATCATCCTTGGATATTTCCAATTGGGTAAACTATTTGCGATAAAAAGTATTGTTGCCATTGTAGGACTTGCATTTGCACTTTTGGTGATCGACTACCCAATAATTACCTCTGACAAACTACTTATAGCTGTTTTCGGAGGATTCTTTCTCGGTAGTGGAATTGGACTTGCCATTCGTGGAGGCGGAGTGCTTGACGGTACCGAAGTCCTGGCCATATATTTAACAAAAAAAACAGGTTTCACCATCGGTGATCTTATTTTAATCTTCAATATTATCATTTTTGCCGTGGCTGCTTATCTACTATCCATTGAAACAGCAATGTATTCGATCCTTACCTACCTCACAGCATCCAAAACCGTAAACCTTGTGGTTGAAGGTGTTGAAGAGTATATTGGTGTGACCATTATCTCCACACATAGTGAAGATATCCGTATTATGATCATTGAAAAAATGGGTAAAGGGGTAACCATTTACAATGGAAAAAGAGGCTTTGGAAAACGTGGAGAAAACCTAAACACAACAGATGTTATTTATTCCGTGATCACAAGACTTGAAATGAGTAAACTACAAAACGAAATTCAAAAAATAGACGCTAACGCCTTTATAGTAATGAATAAGGTGATGGACCTGCAGGGAGGTCATCTTCCTAGAAATAAATATTTCAGGAAGAACGAATCTATTATCTAATACAAAAGCAAACAAAAAATCCCTGCAAATAAAATTTGCAGGGATTTTTGTTCAGTCGGGGTGGCAGGATTCGAACCTGCGACCTCCTCGTCCCAAACGAGGCGCGATAACCGGGCTACGCTACACCCCGAACAATTTCGTGCAAATATATGCAATAGCCCCAATAAAACAAGATTCTGTAAAATATAATTCCAGCTTAATTTACAAACCATTCACAATCAATTGTCAAATCATTCCATTCCTGCAAAATTTTGTGTACACCGAATCAAAATTGGCACCTTTTCAAGGTCAACTTCGCAGGCACATCCTAATAAATTGAAACGTTCGTCTAAAATATTAGCTCTATGTGGAGGTGAATTCATCCATTGCAAAACCAACCTTTGTACGATTGACAAATAGCTGGCATAAGATATTAAGGCTCCTTTATGATCCAAATAAATTAAAGACCCATCTGATGTATGTTCCGTTCGATATCTTAATACACTCCCCTCATGATTTAAAAGGTTATTCTCCACAATATTCTCAGCAATAGCATGGTAAGAATCTTCGAAATAGAATATTCTATCCGAGGGTTCACGCCATTGCCGCTTCTTTTTATTTAAATGGGCAAAAAAATCGTGTTTGATCATCATTTCAGAATGCAATGAAGCTGATCTGTATAATTTATTGTAAAATCCAAAAACAGGAAGATGAACTTTAACTCTTTCGATGTTTGTAAGGTGAAATATGGCTGCATTCAAAAAATGTAGGTCTATATTCTCAATATCAACTTGTGTTTCTAAACGCTTATCTGATAAAAATTCAGTAGAAATAACATGGGTGTAATACTTGTTATAGTCTTCCTGAGCAGAAATGTGAAAGACTCCTAAAATACAGTGTATAAAAATTAGTAATAATGGCTTGGATTTCATGCTCATTGTTTAATTTTGGGATTCAAAATACAACAAAATGTCTGAAGAAACAGAAAAAATTAAATGCCTGATCATTGGTTCCGGACCTGCAGGTTATACAGCAGCCATATATGCATCAAGAGCCGATTTAAAACCTGTAGTTTACACAGGCTTAAAGCCGGGTGGACAATTAACCGACACTACTGAAGTTGACAATTTCCCGGGATACCCCGAAGGAACAAACGGTCCTGACATGATGGTTGACCTACAAAAACAAGCAGAACGTTTCGGTACAGATGTACGTTTTGGCTATGCTACAAAATGTGAGTTTTCTACAAATGGAGAACCTCATAAAGTTGAAATTGATGGTTCTAAAACTGTTTTGGCTGATACGGTAATTATCTCTACAGGTGCTACTGCCAAATGGTTAGGCTTAGAATCTGAAGAACGTTTAAATGGTTTTGGTGTTTCTGCTTGTGCGGTTTGTGACGGATTCTTCTACAAAGGACAAGAAGTTGTTGTTGTAGGTGCCGGAGATACAGCAGCTGAAGAAGCAACCTACTTATCGAAACTTTGTACTAAGGTTACCATGTTGGTAAGAAAAGATTACATGCGTGCTTCAAAAGCGATGATACACCGCGTTGAAAACACTGAAAACATTACCGTGATGTACAATTCTGAAACAGATGAAGTTCTTGGAGAAAAAGGGGTTGAAGGTGTACGCGTAAAAAATAATCAAACAGGAGAAACCAGCGAAGTTCCTTGTACCGGCTTCTTCGTGGCCATTGGTCACAAACCAAACTCTGACTTATTTACCGGTCAATTAGATATGGACGAAACCGGTTATTTAATCACAAAAGCCGATTCAACACAAACAAATATCAAGGGAGTATTTGCAGCCGGTGATATTCAGGATAAAACATACCGACAGGCAGTTACTGCAGCAGGAAGTGGCTGTATGGCAGCCCTTGAGGCCGAAAGATATCTAGCCGAATCAGGTCACTAAACCTAGGATTTAAGAAGTCTTGGGATACTCCCCAAGATCGCTTGTATTAGCTATTCACAATATTTTAAAACCGTCTTTTAGGACGGTTTTTTTTATTCTATATGCTACTTTCTCCCGTTCACCCAAAATAATTTGCCGTTAACTAAATAATCTCTACCACTCACTCAATTGCTCTTGTGAAACAAAGAAAATTGGACTAAATTTAGACATAAACTAAATATAAAGATTCTATACCTCGTGGGCGGTATAGAGAAAAAGAGTCTATAAGGCTCTTTTTTTTATACCCCCTATTCCCTACTTTTAAAGGATGAAAAAAAATATAGAAAAGGCTACTTTGGGTGCCGGATGCTTCTGGTGTATCGAAGCCATTTATAAGTGTTTAGAAGGCGTTAAGAAAGTGAGGTCCGGTTACTCCGGAGGAACTATTAAGAATCCTGCCTACCGAGAAGTATGTGAAGGAAGAACCGGTCATGCAGAAGTGTGTGAGATTGAATTTGATCCTGAAATAATATCATTTCAGGAAATCCTGGATGTGTTTTGGAAGATTCACGACCCTACCACATTAAACAGGCAAGGTAATGATGTAGGAACTCAATATAGATCCGTTATTTATTTTCATAATAATACTCAAAAAAATCTTGCTGAAGAATCAAAAAATGAAATGAACAACAATACTTATTACAAAAGCCCAATCGTTACGGAAATTAATGCTTGTAAAAACTTCTACCCTGCCGAAGATGATCACAATTCATATTTCGAATCGCATCAGGAAGAACCTTATTGTCGCTTGGTGATACTACCTAAAGTTGAGAAATTTAAAACCACATTTGCAAACAAATTAAAAAAAGCCGAAGATTAATCTTCGGCTTTTTTCTTTACAGTCGTCTTTTTAGCAGCGGTCTTTTTTTCTGCTGTTTTTTTCGCTGTTGGTTTCTTTGGAGCAGTCTTTTTTTCTGCTGCTTTTTTTGTTGTTGTTTTCTTTTTTGGGCTCGCCTTTGGTTTTTCAACCACAGCTACCTCAGTTATCTTTTTTTTCTTATATCGACGTACACCAGAAGTTCCTCTGTTAATTTTACCTCTTTTCGTTTTTAAATCTCCTTTTCCCATTAGTTTTATATTAATTGATGAATGAATTTAAAATAGTGACTTAATTTAAGAAAAATAATTAAAACCTACTGATTAAACGCTTTCTTATTACCAGTCCACAACTTAAACCCTTTACTTCTAATAGTAACCAGCTCTATATTCAAGTCATTTTTCAAATACTTACGGAGCTTGGTAATATACACATCTAAACTTCGTGAATTAAAAAAACTATCGTCACCCCATACTTTGAATAGCAAAGAACGTCTATCGGTAACCTGATTCTGATTTCTACAAAGCTCAGCTAAAATAGCCGATTCCTTGTCGGTCAATTTAATTTCCTCTTTATTCGTTTTCAAAATATGAAAATCACTATCAAAAGACAGATCCCCAATTTGAAAAACACTTTGCTTACCCTCCTCAGATTTACCTGCTCCACTCCGTCGCAAAATAGCATCTACCCGGGCAATAAGTTCTTCAACACTGAAGGGTTTTTTCACATAGTCATCAGCTCCTATATTAAAACCTTTAATTACATCCTCTTTTAAAGACTTTGCCGTAAGAAATAAAATGGGGATGGTTTGATCTATCGTGCGAATATCTGTGGCTAATGTAAACCCGTCTTTTAAAGGCATCATCACATCTAAAATACAAATATCAGGCTTAAACTCTAAATAACATTTAAGTGCTTTATTTCCATCCTCACATAGAGATACTTCAAATCCCCGGGTCTCAAAACATTCTTTAGTAATCATTCCTATAAAAGGATCATCCTCAGCGATAAGAACTTTAATTTTTGTATTCATAAGGCAAATAGATTATAAATTTTGTTCCTTTATTTTTCTCACTTTCTACGGAAAGTTTCCCTCCATGCATATCAACGATATCTTTCACATAGCTCAAACCCAAGCCATATCCTTTAACATTGTGAATATTTCCTGTAGGGACGCGATAAAACTTTTCAAATACTCTAGATAGGTCCTCCTTAGATATACCAATCCCTTTATCTGAGATCTCTAAAACAACTCCTTCATCATTACTTTCAGTCTTAATCGTAATTTCCGGCCTTTCTACAAAATACTTATTCGAATTGTCAATTAAATTATAAAGTAAATTATTGATGTGAACTTTATCGGCAAAAATAAGATCTGGCTTGGCATTTAACTCACAATGCAATATCCCGTTTTTCTTATGAACCTGCATAGAAATAGTATCTACAACATTTTCTATAAGTTTATTTAACTCATGATGTTCCCTCTTCAAATTAATCTCCCCTCTTTCATAGCAGGCAATATTTAAGACCTTTTCAACCATGGTGCTTAATCTTCGAATTTCCCTACGAGAGATGTCAAGATATTTTAAACTACGCTGATCATCATTTCTTACATCAAAATTTACAAGAGCTTCCAATGCCAACGAAACCGTGGATATTGGTGTTTTCAACTCATGTGTCATATTATTGACAAAATCATTTTTAATTTGAGATACTTTCTTTTGATCAAATATGATGTGTAAGGCGTAAGCAAAACAGGCCAAAATAATAACAATAAGTAAAAAAGAACTAAAAAGGACAAGCCAGGTCTTTTGAAGTAGTAGTTTACCTTTATTATAAATAAAAAGATGTGTAAAGTAGGGTTTTGATATACTACTCAATATCACAGGACTTTTATATCCAAGCATAATCGTAGACTCTAAAGACTCCGGATCTTTATAGTAAATAACTTTATTATTCATATTGGAAATAGCAAGATTGTATTCATTATCAATGCCAATTCTATTGAGTTCATCATCCAATATCTCCAACAATTTGTCAAAATTGATGATTTTAGTATGATTAAGATTTGTAAGTAAATTATTAATGAAGCCACTCACCTTATCCATATAATCAATTCCCATAGACTGAATTATATCTTCTGTTGAACCTGATATACTATCTATAATTGGGTTTTGACGATTACTATATAAATTATAGCTGTTCTGGACTGTATTCAAAGTAGGTGACATTATTGAATCCGGCAGCCACGAAAAACCATTAAAACTTTCAAGACTTTCATTCAAATAGCGATCTGAAGTACGTGCCAACACTCTATTGATCTCCCAATCAAGCTCACGCTTATTGGCCTCAAAGTAGTTACTAATCCAATACCATTGAAACGCAATTAGCCCCAACAGTGAAAATGTCATTAAAGTAACTATGATGTATAAATTCCTCTTCAGCATGCTCAAAAATACAGATTATGAGCTTGTATCAACAACAGTTAACAATCTTTAACCTATTCAATTAGGAGTCGTGCTGTCTTTCTTACGCTCATGAAGTTGTATGCATACTTTTACACCCCTATAGTCCCACTGCCTTTTCCGGTAGGCAGGCTCAAGGGGACAATTCCCAACAACCAACAACCAAATAAAAATTTGTAAATTGCTGTGAATCATAAAATTTAAATTGTCATGAAAAAATTAATTGGAATACTAAGCCTTTTTGCTGTATTAGCTCTATGTGCTTGTACTCAAAATTCAAAGTCAAGTGCACCGGCGGAAGTTCCGGCTGCCGTAGAAGCCCCTGAAGCTACTCCTGTTGAGGAGGTTCAATATGTAGAGCATGTATGTTCTGATAAATGTACTGCTGAGGGCTGTTATCATGCGCATGGAGAAAAAGACCATGTATGTGATGAAAGTTGTCCTACAGAGCTGTGATCAGTAATTTATGAAATTGCCACACTGCACCATCTAAACAAATTTACTTGGACAGTGTGGCAATTTTAATTTTGCTAATTACCAGTAACAGTATGCTGTTCACTATTCGCAAATCGAAACAAAGCCAACCAACCCAATATAAATAGTATACCTCCAATCGGGGTGATCGCCCCAAAAATTGTAAAATTTGTTACAGATAAAGCATAAAGCGATCCTGAAAAAATAAAGACACCAAATACAAAAAGTCCAGCCGACCAGTTTAAATACCTACTTTCATTAGAACGCATCAAAATTGCTACAAGCAATAAAGCTAAACTATGATAACATTGGTACATAACCGCTTTTTCAAAAACATCTAATCTATCGTTCTCAATAAGTAGATCATGTAATCCGTGTGCTCCAAAAGCACCAATAATTACGGACAAGGCACCTAATAATGCCGCTATTTGTAAAGTCAGTTTACGTGTCATCGTTGTGGTAAATCCAATTTGTGAAATAATGAATATTGATCAACACCAAATTTAGTTGAATTTAAAAGAAGAATAAGACCTATCTATTCATTGATTAATCACTTTATTCTGACTTAAAATGATAAAAAAACAACTAAATTTGCACCCTCAAAATTAACACTATGATCACTGCAACTAATGTTTCCATTCAATTTGGAAAAAGAGTTTTATTCGACGATGTAAATGTTAAATTCCATGGCGAGCGTTGTTATGGAATGATCGGCGCAAACGGAGCCGGAAAATCTACTTTCCTCAAAGTATTATCGGGTAAAATGGAGCCAAACACCGGTCAGGTAAGCTTAGAGGCAGGAAAACGAATGGCTGTATTAAGTCAGGACCACTTTAAATACGACGATGTTTCGGTATTAAACACGGTCATTATGGGGTATGATAATTTATGGAACCTCATGCAGGAAAAGGATGCTGTTTATGCCAAACCTGACTTTAACGAAGAAGATGGTTTAAAAGCTGCTGATCTGGAGGTTAAATTTGAAGAAATGAATGGCTGGAACGCTGAATCAGATGCTTCCAACATGCTATGTGGCTTAGGTATTCCTGCCGAAGACCACTACAAGCTAATGAAAGACTTAGAAGGGAGCATCAAGGTAAGAGCCCTGCTAGCACAAGCATTATTTGGGAATCCCGATGTCTTGATTCTCGATGAGCCTACAAACCACCTTGACTTAAATACAATCGAGTGGCTGGAAGATTTCCTGTTAAACTTTAAAAACACGGTTATTGTCGTTTCTCACGACCGCCATTTCTTAGACACGGTTTGTACGAATATTGCTGATATCGACTTTGGAAAAATTAAATTGTTCACCGGAAACTACTCTTTTTGGTACGAGTCGAGTCAATTGGCACTTCGTCAGCGTTCTTCGGCAAACAAAAAAGCGGAAGATAAACGTAAAGAATTGCAAGAATTCATCTCTCGTTTTAGCGCTAATGCTTCAAAAAGTAAACAAGCCACAAGCCGTAAAAAACTACTAGAGAAAATAAATCTAGATGACATTCAGGCTTCAAGCCGTAAATACCCTGCTATCATTTTTGATCAGGAGCGTGAAGCAGGTGATCAGATCTTGGAAATTGAAAATTTAAGTGCTCATACAGATGACGGAGAAGTTCTTTTTGAAAAGCTAAACTTCAAAGTAAACAAAGGTGATAAAATTGCACTTTTAGCAAATAACATATTGGCTCTGGAAGCCTTGTACAACATCTTAGACGGCAAACAAAAACCTACAAGTGGAACGTTCTCTTACGGACAAACCATCACTCAGGCATACCTTCCTAACGATAATGCAAAATACTTTGATACTGATGACAGCCTTATTGACTGGCTCCGTCAATTCTCTGAGATCAAAGACGAAGTATATGTACGTGGATTCCTGGGTAAGATGCTTTTTAGTGGCGAAGAAACCTTTAAATCTGCCAAAGTATTGTCTGGTGGTGAGAAAGTAAGATGTATGCTTTCCCGCATGATGTTAGCTCAGGCAAACCTTATCATGTTTAATGAACCTACCTCTCACCTGGATCTTGAATCTATTCAGGCATTAAACAATGCTCTGAAAGAGTTTAAAGGCACCATGCTTTTCTCTTCTCATGACCATACCATCACACAATCGGTCGCAAATCGTATTATAGAAATTAATCCGGGTGCACAGCACGATAAGTTAATGGAGTACGACGAGTTTATTCAATTTAAAAGAGCACTGAATAATTGATAATTGATAATGACTAATGATGAATTAGGGATTAGAAATTACGAATTGAAAACTATCAGGTAGTCATTCTGAACCTGCCTGCCCTGCCTGCGGTAGGCAGGGCAGGCAGGCTTATTTCAGAACCCCATAGATAAGGTACACAGCTGGTTTGGATTGAGAGCTAAAAACTGTTATGCTGAGCTTATCGAAACACAAACAACAAGACTGAATAAAAAAAGGTGATCTTTTCAGACCACCTTTATATAATTTTAAGAAAACCCTTATTTTCTCTTTTTAGCTTCTTGTTGCGCTTTCATCATATTCTCTAAACGTGCCTGAAACTTTGACTTCCCTTTGACAGGATCTTTTTGCTTCTTCTCTTCCATCTTAGCCAATAAAGCTGAATCATCTGTCATACGCTCAATGATCTTTTGCTGTCCAAAAGTAATTAAGTTGGCTAGGAAATAGTAGTAACTCAATGCAGCTGCATAATTATTCATTACCCCTAAGAAGATCACCGGCATGAAATAGATCATGTATTTCATTTGTGGCATTTGAGCATTGGAAGCAGACATGCTGTTGCTATACTTCATTTGCAATACCGTAGTAACCGTCATCAACAGGGTAAATAAACTTACGTGATCTCCGTAAAAAGGAATATTAAATCCGAGATCAAGAATAGAATCGTAAGTAGACAGATCGTTTGCCCAAAGGAAACCTTGCTGACGTAATTCAATGGAAGCCGGAAAGAAACGGAATAATGCAAATAAAATAGGCATTTGAAATAGCATTGGGATACAACCTCCCAAAGGACTAACACCGGTTTGCTTATACAAAGCCATCGTTTCCTGCTGACGCTTCATTTTATCTTCATACTTCTCATTAATAGCGTCAATTTGCGGCTTTAAAACACGCATCTTCGCCATAGAAGTATAAGATTTATAAGTAAATGGAAACAAGGCCATTTTAATCAGTAAAGCCATCATGAGGATGATCATACCATAACCAAAACCCCAATTTTCAAAAGCATTAAAAATAGTAATAACAACATACTTGTTGATCCATCCAATAATACTCCATCCTAAAGGAACTAATCCTTCAAGGCCTATTCCATAAGATTTTAAAGTTTTAACGTGGTTGGGTACAAAATACCATTCCATTGCGTAAGAGTGTGATCCTCCTTCATAATTAAGATTTGCAGAAGCACTAATCGTCTTTAAATAACGATCAGAACCCGGATGAGCCTCTGTACTCAACTCGATCTCTTTAGATAATTCTTTAGCAGATAAAACTGTTGAGAAGTACTGAGATTTAAAAGCGATCCAATCCGGGTCTAAGACTCTTTCAGAATCGTCTGAAGTAGCCGACAAATCATCTATTTCTCCATCTACAAAGTAATATGCAGAAGTATTCATCGCCTCATTATCTCTGTTTAATTCCTGACGAGGAATGTTTACAGCCCAGTCGAGTTCCAAAGGTGTCTGCGACTGAATAAGACCATCTAAACCTACAAGGTTTACCGTATAATCAACTTTATAAGAATTGGGTTCTAATGCATAGGCAAACTCCAAATACTTTCCTTCCTGTACGTTTAAACGCATGGAAAGAACCTGCTTGTCACCGAATTTAGATTCTGTAGTTTCAAATACAAAATCTGAAGTTTGTAAACGACGATTTTGTGACCAGAAAGTCAAATTAAAAAGTGAAGAATCTTCACGCAATAAATTCAAAGGAAGAGAGTCGTAAGTTTGATACTCTTTTAAGAATACACTTGTTACACGGGCTCCTTTAGCTGCCAGCTCAACTTTCACCAAATCGTTTTCTAAGTAGAACTTCTCCGAAAGATCCTCCTTGGCTGCTGCATTGGCAAAGGCGCCGTAAGCCTCCTGCAAATGAACTGAAACTACCGAATCAGACTCAAAACTGCCCGAAGCAACTGTAGCATCTGAAACAGCTGAACTTACAGTTTCATCAGAACTTGCAACTTCTTCTGTAGTTGTTTGAAGTTGGGTTTCTTCTATACCGGCCTGGTTATTTAAAAACCAAAAAAGTACAATACCTATTAAGGCAAATCCAATAATCGAATTAAAATCGGTCTTTTTTTCTTGTTGTAGCATTTACTTAAGCTTTATTCTTTAATACTGCCTTAACGAAACTCACAAAAAGTGGGTGCGGGTTAGCAACTGTACTTTTATATTCCGGGTGAAATTGAACCCCAACAAACCAGGGATGTGAGGGGATCTCAATAATTTCCACCAATCCTGTTTCCGGGTTTATACCTGTAGCTTTCATACCTGCAGCTTCGAAATCTGCTAAATACTTGTTATTAAATTCATAACGATGACGGTGACGCTCATCAATCTTATCAGCTCCATATACTGCGTGAGCAATAGAACCTTTCTTCAATTCACATGCGCAAGATCCCAAACGCATCGTACCCCCCATATTGGTGATCTTCTTTTGCTCTTCCATGATGTCAATGACCGGATAAGCACTTTCGGGATCCATCTCTGCAGAATGTGCTCCTTCAAAATTTAATACGTTTCTGGCATATTCAATAACTGAAGCTTGCATACCTAAACAAATCCCTAAAAATGGAATATTGTTTTCACGGGCATAACGTACGGCATAAAGTTTACCGTCAATCCCTCTGGGTCCAAAACCAGGAGCGACCAGTACACCATCCATATTTTTTAAAGCTTCCTCAGCAGAAATATCATCTAACTTTTCAGAATGTATCCAGTGTAAATTCACCTTACATCGAGAAACTGAACTGGCATGGATAAATGATTCAGAAATAGATTTATAAGAATCTTTAAGCTCCACATATTTACCTATCAAGGCAATATCTACCGTATTTTTAGGATTATTAAGATTGTATACAAATTCTTCCCAACTGGTAATATCTGCTTCTCCTGAATAACTTAAACCTAACTTCTTAAGAACAACTTTATCCAACTGCTCTTCTTTCATTAATTTAGGTACATCATAAATTGTAGCTGCATCAATAGACTGTATCACTGCATCAGTCTGCACATTACAAAACAATGCCAATTTTCTTCGAATGCCATCATTTATCTCATGTTCTGTTCTACACACCAATACATCCGGAAATACCCCCGACTCTTGTAATGCTTTTACAGAATGTTGTGTTGGCTTTGTTTTAAGCTCACCTGCTGCAGATAAATAAGGAATTAATGTTAGGTGAACTACAGCACAGTCCTCCGGTCGTTCCCAACAAACCTGACGAACACTTTCTACATAAGGCAAAGACTCAATATCACCTACAGTACCACCAAGTTCAGTAATAACAACATCATAATCCCCGGAATTACCAAGGATCTGCATGCGTTCTTTGATCTCATTTGTGATGTGTGGAATCACCTGAACCGTCTTTCCTAAAAAATCTCCTCTACGCTCTTTTTCAATGACCGACTGGTATACTCTACCCGTGGTAACATTATTCGCTTGAGAAGTCGAGTGATTCATAAAACGTTCGTAATGCCCAAGATCTAGATCTGTTTCAGCTCCGTCGTCCGTAACAAAACACTCACCGTGCTCATAAGGATTAAGTGTGCCGGGGTCAACATTTAAATAAGGATCAAATTTTTGAATGGTCACTCGATAACCTCTACTCTGTAGAAGTGTTGCCAATGAAGCTGAGATTATTCCCTTTCCTAAAGATGATGTTACACCACCTGTTACAAATACATACTTAGCTGACGCCATTAAATAAGATTATTTTCCTGGGTTTACGATGTTTTTAAAACAACCTCCCAAAATTAGAAATTATCAATCAGACAAAGCAGCGTTTTTGATTTTTTTTAAAACTGCTAATTCTCACCTATACTCAGCATTAAAGGTAACTGGTTTATTCTTGAATCTGTGATCCGACCATAATAGAAAATATTCGCTCTGATATACAGATTGCTAACACTAAAAATCGTTTCTAAAATACTTCGCTTAGAAAACTCTATTTACGTTCTATTAGAGACATCCATATGGTGATACGCGGGCATTTGACCTAAGTTATAATCTGCGTATAATACGCCCAATTCATCGTTTGACTGTGTTACATCTGTGCAATACCATCCTCAAAAGTCAGGCTCTCATAATAGCCCTGTGTCTTCGTAAACGGAAAAGCTGAGCCAAAGTTCCAACGGGTATCAATCGTCAAAGATTTATTTTTACCAAATACATGCGAACCTACAAAGTTTACATGATGCCTTCTGTCGTAATGAGGTGCATAGGTGTCGAAAGCATCTGTACGACTTACTTTCCCTGAAAAATAAACCACCCACTAAAAAAAGAGTTCATAATGAACTCTTTTTTTTATTTTTTAACCTTTCGGTTTACTTAGCTTCCACAAGCTTCACAGTCAGGATCATCAATAGAACAAGCCTGTGGTTGTTCTTTATCTTCTAAATCATTTAACCACGATGAAAATGAATCTTCTTCATGATTTTGCTGTGAAGCATTTATTTTTTCCTGGTCTTTAATATCAGACATAACTTAAATTTTAATAATGAGTAGTTTTTAGCTATTACTAAGTTATTTATTTAATAAGCCAAATCACAGAGAAAATCCAATTCTTATTAACAAACCGGAAGTCTTATTTTATGGGATTTTTTACACTTATTAACGATTTTTAGGGCTAAGTCATTGTTGATTCTTGTCGTGCGGTCATGCAGTCATGCGGTCATTTA
>Ga0208131_1000370_pt1 | contig 13252 bp, 12 predicted proteins | sample ETNtaG_14_FD_185781 | JGI IMG/M metagenome (GOLD analysis project Ga0208131, IMG submission 185781) | Marine microbial and viral communities from oxygen minimum zone, Eastern Pacific Ocean - ETNP201406SV73 (SPAdes) (version 2) | ecosystem: Environmental > Aquatic > Marine > Oceanic ...
AGGTGTCTATTAAAGTTCCACCGTTATCAAGGAGAATATCCAGTATGTTTTGTCTAATGGCGAGTAACTCTGTTGTAGGCTTTATATCAAAGACTCGAGATGTTCCAAGCCCTATAACGGGTAGAGATTTTTTAGTGGATGGAATAATTCTCTCTAACATTTGGTAGTTTGCAAAGGCCGAGTTAATTTTCAAACCAGACAGAAGAAAAGAAGCGCTTAACAGTTTAAAAAGGGTTCTCTTTGTTTGTTTCAATTGTTTTCTATGGTTTCGGTTTGATCGCCAGTACCAATGATAATTACATCTGCTGACCTAAGAGCAAAAATGCCATTGGTTACCACACCAGGTAAATTATTAATCTTTTTTTCTAATAAAGGTGGGTCGATAATTTTTAGATTGTGGACATCAAGAATTAGGTTTCCATTATCTGTTGTGAAGCCATGTCTGAGTTCAGCTTGTCCACCAAGAATAGCAATTTCTCTTGAAACCATAGACTTAGCCATTGGAATAACTTCAATAGGCAGAGGGAATGAACCTAAGACATCGACCAACTTTGAGTTATCCACTATACAAATAAATTGATTAGAGGCATGAGCAATAATTTTTTCTCTAGTCAAGGCCCCTCCGCCACCTTTGATCATATGGAAATTCTTTGTGATTTCATCGGCTCCATCAATATAGAGATCAGGAGTACCAACAGAGGAAAGGTCATCTGTTGTGAATCCTTGTTCTTCTAGAAGAGCAGTGCTTGCTTCTGAGCTTGAGGTAATCAATTTTATTTTATGCTTTACCTTATGCAGTTCTGAGATGAGATAATTAACAGTCGAACCTGTGCCAACACCGAGAACACAGTCGTGTTCAATGTAGGCTAAAGATTTTATTGCGGCAGCTTTTTTTTCATTGTTCATAAGAATGATTTATTGTGACATATTAATGATGGCTTATGAAAGATAGGTTTTTGATTCACTGATAATTCCATCCATAGGAATATCCCAGGAGTTCATTTCAAGAATATTGACTTTTTGTAACTCATAAGCAAGTCCAATAAGAAGAGGGGAGCTTGTTTTTGAAGATGTCTTTTTAAATGCCAGTGCTCGGTCATAATAACCTCCACCCATACCCAGTCGATTGCAATCAGAGTCAAATGCAACCAAAGGCACAATCACTAGATCAAGAACATCTGCTGTTATTAATTCTTCTCTTTGAGTTGTAGGTTCAGGAATGTCAAATTTGTTGTTACTTAAATTGTCTCCAGATTTATAAGATCCAAATACCAATTGGTTTGACTTGATGATTGGCAGAAACAACTCTTTATCTTTTGTCCATAAATGCTTAATAATTTGCATAGTAGCTACTTCATTGTTCACTGAGCAATAAATAGCAATTCGGCTTTTATCTTCAAGAATATTTGAATCTAAGAGGTTTCTAAAAATAGCATCCCCTAATTGATTCACATTCTCGCTAGAGAGTTGCTCCCTTTTTTGTTTAATTCTAGTTCTAAGATTTTTCATTATTGGACGATGAAGATAACCCACAATGACGGATCTCATTTGTTGCTCTCAGGCCGAAGCAAAAAAGGTGGGTTCAGACGTATTGGCGCAGGCTTCCCTATTAGGTAGTGCACAAAACCAACACAGACATCGATCCCAAAGTATGTAATTAAGGGCCGAGAGTCCTTAAATGATACTCGTTCACCGCAGGCAATCTTCTACTTTATTGTAACTTTAAATCTTGATTGGAAGTAAGTGAATTTTCAACTTGGTTATGAATAGTTTCCAATTTTTTTTGCACTTCCAGTAAATCCAATTCAACATCGTATTCAGTTCTAATTTTGGTGGCCATGTCTGCACTACCTGTTATAGCATCATTAGCAATATTTAGAGCTGCCATAACCGCAATTCTATTTAAGCCGAAGGCCGTTCCTTGTTCATCAATTTTTTTCATGGTTTCATGCACAAGAGCTGCAGCTTTAATTAGATTTGCTTTTTGTTCTGGTGAACACTTAATTGTGAATTGCTCACCCATTACTTCAATGGTAACAGGTTCACTCATGCGCTAGACTCAATTTCATTAATGCGTTGAAGAATATCTTCTGCTTTCATTTTTGCTCGATCTTTTTGTGATTGAAGAAGTTGTAATTCCTTTTCTAGATCTTCGTTATCTTCTTTAAGTGACTGATATTCAACATAAAGACGGTCTTTTTCTTCAATTAGGCTATTAATTTTATATGACAAAGCCTCAATGGATTGTAAAACTTGTTTTTCTGATATTTTAGCCACAATACACACTATAATTTGTCATGACCCATCGGTCAAATCAGTATAATATCTATAAAAAAAAGAGACTTAACTTTGGATTATAAGAGTTTAGATAAAATAAGAATATCAGCATCGAGCACCAATAATATTTCAAAATATCATGGGATAATTTGTTCTCGTTTGTGTTTTGGCATTAAAGAATTTAATGACCTAATGAGTAAAGATTCAAATGCAAATCACCAGATAGTCTCAATACAACTGAAAGAATTTAATACTGCTTTGTTTGAAATTATAGAAGAACAAGAAAATCAGTTTAAAAGTAATGTGTTAGATTTTCAGCCTCTCTTACCCGATGAATCTGAACCTATCGAAGTCAGAGCGCTTGCTTTAGCTTTATGGTGCGAAGGGTTTATCGATAGTTGTGGTATGTGCATTGCGGAGTTGGATCTTGATATTGAAGGTATTGGTAACGGTGAAGCATCTGAAATCATTGAAGATTTTTCTCAAATCTCTACACTGAATCCTAATTCTATTTTAGAAGAAGAAGAGGAAGAAATAGCTCTAATGGAGTTAGTTGAATATGTACGTGTAAGTGTGCAATTATTTTTTGAAAATCTAAGAGGTCAGACTAATGAGTCTTGAGTACAAAAAAAGGCGTAATAAATTAAGCAGACTGATTGGTAAGGATGGCATAGCTATTCTTCCGACAGCACCTTATAAAAACAGAAGTAGGGATACCTATTATCCCTATAGACCTGATAGTGATTTCTTTTATTTTACAGGGTTTTCTGAACCTGATGCCTTAATGATACTTGCCCCAGGAAGACCAGAGGGTGAATTCATACTTTTATTACGTCCAAAAGACCCCTTAAAAGAAACATGGGATGGCCATATGGAAGGATTGATTGGCGCTAAACGGAATTTTGATGCAAATCAATCCTATAAAATAGGAGATCTCGGTAAAGTATTAACTGAAGTTTTTCCTAATCGTCAAAAAATCTTTTACACCTTAGGTCAGCACAATGATTATGACAAAAAAGTGATTGATACTTTTAACCAGGTCAGAGCTAATCAAAGAAGACTCGGGGTAGTACCCACTGAGGTAGTCTCCTTGGAACCTTTAATTCATGATATGCGCCTAGTTAAATCTAGAGAAGAAATTCGCCGAATGAAAGAAGCAGCTCGAATTAGTGTTGAGGCTCATTATAGAGTTATGGATGAATGCAAAGAAGGGGTTTATGAATATCAAATTCAAGCCTCTATTAATCATCAATTTGGACAATACGGTACTGTGCCTGCTTACGACAGTATTGTTGCTTCAGGGAGTAATGCTTGTACTCTTCACTATATTGAAAATAAGGATATATTGAAATCAGGTGACTTGCTCCTTACAGATGCTGGGTGTGAGCATCAAATGTATGCTGCAGATATTACACGCACAGTCCCTGTTTCCGGTACCTTTAGTGAACAACAAAAAGCCATTTATTCAATTGTCTTAGACACTCAGAAGAACGCAATTGAATCAGTTAGACCAGGGCAGACATTTGAGAATATTCAAAATAATGCAATTAATAGCATTACCAAAGGCCTAAGGAAGTTAGGTCTTCTTTCTGGTTCTCTTAAATTATTAATTAAGAATGAGGCTTATAAAGATTTTTATATGCATGGCATTGGTCACTGGTTAGGGATGGATGTTCATGATGTGGGTTCTTATATGAGTGATGCTGGGAAAGCTAAAAAGTTTGTACCTGGAATGGTGCTAACAATTGAACCAGGTATTTACATTTCAAGAAAGAACAACAAGGTGCAAAAACCATGGCGAGGAATTGGGGTAAGAATTGAGGACAATGTTTTAGTCACAAAAAAAGGTTGTGAGGTTTTGACTGGGAAATTATCTAAAGAAATTAATGAAATTGAAACAAGGATGTCATTAAACTGATTTGAAAGGAGAAACACTATGTCAGTAGTGGTATGTGGGTCATTAGCTTACGACAATTTAATGGAATTTGATGGGAAGTTTGGCGATTATATTCTGCCTGATCAAATCCATATATTAAGTGTTGCGTTTAATGTTCCGAGGTTAAGAAAAGAATTTGGAGGATGTGCAGGTAACATAGGTTATAACCTTAAATTACTTGGTATTGAACCAATCATCACTGCCACAGTTGGTCAAGATTTTGATGTTTACGGGTCTTGGTTAGAGAAAAATGGCATCTCTAAAGATGCTATTAAAATTATAGATAATATGTATACCGCCCAATGTTTTATCACCACAGATAGTAATAATAATCAATTGACCTCATTTCATCCTGGAGCTATGGATGAAGGACATAAAAACCCTATTTCTCACACAGATAACATCGAAATGGCCATCATTGCTCCTGATGGTAAGCTGAGTACTATCGAGCATGCAGAACAACTTCATGAACAGTCTATTCCGATTATGTATGACCCAGGTCAGGGATTACCAATGTTTAATAAAGATGAAATTGAGAAAATCATAGAACTCTCAGATTGGATTATTTTAAATGAATATGAGGCTAACCTTATCTCTGAAATTATAGGTAAACAACTCAAAGATATAGTGAAGAATTTAAAAGCAGCAGTTGTCACTAAAGGCAATAAAGGTTCAGAGATTTTTATAGGTGATGAACAAATTTTTATTGAGCCTATAGAAGCCTTAAAAGACTTAGATCCAACAGGGTGTGGCGATGCTTATCGTGCTGGATTAATTTATGGTATCTGCAATCAAATGTCATGGCAGCAGAGCGGTAAAGTTGGCTCAATAATGGGGTCAATAAAGGTCGCAAGCCATGGTACACAAAATCATACGTTCAACATTAAGGAAATCTTAGAAAAGATTTAAACTGAAGAGAATTTATTCTTTTCTGACCAAGAATAAATAATAGGCACAACAATCAGGCTTAAGAAAGTTGAACTAATCATGCCTCCAACCACAGCAATGGCAAGTGGTTGACTCAGTTCAATACCCGCGCCGATTCCAAGAGCTGGCATTAACATAGCTAAAATTAATATATACGTGAAAAAAAGGCTTTACAAGGTCAATATTTAAGTTGGGTTAAATTGGCTTCAAAATTTATTTTTCCCTTTACACTTTGGGATATTTTTATGGGTATAAAGTTCAGCTCAGGTGCAAGCCATAAGGAATTCAGCCGCTCTGAGTTTTCACTTTGGTGGCTAATTTTAATTGTTTGGAATGTTCCAAAAGGGACGCTGGTCTCTGTAATAAATTCTTGAGGAAAGACAGTGATCTTTTTCAAAGTATCTTTATCAAGAATCAGATAATCAGTAGAGTCAATAAGGTTTTCCTGATTATGCATAATTTGCAACTGTAAAATAATACGACTCAAAGTGTTATCTTCTAAGGCAATATTAATTTCTCTGTCTTTATAATAACCGGTGATCATAGAGTTATTCCAATTAAATACTGACTTTGACTCTCTTGATTTTTTTCTTATGGTGTCAATTAATTCATAGTCATAGGTTTTTAATTGATCATCTTCTATAGCAAATGTACTCCTTTCTATGACTGAACCTTTTGTGATTACCTTCCAAAAACCGGTTGGTTCGGTCATTAATTCAAAACTATAGGTATTTCCATTTTTTCTGAGTTGAGTTTTTAGGACACCATCTGCTTGTTTTAGTTTGGCATTATAGATTGCTGAATATTCTGTGGGTAAAGACCAACATGAGGTGCTCAGAAAACAGAAAAGTATTATTGGGTTAAGTATTGTTTTCATCTGTAATTTATACCACATAAGGATCAGAGAAAAATGAAGTTAGAATGGAGAGTTGGTGGGCCCGGGAGGACTCGAACCTCCGACCAATGGATTATGCGCATCAATAATCCCTATCTTCAAATTCAGATTTTCTCTTAGCTATAAACTCAAGTAAAGCTTCATCAATTGCAGGATCCAATTTTGGAGCTTCGTATTCTTTTAACATTTCTTTCCATTTTAAATTGGCGCGCATTGCACAGTCTAAACTTCCTTCTTCTTCCCATTGCTCAAAACTGTTGTTATCAGCGAGTTCAGACCGATAAAAAGCAGATTCAAAATTAGCTAGTGTATGCGCCGCACCTAAAAAGTGACCGCCTGGACCATTCTCCCTGAAGGCATCCATTGCTTGAGCATTTTCAGATAATTCAACACCTTCAAGCATCACAGCAAGCATTCCCGCTTGATCTGCATCCATTATAAATTTCTCATACCCCATAGAAAGACCGCCTTCAAGCCAGCCGGCTGTATGCAGCATAAAATTGACTCCCGCTAAGGCAGAAGCTTGCATTGTATTAGCTGATTCATAAGCAGCTTGCGCATCCGGAATTTTTGATGCGCATAATCCACCACCACTTCGAAAGGGCACGCCTAATCGCCTAGCAAGCGCACCCACAATCGTCATTACATGACCAGGCTCTGGAGTGCCAAATGTGGGGGCTCCTGATTGCATATCAACTGCGCTTGCAAATGCCCCAAATATTACCGGAGCCCCTGGTTTAAGAAGTTGAATATAAGCCATGCCTGCAAGTGCTTCAGCAAGAATCTGTGTAACGGTACCTGCTGTGGTAACTGGCGACATTGCTCCAGCCAGAATAAAGGGTGAAATCATTGTTGCTTGATTATGCTCAGCATACACAGTGGCAGAACCAAGCATTGTGTCATCAAACGTTAAAGGTGAATTAGCATTAATCAAGCTGGTTAAGACAGTATTTTCTTCGAGAAAGGTTTCGCCAAAAACTAGCTTCGCCATTGACACAGTATCTTCAGCTCTTTCCGGATGTGTTACCGATCCCATAAATGGTTTATCGCTGTATTTGATATGACTGTATATCATGTCAAGGTGACGTTTATTGACAGGTACATCAACTGGCTCACATATAGTTCCGCCCGAGTGGTGAAGATTTGGGCTCATGTATGCTAATTTTACGAAATTTCTAAAATCTTCAATTGTTGCGTATCGCCGACCTTTATCTAAATCTCTAACAAATGGTGACCCATAAGCTGGAACAAGAACTGTTCTTCGCCCCCCAATAATAACATTATTAGTTGGATTCCTTGCGTGTTGTATATATTCTCTTGGGGCATTTGATTGAATGATTTCCCGACAAAATCCTGGCGGAAAATGAACGCACTCATCATCAATATCAGCACCAGCATTCTTAAATAAATCTAGCGCTTTCGGGAAATCACGGAACTCAATTCCAATTTCCTCAAGTAGAATATCGGCATTCTTTTCTATTAAAGCCAGTCCTTCCTCATTTAAAATTTCAAAATACGGAATATTGCGCTCAATATATGGTCGATATTTTCTTGCGCCTTGCTCTCTGGCTGCTATTTTCTTTCTTCTTCCACCAGCTTGTCTTCGGCGTTTCCTTTCTGACATAAGTTTATCTTGCTCCAGTTAAGAACGAACCCTTTCATTATTAGGATCATAGAGAGATCCCTTGCCAACTATCTGAACGGTCATGGGATAAATGCCATCACCGTTTTCGTTAAAGTACTCCAGCGACAGTGACTTCCCAAGTATAGCGATGTTTTTAGGCAGGTAACCCATGACTACGTGTTTTTTGATTGATGGGCAGTACGACATGCTGGTGCTATAGGACCTGCGGCCTTTGCTATCTACCGGCACTTCGCCTGTATCAGCATCAATGATTGGTGAGATGCCGACCGGATAGCGCGAACCGGTACCCGACACATCTAGGTTGTCCAGCGTCATGGTGCACAGAATTGCACTAGGCTCTTCTTCTCGATGAGCAAGGTGCGCTGCTTTACCATGGAAGTCCGCTGCTTTGACCTTAGGTCTTTCAACAGCGGATTCACAAGCATTATATTCGGTCTCTAGATCTGCACCTTGAAGTCGAAAGCTTTTTTCAAGGCGTCGACTGTTGGCGTAAGTTTCGATACCAACTGGCACAACTCCAACCTCAAGCAGAGAGTCATAAAGTGCTAGGCCCTCTTCACTGTCATTGTTCAAATAGATTTCCCAGCCGCTCTCCCCAACGTAGGAAATGCGTGCTGCCCAGACATCAATCGTTTTTCCACCAGATAAATTGAGGGTCAGGTATTTTGCTGCAACAAAGGGAAAATTCTCGATGCTGATTTCATTGGGATCAATAAAATGGCCCAGGGCATCTTTTGCCTGAGGTCCCCATAATCCTAAAGTTGCCATATCGTGGGTCCGAATATTGATGTCTGCTTCCAGTCCCAGATCGTCCCGATAATTGCGTAAGGTCACCCAGTCTCGGTTGCCATCGGCGCCACCGGTAACCACTCGATAACGATCTGCGCCTAAGCGGGAGATGGTTAAGTCTGCATGGACACCACCATCCTCGTCCAGGAAATTAGTATAGATGATTCGCCCTTCAGGGGTGTTGCCGCCAACCTTCGCCACGGAAAGATACTCCAACATACGTTCTGCATCTGAACCCTCGATGTCCATAATCGCGAAATGCGATAGATTGATCATCCCAGCCGATTCACTCATGGCTAGATGTTCTGCGTTAGCGATCTCGTAGGGTACATGGCGTCGATCCCATTCGTTTTCTCGAACCGGGACCTCCTGCAAATAATTATCGAGTTTTTGTTGATTGCTCTCATAGGCAAAGGCACGTTCCCAGCCGCCGACTTCGTTATCAAAGTAGCCCCCAAGCTCTTTTTCCCTTGAATAAAAGGGACTGACAAATAGTTCTCTTTGGCTAATGTAGGGCTCTTTGGGGTGAACAGCAGGGGTATAGATGGTTTGCGCATTTTCATAAGATCGCGTTTTGACAAACGCTTTTTCTTTTTGTGCGGGATAAAATCTGGCAATGTCAAAAGAGTGCATGTCCACCTGAGTTTTACCATTGACCATCTGTTCAGCGCACAGCCTTGCACATCCAGGACCGTCCTTAACCCACACTGCTTCACATAACCAAAAGCCTCTGACTTCAGGGCTTTCACCGATTAAAGATCCAGCATCAGGAGTTACGGATAGCAGGCCATTGAATGAACTTCTTTCATCCCAACCTAACTCATTAAGTATAGGCGTCGTTTCTAACGCTTTTTCTAGAGGTTCGGCGATTTCTTCAAGATTCAGGTATCTCATTGAGTCAGAGCCCATCGTCTTCTCGGGATTGCCAATGTCTTCCGGGTCAACCAGTCGAGGCTCTTTATCCTCGTAAAATCCCCATTCAAGCATCCCCCCATGAAGTCTGCCTGTATCCCTGACGTAAGCTGAATTGCCTTGATCGCGAAGCAGTGGATAGACGAGAAAATCCTCCGCTCCCTGTGCTTGGGGGAGTGGGCCAAAAAATAGTAAAGGGTGCTCCAAGGGTGAGAGTGGAACTGGAACGCCAGCCATCTCCCCGATTAAAGGTCCCCAGATTCCCGATGCAATTACAACTTTGTCAGTTTTGATTGTTCCTTTATCCGTTTTTACTCCAGTAAGACGTCCATTCTCAATCTCAAAGCCCACAGCTGGTGTGTCAGTGTATGTGGTCAGCGCACCTTTTTCTTTGGCGCCTTCTATGGCAAAGCGCACGACATCCTGTGAGCGGGGTGTTACTAGACCGGCATCTGGATCCCACATTGCCCCGCGTATTGATTCTTCTTCTAATAAAGGAAATTTTTCTTTGGCTTCAGACGCGGAAATTAGGCTGACGTTAGTTCCAAAGGCTTTGCCTGATGCGACCTTTCGCTTGAGTTCCTCCCAACGTGCGTCGTCGTCTTTACGACAGATTTCAAGACCTCCTTTTTTTAGGAAGAAGTTATTGTCTTCATAAAACTTTCGGCTAAAGGCGGTCGCCCAGTTGCCTAGTTTGTCGTGAGTTGTGCTGTAGACAAAGTCCGAAGCGTGTGCTGTGGATGCTATATCTGAAGGAATTACGGTAGATTTTTCCAACCCTACGATGTTTTTTTGGCCGAGTTCTGTGAGCCAGTATGCGAGCATCGATCCGACGATGCCACCTACGCCCACAATGACTACTGCCGCATCTGTAGGGAATTTAGTGGATTGCACCGTCATAGTGTCCATGATCTCATCACTAAATTTTATTGGAATCAATCTTTAATTTTTTATATAAATTTCTTGCAGCAACAAATGCAATCATCGCAAAAGCTAGGCCAGTTACAATAACAGATGTCTGCAATGCCTCTAATCCTCCACCCTTCAAGAGAATAATAGCTATTATTCCAAGAGTTATTGCCCAAACTACCCTAGTAATTATTGCAGGATCATGGTGCAGGGAATCTGCTTGATTTGAAGAAGTCATCATAGCGGTTACTAGTGCACCCGAATCGGAGGAAGTTACAAAAAATGTAACAATACTGATTAAAGAAAGACCCATTAAAAGAGTTGAAACAGGATACTGTTCTAAAAAAATGAAAAGTGATGCTGAGATATCTTCATTGATAGCATTCGCTAGTGATCCAGCTGTCGTAAATTCTTGATGTATTGCTGCATTTCCAAACACACTCAACCATATGAAAACAAGCAATGAGGGTAAAAAAACTACCCCAAGGATGAATTCTTTGATGGTTCTACCATAAGAAATTCTTGCTATAAAAAGACCTACAAAAGGTGACCATGCAAACCACCAACAGTAATAGAATAATGTCCATGCATTTTGCCAGTCAGAGTCACTGTAGGCATTCACATTAGTTGACAGACTAATAAAATTTTGAATGTAAGACCCAACATTTTCTACAAATCCATCCAGAATATATCCAGTAGGTCCAAATAAAAATATAGTTATCAAAAAACAACCACACAAAATCATATTGAATTGCGAGAGTCTTTTTATGCCGGCATTCAGACCCAACACTACACTTATAAGCCCTAATATAGTAATAAAGATAATAATCCAAACTGTCCCTAGGAAACTTGAATTTGCAATATCAAGATATTCAAGCCCTGTACTTATCTGGGTTGCTCCCAAGCCCAATGATGTAGCTATGCCAAAGACTGTTGCGAGAATAGCAAACACATCAACTATCACTCGGCTCCAGGCACTCTCCAGTCTAAAGAATGAGCTGACTCTGAAAGGTCTTCCTAAATTAAATGCAAAATATGCAAAGCATAATCCCACGACACCATATATAGCCCAAGCGTGAAACCCCCAATGTAAAAATGTTAAATTCATTGATAAAGTAGCCCGCTCATTGAAAGAAACACCTTCTTCAAAGAGTGCCGATGAGCTGAGATGCGAAACAGGTTCTGCGACACTGTAAAATAATAACCCAATACCCAATCCAGCACTAAACAGCATAGCGATCCAGTTTATATAATTAAATTCTGGTTTCGCATCAGTTCCACCCAATCTAATTTCTCCAAACTTACTAATAGCTATCCATATACAAAAAATTAGAAAACCATTTGCACTTAAAATAATTAGCCACCCGAAGTTGTTAGCTATAAATGATTGTGTGCTATTAAAAAGATTGCTGGCAGTATCAAGGTTAACTAGGGTAACCCCTATAAAAGTTGAGATAAGAAATAAAGAAATGAAGAATCTCTTATAATCTATACTTTTAAACATAATTTAATTAGTAATACGAAAATAATTTATTTTTTTAACCTAAAAGCCTTAATTTTAATGACTTCTATAAATTTAAGATAAAATATACTACAATTTACGTCATAATTATTGGATACTTACTTATCTAATTGGGAGATTAAAAGATGACAAGAAAACAACATAAGGCCTTAAGAAGATCAAAGGCTATCAAAAGAAAACAAAATATGATTAAAAATGGAGCGAAATCTGTTGCTGCTGTCGCAGTTGCAAGTGCCGTTCTTGCTACTCCTAATATAAGTGCTCAAGATACCAGTGCTCAAGCAACCATCGAAGAAATTGTTGTAACATCAAGAAAGAAAACGGAGAGCCTGCAAGATGTTCCTTTGTCAGTTTCTACACTAACAGAGGAAACGCTAGAACAAACAGGAATCAATACCTTCGAGGACTATCTTTTGCAATTACCAGGAGTTACCGCAGGAGGTGCAGGTCCTGGTCAAAATACAATATACATTCGAGGCCTTGCATCGACTACTCCAAACCTCACAACTGCAGGTGTTGCTGGCCTAGCACCTAACGTATCTTTCTACCTTGATGAGCAACCATTGGCTCAACCAGGAAGAAACTTAGATGTTTATGCAGCAGACATTGCTCGTATTGAGGTTCTTGCAGGACCACAAGGAACACTTTTTGGAGCTAGTTCACAAGCAGGTGTTGTAAGAATGATCACTAACAAACCTAAACTAGGAGTTACTGAAAGTAATATTGAGCTTGAAACTAGATTCATGCCAGAAGGTGATACAGGAACAAAAATTGAACTAATGACAAATATTCCTATTGGAGATAATACTGCATTGCGATTTGTTGCTTATAGCGATGAAAGAGGCGGTTATATCGATCAAGTTGCTGGTCAAGTTGATGCTAGTGCATCAGCACGTTTTAGAGCTGCTGGCACTGTGAGACAAAATGGTCTTCCTGTTTCTTCATCAAGAGGTGGTTTTCAAGCTGGAGCTGATCTATCTGGAGCAACCCTTCTTCCAGCAAATGCATTAGTAGAAGAAGATGCAAATGGAGTAGAGTATCAAGGTTTTAGAGCTTCTCTAGCAACTGAACTTGGCGATAATTGGAAGGCTACATTGGTTTATGCACAGCAAACAATTGATGCTGATGGTGTTTTCTTTGCAGATCCGACATTAGGTGATCTAAAAATTCAAAGATATACCCAAGATGAAATAGAAGATGAATTTGATAACATGAGCTTAACACTTGAAGGATTAATTGGTGATCTTGAAGTTGTTTATGCTGGTGCATATACAGATAGAGATACTAATCAAATGGTTGATTACACTGACTATCTTTTCGTTGGTCAATATCTTCCATATTACATTTGTGATTATTACGTAACTTATCTAACGTGGGCACCTGGTGGTGTTCCTACTGGGACTTGTGGTGCTCCAAACTTGCTTGTTGACTCATATACAA
>Ga0208131_1000390_pt1 | contig 12885 bp, 9 predicted proteins | sample ETNtaG_14_FD_185781 | JGI IMG/M metagenome (GOLD analysis project Ga0208131, IMG submission 185781) | Marine microbial and viral communities from oxygen minimum zone, Eastern Pacific Ocean - ETNP201406SV73 (SPAdes) (version 2) | ecosystem: Environmental > Aquatic > Marine > Oceanic ...
CAAAATCTCTGATCGGTTGGATCAAGGTTATTTAATAACATCTGATTTTATTTCAAACCGTTTACCGGATTTATTGTCCAATGTCCAGGATGATGAGCCAGCAATACCTGAAGTATATATTGAGGTACTACCTGATGATAAAGAACCATTGCAACCTCAGCAGTCAGAAAAAATTATCACAGATCTTGGACAATCACCCGGTAGTTATATTCCCAACACACTTACACCAGAACAAAAGGAAGGGAAAGTCTTAAGAGAGCAACCCAAGGCCTCCATACCGAAAATAATTGCCCGAACATTGGAGCAGCCCAAAAGACCGAGACCAAAAGAAACAGTGGGAGAACGTCTCCCAAAACATATTCTTCCCCGTTATGTGCTGACTCCTGGTCAGCCATTTTTGTACGATATTCCCAAAGACAGTACGGATGAATTTTATAGTTTCCGATGGGAAAATTCGCCGCCGAAAGGCATGTACTTTCTTTATGAAAGTAAATCTATAAATTGGGTCCCCACAGAGAAACAATTAGATGCTTTCCCAATCTCCTATCTGGCGCGGATGAAGGTGGATGAGATTGTAGAGTCTACCACCGCATCTACAGAGGATGAGCAAGTTTATAAAACCGTCCCCGTGCTAGAGAGCCGTGACGAAAGTCTATGGATATATGTGAATGACCCACCAAGATTTTTAACCCAGCCTACTATCACAGAATTTATAGCAGGCTCAACATTCAGGTATGAGCCCATTGTTCAGGATCGAAATAAAGATGCTACACTTCGTTATGAATTGGAAGTGTCGCCGGCTGGAATGACCTTTGAAAATGGCGTCTTATCTTGGAAAACGGACAGTGCACACGTTGAAATTTATGATGTGCGATTGGTTGTAACAGATGGTTTTGAAAGAACAGCTCAGGAGTTCCAACTTTTTTCCCGGGCAGGTGTAAAAATACTTTCTAAGGCATCTGTAAATGCATCTGTTGGAAATCCATATAATTATAGTGTTAAGGTTTGGCGCCAGCGCCCAGATGAAAAGATCAGCTATAAATTATTTTATGGTCCTGATGGGATGAGAATGGATCCTGCTGGTACCGTTTCATGGACGCCGAATCCGGTACAGGTTGATACTGCAAAATATGCCATTGTGGTGAGTCATGGTGTGGCAACTGATACACAATATGTAGATCTTTTTGTCAATCATCCACCAATTATAAAATCGTTACCAAGTCCCATGAACAAGGTTAATGTGGGCGGAATTTGGGATTTTGAGTTGGAAATAGAAGATCCTAACAAGAATGATCAATTAGTTTATACAGCCCATGAGTTGCCTCAAGGTATGCGTATGGATCCACATACGGGTCGCCTGAGATGGGAACCAACCATGAATGAATTGGACTTCCATACTTTAAAGATTGAAATATCGGATGGACATGAATCTCGAATGATTGAATCTGACTTTTTTGTTAATGCACCGATACAAATTGTTTCGGTTCCAACCATGTCTGCTACGGTTGGCGATGAATACTCTTATCGCATCATGGTGAATGATAAAAATAAAGGTTCTCTCCTGCCATTTAATCGCGTGGTGAAAGTAGAAAATATTTCTGCCATTCGTATGTATTCCATCAATATAACCGATGATGTTTCGCTATCAAATGTAGATAGGTTTTTGGGTGATTGGCATAATGCTGATGCTATCTATTACGTGGATCCAAAATATCCAGCTGATTCACTTGTTTCCAGGCTTAACATGAAAAAATATACTCACTCCGTTTTCTTTGAAGATGATAGGTTGTGGGTGATTTTGGAAACGATTGATGGCCGTACTGTTAAAGTAAAAGATTTCCTTTGGGAATTCTTTCATGGCGGGAAAGGGAAACCGCCTCGCGTGGTGGTTGAACGTGTGAATCATGTAAAATTTTCTCTCTTGGATTTCCCGGAAGGAATGGTGGTGGATAACGCATCGGGCACTCTTCGCTGGACACCATCAGTGGATCAAACAGATGCACACCGTATCACCGCTGTTGCGTCAGACGGCTATACCAAGGATGAACAAACCTTTGAAATCTATGCAAATCATTTACCTACCATCGTTTCCAATCCACCCCATATGGGTCTAGTAGGAGAGCTATTTAAATACCAAGTTCGCGTAGATGACAATAATGAAAATACTCAATTGGAATACACGCTTATGAAAGGGCCTCATGGTATGCAAATGGATCGCCACGGAAAAATTCTTTGGGTTCCAAAAGCGGCTCAGATTAATAACAATTCATTTGAGGTTGCTGTAAGCGATGGTTATGGAACGGATGTGCAGAAAGGAAAAGTGTTTGTGAATAATGCACCAACCGTGATTTCCAATCCCAAACCTGTTGGACTCACAGGGCATAATTGGCGTTATAAAATGACGTCAAAGGACTTGAATGGGGATAAAGTGGCCTATCGCGCCGTTAGGCTACCGAAATACGCCCAGTTTGATAAAAAGAAAGCCACTGTTGAATGGACACCGCGCAAGAACCAGATGGGCATGAATGATTTTATCTTAATGGCAGTGGATGAACACGGCGCCACATCAACCCATGAATTCCAGGTTCATGTTTTTCACGATCCCAGTACCCAACAATTGTTGAACACGGGCTGGCCACTAATGCTCACTTTCGTGGGTGTTGTATTTGCTTGGGGAATGGCGCAGATTTAAAAGTATCTTCCTTTAAGAAAATTCACATGACGGTAACGATAGTTACCCCCTCTTTCTAATCGAGTTTGTATAAAAGAGATGTCACTTTATTTAAGTAAAATCATTTTCCTAGTTTTGATAAACCCTTCTGAACTAATTCTGTAAAAATACACACCTGTCCCTACTCTTCTGCCAAATCTATCTTTACCATTCCAAACAATAGAATTAAATCCAGCGTTTTGTTGATCGTTCACTAAAGTTCTGATTTCGTGACCCACGATATCGTAAACCATAATCATTACATGACTTCGCTCTGGAAGATCATAATGGATAGCTGTTATAGGGTTAAAGGGATTAGGATAATTTTGATGTAAGGCATATTTAGTTGGCAACTCAGTATTGTCATTATGATTCAAGGTGCCATAATGAATGAGAATAGTATAACCTGGTCCACCAATCACAGGATAGGGACTAACCGGACCAATTGGAATCGGGGAAAAACTTCCTTTTTCTTCAGTTGTAATGGTAATCTCTGGAAGATTATTATTTCCCAATACTGAACCAGTACTATTATCCAAAATACTATATGTAATGTGGCCTGGAAGTTCACTTATATTAAAAACCAAGTTCACTTCCTGTTCCTGGGTAATAAAATTTCCAATGCTGTCAATTTCCAACGCAAGTATATCTAAAGGGATAGCAAGTGTTCCGTCATATTCAAAAGGCAAATGGTTAATCTTAAACGCACTGCTGTCAATGATGGTCATGGCTGCTAGCCGCGGGGATGCTTGTAGAGGTAATAATTTTGGTGCATCTCCTCTGTCTCCGCTTATTTCTCCATCTTGGCCAAAGGAAAGAAAGGCTGATGTGAAAAAAACACTAGAAGTTGCAGTAATGGTCATGCTACCCATGCTATCTTCTTCTGAAATCCGACCTAGAAATGTACCGGCAGAAGTTGCTATATCCGCTGCCTGGATAGTAAAACTTCCTATCCCTCCGCTGGCCTGGACCCAGAACCCTTGAAACGGTGCTATTAAACCATTCGTCAGGTCGCCGGCCGATCCGTTGTAGGTTTTCCAGCTGGAGCTAGCATCATCCCATACAGATACAGAAGATGAAAGATTTGTCTTTGATATATCGTCCCAGTCTATGGTTTTAGTATAGGGGTTTCCAGCTAGGTAGTAACTATTCTGTGGAATACTGCTAATAGATACGTCTGCTGTAGTGTGGGCCCCTGATACATAAAGGTCTATAGGTAGGTCGCTATCGCTGTCAAAATCAATATCATCAAACACATATACCAAAAAACCCTGACCAGCTGTTAGGGATTGTGATGAAATATTTGACACAGCCGACCAACTCTGGCCTGCAAGGTCTAATAGCCATACATTGGCAGTTCCATCTGTTACATCCCCTCCAGTCATACCCTGGATCCAGAGTTCATCCAATAAATCACTCATGATTGTTCCAGATACAGGGCTACTCATCATTCTGAAACCTGAGTTCCCACTGATAGTAGCACCATGTATCGGGATCCAACTGCTACCGAATGTAGTACTTACATTCCAGCCGTGACCCGCGGTCCAGTCTGTATTTCCATCTTCATAGGCACCAATGTCCGGGCCACTACCGTTATTGGTATACTGGTCTGTGATTCCTGTAACAGTAATACCTGCATCAATGAGAGCCGATCCTGCACCTGGTGAAAAATCATTATTAGACGTGTCTGTCAATATACTATTAAGTGTCACACTCTCATTATATCCATTCCAATTATTTGTATAGGTACCAAAATCAATAGCAACATTATTAGTCCGGTGATTTGCGATCTTTCCTGCAGCATTATTACGTATTATACTAGAGGAATGGTCTCCATCATTGACCTGTAAAACAATTATATCATTCCTACTTCCAGAATTAAGTACGGTATTATTATATATCTTATGATTATCTCCTTTCGCCATTATTCCGCCAGCTTCACAGTTCCAAGCCACATTGTGGTTCATCGTTCCATTCGTTCCATCTGCTGTACCGCTATGATCGAAACGTGCTCCATACTTTTCAGTATCATGGAGCCAGTTATATCTGCAAATGGCACCATCCTGTTCTGATTCGGCGATTTGGACCATAGACCCATCACTTTGTAAATGACCTGTATCATAAAGATCATTATATTCAACTAGAGGTGCTTCTCCAAGCCATAAAGTAGCTGAAGCACCCGTCCTATGAACTGTATTATAACTAAAGATATTGTCACTTCCATTCATTCTAATTGTAACCATGAGTCCGGTATTATCTGCTACTGAATAATCAATATGGTTAAAGTATGTACTATCTATTCTATTATCACCACCCCACATTTCGAGTGCGATTCCATCTGTATTTCGGAAAGCAGATCTTCTGATGATACTATTCGAACTATTTGATGTAAAAATAGTCATTTCTGGTGCAGTGTCAACGACTCTGATCATGCGTTTTGAACAACTTGGATACATGAAGTTACATCCATATACCAAACAATTATCACCATTAGAAAAATAGATCGTGGTACCAAAGAACTCTAGATTCTTTATCTGGATATATTCTGATCCAGTGATGGAAAATGCATAGGATTGGACCTTTCCTCTAAAATCTAGTTTATTTGGATCAACACCATTATTAGCATAGTAATACAGGGAATCTGCATCATTATAGGTATCATACCACCATTCTCCAGCCTGATCTAAAAACTCGCGACGACCTTCAAAGTAATAATAGTGATGCTTGGTTTTCCAACTTGGAACCGTTGCGTAGTTAAAAGTATTTCCTGAATGACTGGTGACCAATCTGGACCATGTTTTAAATGAACCAACATTCAATATAGCTATGGCCTGCTTATTTGTCTCATCAAGATCAAAGCCAGCAGCGTTTAGATCGATCGTCGTACCCGCAGAATTCGTGTAGGGGTCATCGATCAACGTACCATTTGAATATGCATTCTCATCATCATCGATCGTACCCTTTGCCCAGTAATTATCATTGTCCCAAATGGTATTATCACTGAATTTAGCATTTGGCCATCTAGCCATGACCTGTTCTTCCCAATCTAAAAATAACTGCCAAATATCAGATGATAATTTTGTTCTCCAAATATTGGATGAGCCTATTTGTGTCCATGTCGACGTTATTGGTATGGTACCATCCATTATGACACGCTCATTATTATAATTCGTAAAAATGATCTCAGAACCTGATGACCCATCTAGATTACTAATAGTGATCGTTTCATGGTAACGCCCTTGGCGGATATAACAATTATCTCCTGCAGACATCACGCTGGCGGCTTTTGCAATGGTTTGATATGGCGTTGTTAAAGATGTACCGTTATTGCTATCATTTCCGTACGAAGTGGCTACATAATAATTTGTAGCGCTTAATAATGAAATTCTCGTTGTAAAAAATATTGTAATGAATATAAACCTTATTTCCCGATTCATTATCAATCTCCAAACTATTAATATATTTTGCATTACCTATGACTAATTATAAAGACTTGTATGCATAGGAGTTATTACGCCATTACTACTTAATAATAGTATATTGAATAAATAAAATATTATACAATCTGAATATCTAAGCCATGAATAAAAACGTCAAGTTTGGTCTCTTTTTTCAGGGCTAGTTTTTTTCTCAATCGATAACGTTTGTTTTCTACTGCTGAAGTATATTTTTCTTTAGCCTGTAGAAAATTTCCTGCCTTATTATAGACATTACCTATACCTATCAAATTCCACGGTTGATTTTTTGCAATGCTTTTTTGTGTTGATTCATTAAAGTGTAAAAAGGAAAGAGATGGTAAATCAAGATCTACATATATTTTCCCCAAAACATGGTGTATTTTTGATTCAAGTTCTTTATCGATATTTTCTTTATTAACTAAAATATCTTGAGCATATCTGATCGCTCTTTTGGGGTTCTGTTTCCACAAACTATGTAATGAATCAATGATTACTGGCACCTCATGATTACTTTCCTGAGACTGAAGTGTATTTGTAGCAAATAAAATACAGGTTATGATGGGTAAGGTTTTATTTAGTATTATATTTCCCTTATTTTCTTGAAAGCACCAGAGCATCTATTTGAGTAGTAGTGGCGTAGTTTGTAGAAATTGATAGATTAGTAGATTAAAATTATCTTACAAGATAAAATATTAATAGATGAAATTACAAAAAGATACATTAACAAGACACGGTATTGATAAAACTTCTCGCCGTGTCCTCGAAACCATACTTCGGTGTTACCCCGACTCTATTGAGATAAATGAATTATCTAAAATGATAGGCGTACACGGTAATACATTAAAATCATCTATAACTCGTTTACGAAAACTTAATATTCCAATCAATGTTTTATATATTAATGCGGAAACAAGAATAAAAGCCAGCTTGCGAGAACCAATATACTGGATTACAAATGCGAAAATTTCAGCTGATGTACTGTTGACACAGATTAATGAAATTGAACTGAACGAAAATAAAACTGTAAATAAGAAAAAATTAATTCTACAGCGCATGTATGAAGAATACATAAATGAATTAAATAATCTATTTGACAAGTGGGACGCACTCAGGCTCATCGACCAATTAGATGATGATTAAATTATGCAATATTCCTTTTCTTATAATCACCTAATCTATTAATGCCAAAACGTAAACTATCTTACTGGCGCTTAACAGCTATTCTTTTTATCATAAGTGGGCTAGCTTTGTTTTTGTATGGTATTATAAAAATATTACTAAAGATATAATAGACCGATGCTCACCTGCTAGGTATTGGTACTAAATAGTATAAGCCCTTGAATCATAACTAGATGGCAAAGTATTTGGAAGATATCATATAATCACTCTAACCCTTAACAATTATGAGTGATCTTTTTTGATTAAGAAAAATGAATTCCACAATAGTCCTTTAATAAATTTTCTAGTCTCCCTTTCGGTGAAATTTTTACATTAATTTCTATTACAATAATTGGTTTAGAGATAGAAAATGATTCAATTTTCACCCAGTCTTTTTCCGTTGTAATGATATAATCCGCACCAGTAGAAAGTGCTTCAACGTTTTTCCAGCTCGATTGAGAATAGTTAAAATGATCTGGAAAAATCTTTTCTCCTACTATGATGCAGCCCATTTTTTTGACTGTTTTATTAAATCCAACAGCATCACCAATGGCGGAAACAATAAATACTTTTCTCTTCTTTATATTTTCCGGAGTTTCCGGTGATAAAGAAGAAATGGATGGTTCAAAGGTAGATTGAATAATTGGCAATTTAGATTCCCGGAGTTTTCTTCTTAAAAAGGGTCTGGGTTTCTTCAAATTAGTTTTTGTGAGGATTACTGCATGCCCTCGGCTAATATTGATCCAAGGTTCCCGTAAAAAACCATAGGGTAGCAATTTATGATCAGAGATTATATCACCACTGTTGACCAATACAAGATCCAAATCTCTTTTTAAACCCCGGTGCTGAAAGCCATCATCCAATAATATAATATCCGGGTTAAATTGCTGCATTAAAAAGGCCCCCCCTCTAAATCGATCTTCATCAACGACGACAGGTACTTGATCCAATTTTTTTGATATCAAATATGGTTCATCTCCTGATTCTTCCCATGATATTTTTGGTCCGGTTCCATCTGACACCAAAAGTGTCCCCTTGGTGGATCGGCCATACCCTCGGCTCAGAACTCCAACTTTCTTCCCATTATTTTGTAAATAGCGGGCCAGGAATAGTACGGTAGGTGTCTTGCCCGTTCCTCCTACTGTTATATTTCCAACACTAATTACATGACATTGTAAGCGATTGGTAATAAAAAAACCGTATTTATAAAATAAATTCCGCCAATAAACGAGTCCCCAATAGAACATAGCCAATGGAAATAACAAATATGCCTGGTATTCTTTATAGATTCTCATAATTTGTATACTACAAATATATATTTTCTAATTCATTCATTTTTTCTATCAATATTTGACTACATTCATCAAAATCTTGTTTTTTTTCGAAAAATATTGGCTCTCCATATTGGATGTAAATTTTCCCAAAAGGCTTTTCCAAATAAAAAGTATCCCAATTGGTGAATCCCCATCTACGAGTGGAATGGACACTGATTGGAATAATGGCAGCATTTGTAGCTTGAGCTGCACGGATTCCTCCGGGTTTGGGGACACGGGCAGGGCCCGTTGGACCGTCAGGTGTAATGAAAACAGCATTACCCGGCTTCTTCAAGGCATTGATCATATTTTTATAGGCCACATCTCCTTTTTCCTTGCTGGAACCACGCATCATATTCCAACCCCACTTTGTGGCGATACGGGAGATGATTTCAGCATCTTCATGTGTCCCGGCAATGGCATAAAATTTTTCTTTTCTCAAATCGTGAACAACTGATAATAGTTGACCATGCCAAACAGAAAGAATAACAGATTTACCTTGCTTGATTAACGATTCGTAGTTGTCCCTGCCTCTTACATCCTTTCGATTGGAGCCATAAATAAATTTGAGAAGAATACTTCCCACAATCGTCTTAATTTGGATGGAAACGGAATCACTCATGCTCTACTATTGTTTTAGAAATAATTGATTCAGCAGCGCGTTTGTACACGCCTGGCATACCCAATGTACGGCGAACCCTATCAAATCCACTGAGCATTTTTTTCCGTTCAATACTTTTAGCATTTAAAAGAGGAATGATTGATTTTACTAAATTTTCTTCTGTCATGTTATGTTGTAAGAATTCTGGAACAATATTTTCATCTGCAATAAGATTGACCATGGATGCATATTTCACAGAAGCCATATTATTTGCCAACCACCAAGAAATGGTAGAAAGCTTGTAACATACAACCATAGCCGTGTCTTCTACAGCACATTCCAAGGTTGCTGTACCTGATGAAACTATAGCTACAGTTCCTGCTACCATGGCCTTACGGGCATTCTCTTCAATTTTGAAATCATTCGGTATGGGAGATAAACTTACATTAGGAGCCTTGCCCACCATAACCTGAATTAATGAATTAGATTCCTTTAATTTTTCCACAGTTTTCAGGAAAATGGGCCAATGACGGTCCACCTCCTGTTGGCGGCTCCCCGGAAGTAAAACCAGCAACGGATGCTCAATAGTAATATCATGACGTTGATAAAAATCTTTAGATGATTCATCTAAATGTTCCTGTTCAGCAAATGGATGCCCAACATAGTTGGTCTGCAATCCGCGGGATTCAAACCAATCTTGTTCAAATGGGAAAATTGATAGAGTTTGGTCCAAAACTGCTTTCATAGTTTCAACTCGTTTCTCTTTCCAGGCCCACACTTGTGGTAAAATAAAATATGTAATGGGAATTTTTAAATGTTGGATCCGTTTTGCTAGACGAAGGTTAAAGCCCGGATAATCGATTAAAATAATTCTGTCTGGTTTTGTTCGGCTAATGGTATCAATCGTTTTTCCCATGATCTTCATCATACGAGGAAGATGTTTTATGACTTCTATAAATCCCATTATAGCCAGATCGTCAGTATGTTCTAATATCTGCATTCCGGCTTCTTTCATTGCATTGCCGCCATGCCCCATAAACGCGGAATTTGGATAAATCTTTTTCATGGCGTGAATCAATTTTCCGCCATGAAGATCACCGGAAGGTTCTCCTGCAATTATAAATAATTTTAAAGGCTCCGAATTCATAGTCGGCCCATTTTCCAAATTAAATCAACGCTCCGAAATAGGTTCGGGCAGCAATCAATATTAAAATAAGAGCAATATTTTGTAGGGTCCGTATTTCAGTTTGTAGTGTTTTGGTTATAGGTGAAGGAGATCGATCATCGGTGCTCAACCATGGATAAATTCTTGGAAATAATCTTGGAACATTTTCTTTGTACGTTTCATAATCATCTCCAAATAGTCCGATTAGGGTTTCTTCTTCTAAAGAGATAATCATAGAATATTGAAAGGTGAAAAAAACAAACACAACCAAAAGAAATTCCCACATGAATTGTCCTCCGGCGATCAAAGCTACACCGCAATAAATGATCATATTACCTAGATAAAGTGGATTACGAGTTCTTGCATAAGGCCCTGATGTGCAGAGTGATGGTGCCCCCACTTTTGTTGTCCGAGTAGCACCACCCGCATACCGAACGGCGTTGATACGAATGAATTCACCGATTACTGCTAAACTCAAGCCGTAAAACAAAAAAGGAATCCCCGGATTAGCAAAATAAAGAAGAGATAATACAAGTGGCACAGGGGTAAAACTTCTGTAAGAAAAAAGAAAATGACGCAAATCCATTAGTGAATATCCTGGATGATAATGCGTTGTATTTCCATAGCCACTTCTAAAGCTTCCCTACCAGCCTTGCCAGTGACAATAGGTGTTTCTTTCCCTTGAACTGATTTAATAAAATTATCCAATTCCATTCTAAGTGCATCTCCGGAAATTACCGGTGGTTTATGGTAGGCAATGAACCGCTCAGAGCCATCATATTCAAAGGGTGCAGTCATGAGGGCTCGCGAGTCATCATCTGGGTCACCAACCACTTTGTAAATCTCTGTCAACCCTAATAAAAGATCGATAGTGGCATAAAGATCTCGTTGAAAAACTTTTACTTTTCGGACTTTGTCTTTTGCCACGCGACTGGACATGATGCTGGCTACCGTTCCATTCCCAAACCTAATCCTTGCGTGGGCAATATCTACAGAATCAGTAAGAATAGATAGCCCCGTCGCACGAATGGTATTCACCGGCGAATCCACTAGGGATAATAAAATATCGATATCATGGATCATGAGATCCAATACGACAGGGACATCTGTTCCTCGAGTGGTGTAAGGTGCCAGTCTTTGGATCTCAATAAATTTTGGATTAATAGTAAAGGGTTGAAGAGCCAAGAGGGCAGGATTTAATCTTTCTATATGCCCGACCTGGATCATAGTCCCTTTTTCTTTCGATAATAAGAGAAGACGATCAGCCTCTTCCAATGTTGTGGTAATAGGTTTTTCGATAAAAACATGTTTTCCTGCATGGATACATGCCGCCGCCACATCAACGTGAAATTTCGTTGGCGTCACAATAGAGACTGCCTCAACTACATCTAATAAAGATGATAATTCTGTAAATGGTTTCGTGCTATTTTGACTGGCGATAGATATTGCCCGGTCTGTATCTGTATCAAAGACACCCACAAGTTCCGCATCCTGTAAGGATGCATAATGTTTTGCGTGATGCTGACCCAAATGACCCACACCAATCACACCAACTTTGATTGATTCATTTCGCATAAATAAGGGTGAAATTTACATAATCAAGAATGGGGAATACATGACAGAAAACCGCAACTTATTCAATTGGGAAAAATCTTGCATTTGTGAAGAACAAACGGCAATTTTTAGTGTAAATCGAGGTATTAATGGAGTTTCATCATGGCTAACGACATGAAATCCGGGATAGGATTTATAATTCCGGCAGCCGGCGTCGTCGGCTTTTTTACATCGCTCCTCTTGGGAGAATTTCTAGTGAGCATCATTATTGCTGTTGCCGGGATCATGGTTTGGTTCCTGTACATGCTAGTGATGGAATCGAACATGCCGCAACAAATGGGTAACATGATCCTGCTGTTTGGCATCTTACTTTCTATTGGGATATTCTTTGGGTTTGGTATTACACAAAATATGTTTGGCGGATTTGAATTTCAACCCGAAGGATCTATTTTTGCACTGGTAATCCTATTTTTTGCAGTGTTAACCGGGCTCAATTTCCGAAATCAGGCATCATCTACAGTAGCTCCAGCAGGCGCTAGCGGGTTGTCAGATTCTGACCGGGACTTGGTCATGGATGCAATTAAGCAATCTCAGGAGTCCACGGAAGCATCAGATGAACCACGAGTGATTGTAGTAAAACAGGAAGCGACCCCTGAAGTTGCAGTAGAAGAAAAAAAGGAAGAGGAACCGAATCCTTATGATCCATACAATATGGCAAACAATCCATATTTTGCTTATCCACCTGATTATTACTATGATGATGACGAAGAGGATGAAGAGGATGAAGAGGATGAAGAGGGTGAAGATGAATAAAAAGTATCTATCTTAAAAAATAGAAAGGGCAGTGAAAACTGCCCTTTTTTGTATTAATTTGCCATTAGACATTAAATTTAAAGAAAATACAATCCCCATCTTTCACAATATAT
>Ga0208131_1000394_pt1 | contig 12807 bp, 10 predicted proteins | sample ETNtaG_14_FD_185781 | JGI IMG/M metagenome (GOLD analysis project Ga0208131, IMG submission 185781) | Marine microbial and viral communities from oxygen minimum zone, Eastern Pacific Ocean - ETNP201406SV73 (SPAdes) (version 2) | ecosystem: Environmental > Aquatic > Marine > Oceanic ...
CACCACCTTTTGCACTCCGGCGAGCCCGACTCAGAGTGGCTGGCAGAGCATCTGCCGAGCATCACAGAGCAGGACAGTGCGGCCGCCGCGGTCTTGATTGAGCAGGCGGTCGGGCTCAGCGACGATGAATCACTGCGTGAGACGGCGGCCGATCTGGCTCTGGAGCGTGGCGAGGCAGAGATAGCCGAGTCGCACATAGAGAACCTCTCTGTCGGAGCGGCTAGGAAGCTACGCTCAGCGCGACTAGCGCGCTTGCGCGGCGACTCTCGAACCGCTGACGAGATGGAGACCAGCGCACTTGCCGAACTCCCACCTTCAGAGCGCGCCAGGAGGACCATTTCCTCTCTGGTGCGGTCCTACGATGACCGACTGCCCGGACCGATCGGGGCGGGCCTCGCAGGTGAACTGGCCAAAGGCATCGAAGCAGTCGACCTCTCAGCACTGCCGGAGTCTGATCGCAGCGCCGCCAGTCTCGCTCTCGAGCTGTTGAGGCACCGGCTCGCACTGGACACCGGCGATGTCCCGGCCGCTGCGAGAGCTCGCAGTGCTCTCGAATCCGCATTGGGTCCGAATCACCCACACATGGCGATGCTGGACCTGCGCGCCCAACTGGCTTCTCGTACCGACGGTAGGGCGTCAGACGAGGCCATGGCCTCGGCTAGGTCCCTCATAGAGTCCTGCGATGAGCTTCCAGAGAGGATTCGCATCATCCACGCTACTCTCGAATCCTCTGGAAGCCCTCCTGATTGGCTCGTCAAGGCGCACTTCTCGATTGCCACTGAGTCTTTGCGTGAGGATCTGGCCATGCACCGGCGACTGTGCGCCCAGCGCTGGTACTGGAGGGGGGTGCTGGAGCCCGAGCGAAGGCTCTCGCACTGGCATGAGGCAATCAGCCGGTTCAGAACCGCAGAGTGCAATATGGCTGCATCTGAGCTGCTGCAGATGATGACGAGCTCGATCTAGATCTCAGCGCCGATCAGAGTCCGAGTCTCGACGATCCCTGAAATTCCACGCACTCCCTGTACGATGCACTTGGTCAACTCAGCCTCGTCCTCAGCCTCGACCTTTACGAACAGGTCGTGCGGGCCGAAGACGATCCACTGCCCGACGACACCGTCAATCCTGCTGACCGCTTCGCGAACATCGACCTCCGCCCCGGTCTCGGTGGTGATGAGGATGAATCCCACAGCCATCATCACACCTCCACCGCAATCAGAGTCTCAGTCTTGATGACCCCTGGGATCGAGCGCATGCTCCCAATGAGTGTTCGAGCCATCTCCTTCTCGTCATCGAAGTCGATACGCGCCACGAGGTCGTACTCCCCGTACGCTACATGCGTCTCACTGATGCTGTCGATGTTGAGGAGAGAGAGATATACGTCGCGCTCGCAGCCTGGTTCGGCCTTGATCAGAATGAAGGCAGTGCTCATTTCCAACCTCTCGACGAGCATCGCGCTTGGTTGCTGTTTATGACCTCTGCTGTCGGACGGATTCCGCGCGCTCATGTGTGCGCAAGGGATAACATGCAGAGGGCGAGCGGGGAAGCCATGCACGTTCACGTTTCGGCGGCCCGCAGGCGTGCTGTTGCATTGGTCCTCTTGCTGCTTGTTTCTGCAGCCCCGCTCGTCCCCGTCGCAACGGGCGCTGGGACGCGTACGACGACGGTGTGGTCCGGGACAGTGGTCCTTCAGGATGGCTACACGGTCGAGAGCGGGGACATCGTCGTGGTGCAATCGGGCACCACCATACAACTCGGTGATGACGAGACCATCACTGTCGACGGCAGATTCACCGTCCAAGGGACGACTACGGCCCCGGTGCTGCTGGAATCGATACTGGGCAACCACGATGGCATCGTTTTCAACTCGACCAGCTCCGGCCTCGGCTCCAAACTGGAGAATCTCACGATCACCGATGCCGAGTACGGCGTGACCATCTACGGCAGCGATCCGATTCTCAACAATCTCACGGTCATCAACGCAGATAGGGTGGCAGTCGACCTGTTCAGCAGCGCATCACCGAGGATCAACGACCTCGTGATCGACGGCGGTGGGCAGGACGTGCACGCGATCTCGACCTCATGGAGGTACGGCATCGGCCTTTCGATTGGTGCTTACTCAGCACCGATAGTCAACGGCGTTACAATAGACGGACTAATCTCACGCGGACTCAATTACTGGGGTAACTCCGGCGGTCTGATATCGAATCTGCAGATTTCCAACATCAGCGGTGCTACTCTTGCCATCGCAGCCGGCATCTGGGTCGAGGACTCGCGACCTCTCATCACCGACTCCGATGTCACCCGCTGCGACAACGGCATCTTCGTCAGGCACATTACATCGGGCTGGACCACCCGTCCGACCTTCGTTCGCGCGACTGTCGAAGACAGTCAGTACCGTGGCATCATGGTCGAGCAGTACAATCACAGCTTGTATTCGAACGTGCCTTACAACGCCGTTTTCGAAGACCTCGAGCTGCGGGGAACCGGCGGCCCGGACGCCAAGACGCCCGGGCTTGGATACGCCGCATTCGAGGTCAACACCAGCGGCGTACATATCGATGAGGCGCTCATCGAGGACAATCCCGTGGTCGGCTTCAAGGCATACATGATCGGCCCTTCCACGATCCTCAATGACATCTCCCTGCTGCGAAACGGCAGGCCCAGCGCCGCAGCGCCACTCAACGACAGGGCTGGCATGTTCATGCGCAGCGCCAACTGGGCGCCGACTATCAACGACCTCGAGGTGCGCAACTCCAGTGGCCCCGGAGTACTTCTGTGGAAGGGCGGCGCGCAGGGCTCGAACTGGGTGATTGCCGACAACGGGGCCACCGGTGTCGACCTACGCGAGTTCCACCCCGACTTCTCTGGTGTACTCAGCATGGACAACGACGGGCACGGTGTCTCGGTGCGAGACTCGAGCAATGTCGAACTGTCATACGTCACCACCTACCACAATGGCATCGGTGCCGCCTTCCCAGAACTGGGGGCTGGCATTTACTTCGACGAGTCGAACGACGTCATGAGCGGTGGCAAGAATGCGAGTTGCTTCGAATGCACCTCAATCGAGGACCAGCACGGCATAGTGGTTCGCGACAGCATCGATCTGCAACTGATCGCGAATGAGATCAGGGACCCAGCCAACGCTCCCGCGCTCGACATCGACAACACCGGGATGGACCACCACGGCAACATCATCATCAACGACATGAAGATCGAGCTCAATTCGACGGATTACGCGGTCGAGTTGGACGAAGTGGATGGCACGGTGTACGGACTCGACTTGAACGGCGACAACGGAGGCCTTCTCTGGGATGCCAACGGCGAGGAGCCGTCATACCTCGAGAACAGCATCATCTGGGGCAACCAGAACTCATGCTTCGATATGGTCGACCAGACCGGACTCCTCATCGACAACGTCGGTCTTGCGTGCGATACCGCCGCTCCCGCCAGTATTTCTTCGAGTTTCGCCAACTTCACCGACTCCTGGATAATCACCGGGTACGCAGACAGCTTCGAGATGCTGGGAGACAGCCACCTGCGTTGGATCTCCTCCGCTCCGCTAGACACACCGACCTACACAGGTCAGGACAACATCCTCGACGTGATGTGGTTCGTCGAGGTACACGCAGTCAACCAGCACCTCCTACACATCCCCTACGCTGACGTCAACCTAACTTTCGACTTTTACGAAGCGGATTACAACGACACCCTGCCTTACTCCGGACAGGACTCGTTCGGTCCCTTCATCGGCGAGCGATGGACGCCTCTGCAGGGCTGGTCGGACGTTAACACCGTCCACACAGGTTGCGATTACGTCGGCGTCCATAACGACTCAGCCGCCCACGCTCTGGATGCCGACATATCTGTCACTTGCTTGCTCGATCTGCCCAACCAGCCGCCGTTCATCCTGTGGTCCTCACCTGAGGATGAGGGCGTCTACGCCAGTGGAGGGGAGGTGCTGTTCGATGCCAGCGAGTCATGGGACCTCGATTATGACGAGCTGAGTTACACCTGGACCAGCAGCATCGACGGCAACCTGATCACCGCCTGTGGTGCGTTTGACTCGGATTTGAATGGCTCCTACTTGCTCGCAAACGCTGCCGGCCAGGTTACCTGCCTGTCTGACGGGACGCACCAGATCACACTCGAGGTGTGCGACACTGACAGCCACTGTGTGTGGGAGACTAGGGAGATTGAGCTGGTGAATCTGCCCCCCGTGCTCTCGGTGGGAACGACCCCGGCTATCTCGGCTTGGGGCACGCTGTACATCGGGATAACGGCAAACGTCACCATTCACCTCGGAGGCACCTATGACCCGGAGGACGACGAGCTGAACTGCTGGGTCGAGACCTCCTACGGGTCAGGCTCCGGCCAGCCTCCCGCGGGAGACCCGGAGTGCCCCGGCACCATCATCCACACCTTCCCGGGCGCTCCGAACCAGTTCTCGGTCACAGTCTACGCCTCCGATGGAATCAACGTACCTGTTTCATGGACGTTCAACGTCGAACTGTACAACGAGATCCCGCTCGCTGTCATGGAGGTCTCCCGCACTGGCGAGACCTCCTCAGCCACCGTACACCTCGACGGCACCAACACCTTCGATCCCGAGGGCGATGAGGTGAAGTTCGAGTTCTGGAGCGACCGCGATGGACTGCTGTCATCCGGTATCACCCCCGACTCTGCAGTTGAGTGGATAGGCACATTGTCCAAGGGCAATCACGTCATCACGATGTATGCCAGCGACAACCGCCCGAACCACGCGGGTATGTGGAATTCGGTCTCGGTAGAAATGAGCGTTACCAACTCCCCGCCGGTGGCGATGATTGCCAGCCCCGCAGACGGCATACTGACCGACTCGGGCGAGCTGCTGGTATTCGACGGGACCGGCTCGGGCGATTGGGATGCAGCCTGCTCCGACCTGCCTGACAACGGCAGCGGACTCGTGTGCAACCCGCTGACAGACAAGAGCACAGACCTAGTCAGCGTACTCTGGGAGAGCGACCTGATGAGCGAGCCGATGGGAAGCGGATGGGTACTCGAGACGAGACTGCCCGAGGGCGTGCACCAAGTCACACTCACCGTCGAGGACGGCTCGGGTGACTCCGACGTCGCTGAGATCATGGTCAGGGTCAACGAGGCGGCACCGGTGCTGATTCTCGACTCGCCTATGCCCGACATCGAGGTCTACTCCAATCTCCCAGTGCTGTTCGACTTCCGGCGCTCGTTCGACCCGGACGGCGACGACTTCACCGTCAGCGTGTACTCCGACTTGCTCGGTACGCCAATCCTCGAGGACAAGACGACCGAGTACTGGTACAACGACTATCTGCCAGCAGGGGTCCACACACTGCGTTTCGAACTCACCGACTCCAACGGGATGCAGCGGACCCACTCGCAGAGCCTCACGGTGCTCGAGACCGGCCCTATGGCAGTCATCACGGGGCTGTCCGAGGGCCAGTACATCCCACCGGGCGAGCCAGTTGTGCTCAACGCCTCCGGTTCCTACGACTATGACGATGACATCGTGCTCTACCAATGGAGCCTGCGCGACGGCACGCTACTGAGTGACAAGATAGTCTACTCGGTCAACTTCCCGCCCGGCCCCGTCCAGGTCGATCTACTGGTCAAGGACTCCCGAGGAGCAGCTTCCTCAATGTCGATCAACCTCACCATCGGCTCCAGCTCGCCGCAGCTGTTCGAGTTCGAGGTCTCTCCCTCAAGCATCGAGCTCGAGGAGCCGACGACGGTCTTCCTCACCGTCAGGCTGGTCGACCCCGACGGCACTACCAACATGGTAGGAGGCGAGCTTCGCGCCGGAGGCGTGTCGCAGTCGCTGGAGTTCCGCGACGACGGCATGGAGGGCGATTTGTTCGCAGGTGACGGTATCTGGTCGTACAGGTCCGTCTGGACGCTCACCGGCAGTAGCGCGAGGGTCGAGGTGTGGGCTCTGGACGGCGACATGGTCAGCCCCGGGCTGATTGAGATCATACCGATAGAGTCGCCTGAGGACACCGGCCTGTTCGATTGGCTTCTGGGCACCGGTCTGCCGTTCCTCATCGTAGCACTCACAATCGCGATTATGGCCGGAATCGCCTACACGAGCACCCGTAGGAGGCAGATATCGAAAGATCTTGAGATGATAGAGTCCTGGTCTGGTTTCGACCCTCGCGAACTCGACGACGAGTTCGATCAGCCCTGATTCGGACCCCAAGGGGTGAGTTGGCGGGTCAGGCCCAGTCTGTGCGTGAACAGGAAGCGCAGATTGAGCAGACCGTCGCCCCAGGTGTTGATCACGGCCTCTCCGACGCGCTCGCGGTAGGGAACGCTGACTTCAACGGTCTTCTTCCGGCCCAGATAGCGTCGAGCGCGAATCTTGAATTCCTGGGAAAGCGGCATCCCGTCGTGCTTAGGGCGAACCCGCTCGTCCTCGAATATCGACTTGCGGAAAACCCACATCCCGGTTTGCGAGTCGTGGATGCCGTACCAGTAGAGCAGCGTGGCGGTAGTCGACAGGACCCAGTTACCGAATCCGTGCATCCCGGACATCGAGCCCGCCTCGGCCCGGCGCAGCCTGTCGCAGGTGATCCAGAGCAGATCCTCCTCGAGCAGCTTGCGAACCAGTCCCGGTACCTCCTCTCCGGGGTAGGTGCAGTCCGCATCCATGGTCACGATGACCTCACCGGGGGCAATTGCGAAACCGGTCTTGTAGGCGCGACCGTATCCCTTGCGCGATTCGTTGTAGACCGTCGCACCCTCGCCCTCGGCCAGTTCGCAGGTGCGATCTGTCGAGTTGCCGTCGACTATCAGGAAGTCCAGTTTCTCGCACCAGCCGTCATTCGGAACCGAGCGGATGGTGTCGACGATGGCAGCCTCTTCGTTCCTAGTGGGGATGACCACGGTGACATGAACGGGAAGAGCCTCAACCATGCTATCAGGGCGGGCCACCGAAGATTCTGCTTTGAATGATGCGAATACCTGCCCTGAGCCCGTTCGCTTGAAAGCCGGGCGTCTGAGCGCAAAGCAAGGGGTAGCGATGCATATTGCCATGCTGTCGGCTGAATACCCGCCCCGCTGGGGCGGAATGGGGTCCACTGTATACCATCTATCGGCCGCTCTCGCCGCGAAGGGGCACCGGGTAACGGTCATCACGCGCTCTGGTGGGGGCGGCCAGCCGCCACCGATCGAGGGAGTCGAGGTGGTGACGGTCGGCTGGGCCCCGATCCCCATGGCCTTCACCCGCTCGTACGGGCGTAGCGCCATGCGAGCGCTGAAGCGCCTTCATGCTCAGGACCCAGTCGACATCGTCCACCTCCACTGCCCTATGATCTCCTGGAGCGCGAAGCAGTTCGCTCTCTGCCGCGACAACATCGCCCCGGTCGTATCCTCGCTGCACGGCACGTGGCTGGGCGAGCGCGACGGACTAGTCATCGCCTCGGAGCAGAAGGAAGCGGCGGTTTGGGCCAATCCCAACGACCTCGCTATCCTCCTCACCGCCAAGCACTACGCCGGCTACGAGCGAGCTGCCGTCAATGGCTCGAGCATCTGCGTCTCGAACTCGCTCGCGACCAAGCGCGACTTCGAGTCCCGGTACTCACCACCGCCCGACTGGGACTGCGAGGTGGTTCACTGGGGCGTCGATACCAGCATGTTCGTCCCGCTGCACCGTGATGACGAGGACGCGATGTCTGCACACGCAGTTATCCGCCACAGATATGGTGCTCAGTCGAGCGATTCCACACTGCTCCTCGCAGTCGGAAGACTTGCTGCTAGGAAGGGCTACGGCTCACTCCTGAGGGCCTTCGCCAAGGTCAGCGACTCAATCCCCGCAGCCCGTTTGGTGATCGTCGGCAGGGGACACCTGCGCTCGCGTCTGGAGAGCCAAGCGAGAAAACTCGGGATCGGCGACGCGGTGACCATCGAGTCAGGGATGGCGTTCGAGGAACTCGCGGCGCTGTTCCGCTCGGCCGACCTGGTAGTCTACCCCTCGTACTACGAGGGCCAGGGCCTCATCCCGCTGGAGGCGATGGCTTCAGGCACGCCGGTGGTGACAGTGGACCACGGGCCGCTGCCCGAGATGGTCGACGACAGCGTCGGCAGTCTGTTCGAAATGGGGGACATCGATTCGATGGCAGACGCCATCCTGATGGAGATGTCCGACAGGACGACTCTACTGGAGAAGGGCGAGGCCGGTCGACGCAGGGTGCTCGAGAGATTCACTTACAATCACGATGCTGAGCGCTTCATAGAGATATACGGAAGAGCATCCGGGAAATGATGGGGTCGGGGAATTATTGATGCGTGGTACGCACTAGCGCAGGTGGGGGAGAGCATGGGAGAGAGACAGACCCTGAGTGATTTGCAGTCCGGCACAGTGGCGAATATAGCGATAATCCTGCTGGTTTCAGTCCTAGCCATTAGAGTCATCGAAGTGGTCATCCAGCCACTGGTAATCGCCGTCCTGCTCTTCCTATTGATCCGACCCGCTGCGCAATGGCTGGAGGAGCGGCCGCTGATGCAGAAGAGTTACGCCCACCCACTGATGCCCTACGGCGTTTTGGTGGCTCTCCTCTTCATCGTTCTGTGGATGGCCTCTCAAGTCCTGTACGCCAACCTCACGGCCTTCACCGATGAGGTCCCAGCGTTGACCGACCAGCTCAATGACAAGGTGACGTGGGTGGAGGGGTTCTCGGTAATGGGATACAGTTTCGACACCAGCGGGCTGACAGAACTCATCACCGTGGAGACCATCAACGAGTACATCGGCTCGTTCGTGGGCTCACTGGCGAGTTTCACCGCCAGCGCGGCGACCGTCCTCATCTTCCTGCTCTTCATCATACTCGAGGCCGAGACGCTCCCGCGCAGGCTCAAGGCAGCGTTCCCGGAGGACGCCGCGCGTATCGAGGGGATCACCAGCAACGCGGGGGAGGGGATCAACACCTACGTTGTGACGAGGGCCACCGTAGCCTTCGGGCAGGCCGTGATCGCCGGGATAGTGCTCTGGTATCTCGGTGTTCCCGGCTGGTTCATGTGGGCCTCGATCACCTTCATGATGGACTTCATCCCCTATGTGGGGGCTCTGATATCCCTGATTCCACCCATCTTCATCGGACTCATCATGCTCTCCACCCCTCAGGCCATCGCACTCATCTTGATTCTGGTGGTCAACCAGCAGGCCTGGGGCGCCGTGGTCGAGCCTCAGCTAGCCGGACAGAGGCTCGACATCTCCCCTATCGTGCTCCTTCTCCTAGTGGCATTCTGGGGCTGGGCGTGGGGCATCATGGGGATGGTCCTCGGCGTGCCTCTGGCCGTCATCATGAAGATCGCTCTGGAGTCCGACCCGAGGACTCGGCCGATTGCGCTGCTGCTGTCACAAGACCCGAAGACCATAGAAGAAGAGTGACTACTCCCCCCTCGGTATGATCACTGCGAGAATCCCGTCGGCACTAATCCGAACCACTTCTCCGGTGCCCCGGTTATGGAGTCCCCTGGTGGACAGCCCAAGAGGCACTCCGTCCAGATTCCATACGGCTCCTTGCAGATGGACTACTCCACAGGGACTCAGAGCAAAGACAGAGAACTCCTGACCATCAGATATATCGAACTCTGTACCGCCGTCCTGTGGGTGAATCCTGTGGGTGATCGAATCCTCATGGTGGATACGGATGCGTGCCCCTCCCGGTGCTTCGCAGAGCGCAGCCCAGCCTCCTAGGACGTGTCCCGTAGAGCCTCCGTCAGAGCCCACCACCTCGATATCGGTGTAGCCTCTCTCGATAAGTAGCGCTATCGATTTGGCAAGGTCGCTGCTGGAGTCGTCAGGGAGTTCGTGGGTCCTGCCTTCCCATTGGCCGAGCTCGACCGAATCGAGGTCGCCGAGGACCTCCTCGACTGCGATTCCAGCCCTAGCGGCCTTGTCCGCGCCTCCATCGACTCCGAATACAGTGGAGCCAGCATGCAGCAGGGCCTGTACAACGTGCTCGGAAGGCTGCTGGCCATTGCACCAGAGGAGCGCGCGCATCGGATTCACCTCTTGCGAGCTGTGACCTTTCCCTCGACCACGAGATCGACGTCGTTCAGCTCGACGGTTGGCTTGAGTATGACGCCGCGCATGTGCACTCCCACCTTCGCAGTCCCGCCAAGAGCGGAGTTGTCACCGAACCCGAAGTAAGCGGAGCCGCGAACAACTTGGTCCTCGAGGCGGTTCCCCATAAGTCTGGCTCGTGAGTTCATCCCGAAGCCGAACTCGGCGACCGTGTTCACCAGATCGGTCTTGGACTGGCGCAGTCCGACCTTGGCCTCGTCGAGGATAGACCGGACACTCTCAGCGAGATCGCCGCCTGTGATGCTGACTACCAGACCATCCTCCACGAGGAAAGTCAGCGGTTCATCGAGCAGACTGCCCTCCCACGCGCCGTCGATCACTATCTTGCCACTCATCGTCCCCTCCTTCGGAAGAACGAACACCTTCCCGGCAGGAAGGTTGGTGATCTGTCCGGGCCGATTACAGATACCGTTGTCCTCCAAGACCCATCTGAGTCCGGTACGGAACGTGATGTCGGTGCCTGCGGGACTCGTCACACGCACGTCACGACGCCTGCGAAGCATCGGGTTGAGCCCCGATATCTCGCGCTGCAGGGCGTTGTAGTCGGCAGTCATTCCGCCGATTGCCAGCATCTCCTCGTCGATGCCGGGCATCGAGGCTATCCTAGCCCCCTGCTGTGAGGCGGTGATCCTCGCACGGGTGTGAGTCAGTGAGTTTCGAGTGGCGAGCAGCACAACGTTCTGTCGACGCATCAGGTCGCCAACGGAAGCAGGGGGCTCGTTGCCCTGCCTGTGACTCCGCGGCATCATCATCATGAGTATGCGGTCGGTGACCTCGGCTGCCGCCTCGTACAGTGACCGCCCCACCTCGGCAGTTGAGGGGTCAGTCACCACCAGTACGTGCTCGTGAGGGCGAACCTGCATACATGTCCTCACGACAGAGCGGGCTGCGGTGAGCATGGCCTCCCCACGCTCACCGTCGTCGCTAATGGAAACATCGGACTCCTCGGCCATCGCTCTTCAGCCCGTGATGGGAGTTCCACTATTCAACACCACTCTGTATTGTCAAATCTATTCACCACGGCAGTCATAGGTGAAGGAGGTCTGCGCAGAGTGATGGAAGGCGTCCGGACGGTGCGTCTCGTGGCCGCGCTTGCGGTAGCTGCGATGCTCGCCGGAGGCTGGATGATGAATGCACCAGTCGACGACATCACCGACACCGTCCGTGACGATGGGGGCACAGCCCCCACGTTCGCCGAAGAGGACTCCTCGGGGGACTCGGAGGGCTCTGATGGGGAGCCCGTTCTGAGGCGCGGGGAGAAGGACGACTCAGACGACTCCGGGATGGACCTGCCAGCTCGGCTTTTCGCCGGCGGGGTCGGCGCACTCGGCTCGCTCGTACTCGGCTCGATACTGTTCGAGGCCATGCGAGTCACCGTGCTGGTCGCACTGGTCTCGCCGATGCTCGCTAGGATGAAGAAGAACCGCGAGGACATGCTCACTCGTGGTAGGCTGCTCGGTTACTTGGAGGCGAACGCGGGAATCCACTTCTCGGCCCTGCGTGACGCCTTGGGACTTGCCAACGGGGTCACGGCATACCACCTCCATACCCTCGAGTCGCAGGGCCAGGTCATCTCATGGAGGGACGGCAAGCTGCGACGCTACGCGGTCTCCTCCCTCACTAGAGAGGAAGTCAGTCGGATTCGCAATCCGATTGCCGGCACCCGCCTTGCGATCCTCGAGGTCCTCGCTGAGTCCGGCAACATCGGCCTCTCAGGCACCGAGATTCGCGTGAGGCTGGCCATCTCGCGACAGCTGCTGAGTCACCACCTGGGCGAGTTGCGCAATGGCGAGATGGTGGAAGCAGCCACCGAGGCCCTACGCCCCAAGTGGCGGCTCTCCGATACCGGGAAGGACGTACTGATCACCTCCAGAGAGGTCGCTCGGGTCGAGGCTGCGGCCGTATGATTCAGGTCCACGAGGATTCAAGGGCTCGAAGCAACAGGAGAAGCCTGTGAGTCAAGACGACAGCAGCACCACCCAGCGCCGTGCGCTGGCGATGTCCGTGCACCTGCTCACGGCGTCCGGCGCGCTCTGGGCACTCCTCACACTGGACGCCATAATCGCCGGGGACTACCGGATGGCCTTCCTCTGGATGTTCGTCGCGATGTTCGTCGACTCCGTCGATGGACCGCTGGCCAGGAAGGTCGACGTCAAGCGTCACGCACCGCATATCGATGGGGCCAGGCTCGACGACGTCATTGACTACATCAACTACACATTCGTCCCAATCGTCCTACTGATACACGCCGGCTGGCTGCCCGATCCAGCCCCTCTGTGGGCTGCCTTCCCCCTCGTAGCCAGCGCCTTGGCGTTCTCCAACACCGAGTCCAAGGACACCGAAGAGGGCTTCTTCCTCGGCTTCCCCTCGTACTGGAATGTCTTCGCCTTCTACGTCGTGGTGCTGGCCACAGCCGGCAGTGAGTGGTTCGTGCTGCTGCTGATGCTGGCCTTCAGCGCCCTGAGCGTGATGCCGGTGCGCTTCGTATACCCGAACCGCTTCGACGGGATGCGCTGGTTCTTCTTCGGAGGGGGCATAGTCTGGATAGCCTCGATGCTCTTCGCAGCGCTGCAGTACCCCGACACCCCGCTGTTGTTGGTGCAGGTCTCCCTGGTCTATCCGGCACTGTACTTCGGCCTCTCTGTGTGGCTGGACCGGCAAACTGTTTCATAGGGTAGCGTCTGAAAGGGCCCACTGAAAGCCCATAG
>Ga0208131_1000397_pt1 | contig 12720 bp, 13 predicted proteins | sample ETNtaG_14_FD_185781 | JGI IMG/M metagenome (GOLD analysis project Ga0208131, IMG submission 185781) | Marine microbial and viral communities from oxygen minimum zone, Eastern Pacific Ocean - ETNP201406SV73 (SPAdes) (version 2) | ecosystem: Environmental > Aquatic > Marine > Oceanic ...
GGCCTTCAAAAAATATTCTTCTCCAGAAAGAGGTGAAAAAGTGTCGTAGTCCATTCCAATGATCAAATAGGCATAATAAGACAAAATGGATACCAAATTTGAAGTATGATTATGTTCATTGAATTCTAGTGTTTCATTTTCAACATAATCAAATCGTATATCCTTATCAACCAAATTTAAAATGGAAGAATTATACGAAGTTCGATAGATCGGCCGTGTAGACTTGACAGTAACAGAGCCTTTATAACCATCTGTTCCAATCTCACTAGTAAGACTTATAATGATGTTACATTCGATACGCTCTTCATGAGAATAAATGTCATTCGTCCATCGAGTATTATTCATAAACTCATAAATAATGGTACGCATATTGGTAAACTTCTGACGGTTTGTACCTTGAATTTTCTGCGAGTTTATTTGAATCCTACAGTTTAATTCCTGGGCATTTACTTGCAAACAGAAAAAGGATAAAAAAACTGTGCAAATTAATTTATGCATCGATTTCACTTAAGATTGTATTAACGATATCCTGGGCAACTTCTTGCTTAGATTTTAACTCAAAGCTAAACATTTTATTGTGTCTGGTAAGTATCGTGATTTTATTTGTGTCGTATTGGAAACCTGCACCCTTATCATTAAGAGAATTTAGAACAATCAGATCCAAATTCTTACGTTTTAATTTAGATTTTGCATTATCAATTTCGTCGTTTGTTTCCAGGGCAAAGCCGACCAAAAACTGAGATTTTTTGGTTTTGCCCATAAAGCCTAAGATGTCTTTGGTTTCCTGAAACTCGATCTGTGGTGTACCCTGCTCTTTTTTTAGTTTTTCACTAAACTTATTTGCAGGAGTATAATCGGCAACCGCCGCTGCAGCAATTACAATATCACAGTCATCGTACCTCTTTACCGATTCCTGATACATATCCTCAGCAGACTCTACTCTTGTAATTATAATGTTATTGTGAGTTGGATTCTGAGCTGAGGGGCCTAAAATTAGCATTACCTCAGCTCCTCGATTCGCTAAATTTAGTGCCAATTCACACCCCATTTTACCCGATGACCGATTTCCTATAAATCGAACCGGATCTATTGATTCGTAGGTGGGCCCAGCTGTTACAAGGACCTTTATATTTTTTAATGGAAGTTTAGATGCCAAATCTTTACAGATAAATTTGTAAATATTCTCAGGCTCTGCCATTCTACCCTCACCCACTAAACCACTTGCCAATTCCCCGCTTTCTGCAGGAATAATAATGTTGCCAAATTCTTTTAGTTTATTCAGGTTTTCTTTAGTCGATGGGTGTTGATACATATCCAAATCCATTGCCGGAGCGAAATATACCGGGCATTTTGCTGAAAGATAGGTAGCCATCAATAGATTGTCGCAAATACCCTGACACATTTTTCCCAGTGTATTTGCTGTTGCGGGAGCAATTATAAATAAATCAGCCCAAAACCCTAAAGAAACGTGGTCATTCCACCTGGGATTTTCTTCGTCTGAGGTAAATTCAGAAAAAACCTCATTTTTAGAAAGTGTGGAAAGTGTGAGGGGTGTAATAAATTCTTTAGAAGCAGGGGTTTGAATGCATTTCACATTCGCTCCTGCTTTTATGAATTCTCTAACCAGGTGAGCAGTTTTATAGGCAGCAATGCCGCCGGTAATCCCAATGAGGATGTTTTTACCGCTTACCATAAGATGTATTATTCTCCTTTTGCAGCTTTAATAAAAAGCTCATCATCCAACAACTCGCGTGTAGCTATTAAAGTAGGTTTAGGTAATTTTTCGTAAAATTTAGAAACTTCTATTTGCTCCTTATTTTCGAAAATCTCATCTAAACTATCATTATGCGTAGCAAACTCATCTAATTTAGAAATTAACTCTTCTTTAAGCTCAGAGCCAATTTGATTAGACCTTTTATCTAAAGCAACAATAGCTTCGTAAATGTTACCCACTTTGTCTTCAAGTAACTTATTGTTGTTCGTTACTGTTGTTTTTGATGCAGACGTTTTTTTATAATCCATAAGATAGGTATATGCTTATTTTCTAAGCAATTTAACTTGTTTTAAAATTCTTTTCGACTCTTGTACATGCTCACTTTTCGGGTAAGCATTTTTAAACTGGTTAAAGGCAATAATTGTGTCTTTAATTCTGTTGTCTTTTTTATCTTCAACACTATTCACTGCTAACAAATAATAGCTTTTAATTTGCAAAAATAAGATTTCCTCTCTAAATACGGAATTCCTAGACTCTTTAAGTGCTAAATTAAATGCATGAATTGCAGATTTGTAGTTTTCTGTGGTATAGTAAAGCTTGGCATTTTCAAACGATTTACGTTCTAATTTCAGCTCTAACTTAGCTTTAAGATCCAGGCAGTCGACGGAAAATGAGCTGACCGGGTATTGGTCTAAAAAGATCTCGGCCTCATCTAAAGCTTTGTATGTATTTGCCTGATCTAGACTGTATTTCGGAGAAAGTAAATAATGGCAGTTAACCGCTAAATAGGCACATTCTTCTGCCTTAGCATTAGACTTATATGTCGTCGAGAAATTTTTTAAATGGTAAGCTGCAGAAAGCAAATTACCCTTCTCATATTCAGTTTTACAGTAATAATAATAAATTTCTTCTGCCTTGTCTGTACCTCTCTGTAAAAGAAGTAATTCATCGAATAAAGGGAAGGCTTTTACATATTCTTCATTTTCGAAAAACTTTACCGCTTGTTCATATTTATAATCCAGATCATCGCTCTTAAGAACCTTTTGGTATCCGTTACAAGAGCTCATTACGATACTTAATAAACTAAATAGGTATACGATGCTTTTTTTTGTCATGCTGCAAAGATATAATTTTAAAGAAATTTATAGGTCAAACACATCACTTATCATCTACAATTTTGGCTAGATGAATTCAATTCGTACTTTTGCGTCTATTCGAAACGACATAAAGATGGATTTATTTGAAAAATTAAGGAAGAATCGCGGACCATTAGGACAACATGCTAAAGATGCCCACGGCTACTTTACATTCCCTAAGCTGGAAGGTGAGATTGCGAGTAAGATGAAGTTTAGAGGAAAAGAAGTTCTTACCTGGAGCATAAACAATTATTTGGGCCTATCGACTCACCCTGAAGTCCGGGAAGTTGATACTCAAGCTTCGAAAGACTGGGGGCTTGGTTATCCAATGGGTTCAAGAATGATGTCGGGAAACACTGATTTTCACGAAAAACTTGAAAGAGACCTGTCTGATTACGTTCAAAAAGAAGATACGATTCTTTTAAATTTTGGTTATCAAGGTATGCTTTCTGCTATCGATGCATTAGTTGATCGGAAAGATGTTATCATTTACGATAGTGAGTGTCACGCATGTATCATTGATGGTGTTCGTTTACACCAGGGTAAAAGATTTGTATATCCTCACAACGATATTGAAAATTTAGAAAAACAATTAGGTAGAGCCGAAAAAATAATTACCGAAACAGGTGGTGCTATTTTAGTTATTACTGAAGGTGTTTTTGGTATGTCAGGTGATCTAGGAGACTTGAAAAAGATTACAGAGCTGAAGAAAAAAATCAGCTTTAGAATCTTTGTTGACGATGCCCACGGTATTGGTACTATGGGTAGTACAGGTGGTGGTTCAGCGGAAGAACTAGGGTGTCAGGATGAAATTGACATATACTTCGGTACTTTCGCTAAATCTTTTGCTTCTGTTGGTGCTTTTATTTCTTCTACTGAAGATATTGTAGAGTACCTGAGGTACAATATGCGTTCTCAAATCTTTGCAAAATCTCTTCCGATGCCATTGGTTATTGGTGCCATTAAGCGTTTAGAGATCATGCGCAGAGGAACCGAACAAAAAGATAAACTATGGGCTATAGCCAATGCATTACAATCAGGCTTAAAGAAAGCAGGATTTGAATTGGGAAATACGCAGTCTGCTATTACTCCAGTATACCTTTCAGGTGGCGTGGGTGAAGCAACAAATCTTACTTACGACTTAAGAGAAAATCATCATATTTTCTGTTCTATTGTAACGTATCCGGTAGTCCCTAAAGGAGTCATCTTATTGAGGTTGATCCCTACTGCGATTCACAGTATAGAAGAGGTTGAATACACCATTGAAGCATTCTCCAAAATTAAAGACAAACTTGCTAAAGGTGAATATATCTCTGAAGAAATAGCCAATATTTAAAATAAGTCAGTTTTACTTATTAAATTTAAAGTTCCGTAGCAATACGGAACTTTTTTATGTCGTGAAATTATCTACCAAATCGTAATAATTATTAGCTACTATTGTCAGTACTAACTTAAAATCTAAAGAAAATTAATGGGCAGTTTTCATTTTAAGCAATTTACGATTCAACAGGATAAAACTGCCATGAAAGTTGGTACGGATAGCATCTTGTTAGGTTCATGGTTAAATGTAAGACCTAAATGTAACTCTATCCTGGATGTCGGTACAGGAACAGGCTTACTCGCATTAATGATGGCTCAAAAAACTACGAAGTCAACTATCACAGCTCTGGAAATGGACTTAGCTGCATGTCATCAAGCTGAAATAAACATAAAAGCCAGTCCGTGGAAAGAACGAATTAAACTTATATCAACAGATGCTAGGCAGTGGTCATCTGAAGATAAATTTGATCTGATTATTTCTAACCCTCCTTATTTTAGTGATTCCATTTTATCTAAGGATGCTTCAAGAAAAAATGCAAGACACCAAGTAGGTTTTGACTTAAATGATTTAGTTATGATCTGGTGCAGACAGGGATCTGAGGACTCCGAACTGGCATGTGTTTTACCTGTTGATGAGTCAAAAAAAATGATTACACTCATTGAGTCTAAAAATTATTCTTTAAAAAGTTACTTAGTTGTTCAACCTAAACCGTGCTCTACACCAAATAGAGCCTTCATGTTATTTTCAAAAGAAAAAGTTCCAACAATAAAATCGGAACTTTGTATTTATTCTGACAAAGGCGTTTATACGAAAGAGTACATAACTCTTACTGAAGATTTTTATTTAGGTCTTTAGCGAATCTCTTCCTCAATAAATTCAATGCCAAACTGCTCTAATTCGGCAAGAACAGGATTGTAGATATCTTTACTTACGGGAACTTTTACCCCCGCTCCTTTAATAACACCATTAAGGATCAGCTTGGTAGCTATACCTACCGGTAAGCCTACTGTTTTAGCCATTCCGGTGTACGTTTGATCCTCGCCAAGAGTCACAAAAGAAGAATGTAATTCATGCTTGGCACCTTCCAATTCATAAATAAATTGGTGTTGCATTACAATCATATCCTTATCTTCTTCTTCCAATAACCATTTCGTTTCAAGGAGTTTTTGCAAAACCTGTGCAGGGGTTGCCATCTCTAATCCAATCTCTGTTTCCTTAAAGAAACCTAACCACTCTACTTTAAACAAAACGATATCACTTACTCCAAAATGAGATTTTAAATAATCCTTAGCACTAAATTTTGTATCATCTAAAAATGAATGAAAAAACTCATTATAGGTCATTCCGGAAACGTTCATTTCAAAGCTGTCATCCGTCATCCCCATTTGAACAAACAGATCCCAGGCTTCTCCGTACCCCGGTCTTCTTAATGTACCACGAAATAGGGTTGGAATATCATCTAAATGATAAATCTCCCGATAAGAAAGGGAATCTCTATTGGCATAAGCTTCAAACTCACCATAATCCAACACACTCAAGACGTCTGTTCTTTTAAACAACTGCCCATAAGGAATGTATTTATACTTCCCTCCTTCCACATACTTTGCTGTACCTTGTCCTGCAAGTACTACATTACGAGGGTTCCAGGTAAACTTATATTTCCAGGGGTTTGTATCAAATTTAGGAGCGACTAGGCCTCCACAGTAAGATTTAAAACTTTTAAGCTCCCCTCCTTTGGCTTTGATATCATCAATCACTTTCATGGCCGACATGTGGTCAAGACCGGGGTCAAGACCAATTTCATTTAACAATAAAACACCATTTTTTTTTGCTTCAACATCAAGAGATCTTATTTCATCTGAAACATAGGAAGCTGTTACTAAGTTTTTCTTGTACTTCACACAATCCTGAGCAACTTTAAAGTGCAAAGTCGCAGGAAGCATAGATATAACGATATCTGCATTTTGAATTTCCACAATTCTTTGTGCATCGTTAAATACATCAAAACTTATTGCTGAAGCACTTTCATTAGCTCCTATTTTAGATTCTACCAGACTAAGATCTATATCTCCAACTTTAATCTCAAAATTATTATCGATGGATTCATCGATAAGATACTTAATGAGAGAAGAAGATGAACGCCCTGCTCCAATGATAAATATTTTTTGAGTCATAGTTTATATTAAGTATTAGGCTAATATATGGCAATTTTTCATAAATTTGTAGTCAATAACTTAGTAGAAAACATTTTAAATATGAAGGGTATTTTAGGTCTTGTAACACTATTTGCAATGAGCTTTTCTTTACAAGCTGCAGATTGTGAAACTGCTACATCGGAAGAACGATTTACTTCACTTTACGAAACGGTTCAATTAAAACAAGGTGATCAGCAAAAATACATACTCATTACAGCTTATGCTAAAAGAGAATGCATTACTGTAGATCAACTATCAAACTTTCTTGAACTCATCGACGAACACAAGATAAAAATATCTACCATACAAGCTGCTTATAATCACCTGTTTGATGTTGAAAATATAGATCAATTGATTGCTGACTTTACGGAACATGAGAAATTTGTAATCCAAAAAAATAAGTAAGAAATAATTAAACGTTCCCATTTAAAGTAATTTTCTATTTTTTTATAATCTATAAATTCACATCCTTCCCCTCGATAAATAAATAAACAAGTACATCTTGTTTACTTGTGAATACAAAAACGTTCTATAATGAATATTGAGAAAGGACTAAAATCTTCAAAACAATCTATATCCGATTTCGGAATTATAAATGCCACTACTCACTGGAATTTAACACCTGAAACTTTGGCTAAAATTTCGGCAAACAATGACATGGGGATATTCACGAATACCGGTGCTTTGGCTATTGATACAGGCGAGTTTACCGGTCGTTCTCCCAAAGACCGGTTTATTGTAAAAGATTCGATTACTAAAGACTCTGTTTGGTGGGGAGGTGTCAATATCCCTTTTGAACCGGATCAATTTGATAAATTATACCTTAAAATAACGGACTATCTATCAAACAAAGAAATTTATGCAAGAAATGCAGTAGCATGTGCTTGTGAATCCTATAAACTACGATTAACTGTTGTAAGTGAACATCCCTGGGCAAACCTTTTTGCTGACAATATGTTTATTCGCCCGTCGAAGTCAGGGATTGAAAATTTCGAATCAGAATGGACGGTTATCAATGCGCCGGGATTTAAAGCTGACCCTAAAACAGATGGTACAAGACAGCGTAACTTTGCTATTTTAAATTTCACTAGAAAAGTAATCTTAATTGGGGGTACGGGTTATACAGGTGAGATAAAAAAAGGAATTTTCTCTGCCCTAAATTTCATCCTTCCATTCCAAAAAAATGTTCTTTCCATGCATTGTTCAGCCAATGTCGGGAAAGATGGTGACACAGCCTTATTCTTCGGTTTATCAGGCACCGGTAAAACGACCTTATCTACCGATCCGGATAGAAATCTTATTGGTGATGATGAACATGGTTGGTCTAAAGATGAGGTGTTCAACATTGAAGGAGGATGCTACGCCAAATGTATCGATTTATGTGAAGAAAAGGAGCCGGAAATCTTTTACGCCATTAAAAAAGGTGCGCTTTTAGAAAACATCACGTTTAAAAAAGGTACAAATGAACCTGATTACACACGTGGTGACAAAACAGAAAATACTCGTGTAAGTTATCCTATTCACTATATCAATAATATTCAGGAACCCTCTACAGGACCGGTACCAAAAAACATCTTCTTTTTAACTTGTGATGCTTTTGGTGTGTTACCACCAATCTCAAAATTGACTCCCGGCCAGGCTATGTTCCACTTTATTTCCGGTTATACAGCTAAAGTTGCCGGAACAGAAACCGGAATTACAGAACCGCAAACAACATTCTCAGCTTGTTTTGGTGCACCATTTATGCCCTTAGACCCCATGTTTTACGCAGAAATGTTGGGTGAGAAAATGGCTGAAAATGATGTAAATGTGTGGTTGATAAACACCGGGTGGTCTGGTGGAGAATATGGTGTTGGTTCTCGCATAAAATTAAAATACACGCGCTCTATGATTAGTGCTGCTTTAAATGGTGAATTAAATGATGTAGCATATAAAAATCATCCTGTATTTGGGTTAAATATGCCCGTTACATGTCCTAAAGTGCCGGATGAATTACTATTCCCAAAAAATACATGGAAAAATAAAGATGAATACGATACCAAAGCAAATGAATTAGCAAGGGCATTTAGAGCAAACTTTGAGCAGTTTAACAATAATGCCAACGAAAAAATCCTCAAAGCTGCTCCCAGAGCTACTGTTAACACATAAGGGTAGATATTTTACCTTAAAAAGGCGCTCAATTGAGTACCTTTTTTTTATTTTCGTTCCATGCAATTATTCTACTGTCCGGAAGTTTTTGAAGGGTCTTCACACTTAAGTAATGAAGAAAGCAAACACTGTATAAAAGTACTACGTAAACAAGAAGGTGATACGATTCACTTAATTGACGGTCACGGAAACTTTTATGAAGTAAAAATCACTTTAGCTTCACAAAAAAAAACAGCGTTTGAAATTGTAAGAAAATGGAAAGAGACTCCTCGCTCCTATTCATTACATATTGCTATTGCACCCACAAAAAACAACGATAGATTTGAATGGTTTCTGGAAAAAGCTACCGAGATCGGTATTGATGAAATTACGCCCGTCATCTGTGAACGTTCAGAACGAAAAGTTATTAAGAATGAGCGCATGGAGAAAATTATACTTTCGGCAACAAAGCAATCCCTAAAAGCAAAATTACCCAAACTAAATAAAGCTGTTTCATTCGATGACTTTATTAAGAACAACCAGAATTTAGATTGTTTTATAGCACATTGTGAGGAGCAAAAGAAAATGAGTTTACAAACAATAATATCAGCGAATTCAACCATACTCATCGGTCCTGAGGGAGATTTTAGCACGAAAGAAATTGATTTGGCTTTAAGTCATAATTTTAAACCTGTTAGTCTGGGGGATTCCAGATTAAGAACCGAAACAGCCGGAATTGTAGCTTGTCATACCTTAGCATTACATCATGAAAAAGCTTAAATATTTACTCTTGATGCTATTTCCAATAGCCATGGCTTATTCCAGCTATAGCTGTAAAGTTGCTGTTTTAAAATACAATGGGGGTGGCGATTGGTATGCAAACCCTACTTCACTTAATAATCTGATTCAATTTTGTACGATTAATCTGAATATGGATATTGACCCCGTATATGATGTGGTTGATGTGGCAAGTACAGACCTGTTCAGATACCCATTTATCCATATGACCGGACATGGGAATGTGGTGTTTTCAATTTCTGAAGCTGAAAACCTCAGACGCTACCTTGAAGCAGGAGGGTTTTTACATATTGATGATAATTATGGGATGGATGCTTACATAAGACCTGAAATGAAAAAAGTATTTCCGGAACTGGATTTTATTGAATTGCCTTTTAATCACCCTATTTATCACCAAAGCTATGTTTTTGAGAACGGCTTACCTAAAATTCATGAACACGACAAGCAACCTGCTAGAGGTTATGGGTTAATCTACGAAGGACGCCTGGTCTGTTTTTATTCCTACGAAAGTGATCTAGGTGACGGATGGGAAGATCCGGAAGTACACAAGGACAGCCAAAACATTCGTATCTTAGCTCTCAAAATGGGTGCTAATATTTTACAATATGTATTTACTAACTAAATATCAAAAAATGAAAAAACTAGCTTTATTAGCTGTAAGTTTAATCTTTGTTGGACAAGGATTTTCTCAAATTCAATACTCTAACAACAACACTTCACCTAGTAATTTTACACAAAACTTATCCGGTCCAAGAGTAGGTTTCACAATCCTTACTGATGGTGAGTTAACAGATAACTTAGATGAAGAATTCGGTTTAAACTCTAATCTTATAACTCAATTTGGTTATCAATTTGAAAAACAAATTATGGGTGATGATAAGGTTGCCGGATTGGTTGAAGGTCTCTTATTTATCGGAGGATTAGAACACGGACTTTTCCTGCCCAGTGTAAGCGGGATGTTTGGTGCCCGTTTTGAATCGGGCTACGAATTTGCTATTGGACCTAATATTTCTCTTGCCGGAGCTGCTTTGGTTTTAGGCTTTGGTAAAACCATTAAAGCAGGGAATTTAAACATCCCTATCAACTTTGCGTGGGTTCCCTCAACAAAAAGAGAAAAAACGGATCATTATGATGATGAGTATAATTATATAAACGAAACAAAAACAATTCAAACAGGTCATCGATTTACGATCACTGTTGGATTTAACTACAGATCGAGATAATGAAAAAGCTTATTTTTCTTTTATTCCTGATCCCATTGTGTTCGAAAGCTCAGATCTATGACCATCAAAGGGTATTTTCTGACTCTACACAGCACAAAGACTTTAATCAAGGTGTATTAGACGCAGAGGTTTATTTTAGGGGTACAGGCGATTACCTTATAGGTTTAGGTAGTATTTCCGCTTATTTTGTACCGGCAGCCATTTGTTATGCTATACCTCCTAAGGACAGGCGTTTCATAAATCACCAAAACCCGAATAACGAGTATTTATTTTCCAATGCTGATTATTATAATGGCTATCAATATGGTGCTACAAAAAAGAAAAGAAAACGATTGCGACAAGGCGCTTTAACACCTGTAGGTTTTATAGCAGTTACTTTAGGAACGGCTTTTTTAATGACGTACTAATGACTAATACGTGAACCTGAAAGACTCTAAAATACAAGACTTTATCAATCGGCAGCTGCATTCCACAGCTGCCGATTTAATGTTGCAAGCTTCCAAATATCCTCAATGGGATATGAAAGCTATTGCTCAGCAATTGACAGGAAAACAAATTGCGCAAAAAAAAATACCTACCTGGTTTAAGAATGATGACATCCTCTACCCTGCGCGAATCTCCATGGAGCAATGTTCTTCTGAAGAAACAGCAGCATATAAAAGTTCCATTTTTAAGGCAGGGAAAGGAATTGATCTGACGGGTGGTTTTGGTGTAGATTCTTTCTTTCTTGCTAAAAAATCGGATTCCCTTATTTATTGCGAGCGCAATGAAGACTTAGCCATATTGGTTTCCCATAACTTTGAAGCATTAAAACAGACCAATTGTGAGGTTTTTGTTGGGGATGGAATCGAATATTTAAAGACGCTTGATAAATTAGATTGGATCTTTGTAGATCCTGCACGACGTAAGGATAGTCAGAGAGTTTTCCGATTGGAAGATTGTGAGCCTAATGTCATTGACTTAAAAGGTCTGTTTTTTGAGAAAACCAATCACATTCTCATTAAAACAGCTCCCCTTTTAGACATCCGGCAAACTTTAAGCGATTTAGAGGGGGTAAAAGAGATTCATGTAATCGCAGTGAATAATGACTGTAAAGAAGTGCTCTATCTTTTAGAAAAAGACTTTACAGGTGAAGCACAAATTTCCTGCGTCAACCTTAAGAAAGGGCATAAAGAAGAATTTCGATTCACTTTATCAGAGGAACGAGAAACAATAACTCCGTATTCAGAACCTTTGGAATACATCTACGAGGCAAACGCAGCGATTATGAAGGCAGGGGCTTTTAAAACTATTGCATCTAAATATGAGCTTTATAAACTACACCAACATTCTCATCTATACACCTCAGAACTTTTGATATCGGGTTTCCCCGGGAGAAGTTTTAAAATGAAAAAGATTTTGAATCCAGACAAGAAATCTCTGGCAAAACACAGCTCCGGTAAAGCCAACCTGGCTTGTCGTAATTTCCCGCAAAAAGTGGATGTGTTAAAGAAAAAACTCAAACTTAAAGATGGTGGAGATGACTATATCTTCGCAACTACACTTAGCGATGGTAAACCGAAACTAATCCTGTGCAGCAAGGTATGATGTAGGTGTCACCCTGAGCTTGTCGAAGGGTTGCTAGGTTGGCAAGCTCAACATGATATTCAAAACTTATCACTCAAAACTTAGAACTTTTTGACCGCATGACTGCATGAAAGTTTTCAATCTTCAATTCCAACCGGCAGTGTACGTTATCTATGGGATTCTGAAACAAGTTCAGAATGACGCACTTCGACAGGCTAAGTGTGACACTCAAAACTCATTTCACTTTAGTCACTTATAAACTTTAGGCACTTTAAGTACTTTCAACTTATAAACTTCGTTTAAGCAATGCCTTATTGTAATTATCGATAGCAACAAAATAATCCGGATCTTCCAACACATTCACATCGCATATCTTCTCAGCTTTCTTAATTAAGGCAACACAGTCTGCACTTAAATGACGTAAGTGTATCGTCTTACCATTTGCCTGATAACGTTCAGCCAGTTTGTTGATTGCCTCAATAGCCGATTGATCCATAATTTTAGATTCTTTAAAATCGATAATAACTTCTTTAGGGTCTTCGGCAATTTTGAATTTTGAATTGAACAACTCTACCGAGCCAAAAAACAAAGGACCATAGATCTCATAATGCTTTACACCATGGTCATCTACATATTTACG
>Ga0208131_1000400_pt1 | contig 12688 bp, 10 predicted proteins | sample ETNtaG_14_FD_185781 | JGI IMG/M metagenome (GOLD analysis project Ga0208131, IMG submission 185781) | Marine microbial and viral communities from oxygen minimum zone, Eastern Pacific Ocean - ETNP201406SV73 (SPAdes) (version 2) | ecosystem: Environmental > Aquatic > Marine > Oceanic ...
TTTTCTCCAGTGACGAGTCCAACATACAGAAGGCGTTCAACGCTCTTCGCTTCACAGCCGGGAACTTCTACATCAACGACAAGCCGACCGGGGCAGTCGTCGGCCAGCAGCCGTTCGGCGGGGCACGGGCCAGCGGCACCAATGACAAGGCAGGCGGGCCTCTGAACCTGCTCCGCTGGATTAGCCCGCGCTCAGTAAAGCGGGCAATCGACATCCCACAGGACTGGAGTTACCCGTTCATGGGTGAGGATTGATGGACACACTATTTTCCTACACACTGCTGCTAGGAACTCTTGGCATTTTCGCCTATGTCGGCTACAAGGCTGCAACGGAATATGAGATCGATGATGATACCTATCTTTCAGCCCGAGGCACTCAGGGATGGCAGAGAATCGGCCTGAGCCTCTTCGCTTCTGGAATGGGAGTCTGGGTGTTACTGGGGCCTTCAGAGGTCGCATACTACGGCGGCTTCTGGGACGTGATGGGGTACGCAGTCTCCTCCTCGACACCGTTCCTACTTCTTGCTTATGTGGGACCTAAGATTAGAGACAGCCTACCAGACGGAGTCACCTTGGCAGACTATGTCAGATTACGTTTGGGAAGAAGGATGCAGATCTATGTGGGTCTGATTTCTATTCTCTACATGTTCACCTTCCTATTCGCAGAATTCACCGCCATCGGCAAGGTAATGGATGAATTGGTAGGCATCAAGCCTCTAATTCCAATGGTTCTGGTCGGGGTCGTCACTGCAGCCTACACCGCGTACGGCGGTCTGCCTGCCTCTTTGGCCACTGACAGAGTCCAGGCCTTGGCTATCGGCTTGCTCGTCACAACTCTACTACTCTTCTTGTTCGGAGCCGACATGGGGCAGTTGATTGATGACGCCAAGGCCTACAATCCCGATGGATTCGATGCGACTTGGTCTCACGGTAGCATGAGCTACATGGGCTCCGTAAAGTCGGGACTGGCCTTGGTAGTCGCCATTACCGCCGCAGAGATGTTCTCTCAGGGTAATTGGCAGCGAGCCTATGCCTCAGAGGATGACGAAGCCCTACAGAGGGGGGCTCTCCTAGCCGCGGGCATGGCCTTCCCCTTAGTTTTCGTAATGGGTGTCCTAGGTACTGTGGCTGCTGGCCAGGGGGGTGTGTCCGATCCATCCATTGCTTTATTCTACCTAATTGATGGCACTAGCAGCTTGATTGTAGCCGCCTTCATTGTTCTGGTAGTCTCACTGGTATGCTCGAGTACCGACACACTGCAGAACGCCATAGTAGCGTCTGTGTCCAGAGACATTACGGATGGAGGGATGAGCATCGTATATTCGCGAATCGTCACAGTGACTATGATTCCGCTGGCAATCTATCTTGCAACAGGGCCTACAATACTCGGATTCCAGTTCAACGCCTGGAGCGTATTCGGCATCTTCCTATTCGCAGACATGCTAGCCGCAGCAACGGTTGCCCCGATTCTATTGACCCTCTGGGGAGGGGTGTCATCGAGGGGTGCCTTACTCGGATGCTTGGCGGGTCTGGCATCGGTGGCAGTGTACGGGATGTTTGAACCTCCCGTGGACTCCCAGTTCTACATGTACCTGATTCATCCAACAGGGGGCGCAATTCCTGCATCCGATGGTGGCCTGACGAACTTATGGCCATTCGTCTCAGCCATCATCGGCTCGGCCACAGTAACGGTGGCAGGCTCATACGCTCTGCCCGACGAAGTCGTGTGATTCATTTGCCGGACTCGCATCGGGGCCCCATGGATGAGTCGCACCCAACTCGTATTCACTCTCTTATGATGCCGTGGAAGGGATTCTGGCGTTCAACGTGGTCACGCCGTGAGATGATGGGGGGATACTGGTTCCCAATCGAGATGTTCCTCTTCGGCATGCTCTGCGTTGCTGTTCCTTACTTCGGCTCAAACAACATCGCAGAACATTACCTTAGTACGGTTTGGGACCCGGAGATCTGGCTGGACCGCGAGATTCCCGTAGTCAACTGGATGATTATCCCATATACTGCGCTATACCTGTTCTACCCTGCCACGCTCGTAATCAGTCCTAGAGACGATAGAGGTAGGGCCGAACTGATTCTGGCAATGCAAGGACTCATTCTCATCACTCTTTTCTGCACCTTCTTCTTTCTTTTCTTTCCGGCTGAGATCGACCTAAGGGACCAACTTGATTTGGACTCGCTAAGTGGAATCGAGGCCACCCTGTTCAGTTTCATTCACTTCTCCGACAACCCGTGGAACGCATGGCCAAGCCTGCACATAGTCCACTCTTACCTGCTCGCTAGGATGATGACTTTCTGGGTTAACCGAGAACATGGTGAAAAGCCTCTCGCAAAGGCCTTTCTGGTTTTGCTGTGGATTGAGTATGTGCTGCTGTGCGTGAGTATTCTGACGACCAAGCAGCACTATCTATTCGATCTGGCAACCGGACTTGCCACGGCCATGCTGGCGTGGAAACTGTTCGAGTATGCGCTGGGGCTCGCAGAGCGCCAGTTACCTGGGCAGATTGCAGAGGACGCCGGATGGGCCTGATTAGTTGTACACCATTGGCAGGAAGGCGTTTGCCGCGGTCTCGCATGCATTGGATACATCATCGAGACGTTGTAAGACTCGGTACATGTGTACAGCAGCCAGTGGATCGTCTTCGCCGATGCTGAACACGAACCCAGCGGCCCGACTCTCGACCAAGTCAGACTCGTGCTCAGCCAGATTGACATCGTCAATCAGCCCTCCCAGCTTCTCTCGACCAGCTCTAGTATACCCGGAGAGTGTCAGGTCACGCAGCGCTTCGACAGTATCCTCGTAGGTAGCCGCGGTCTTAGCGACCGCTTGTGCCATTTCCTTGAGCAGGGTTTTGGCCTCCGCATTGTTGTAGAGAGGTCTGAAGGAGAGTTGTTCAGCGACGTTTTGGGCATAGTCGGCAATGCGATCTTGGCGAGCTAGCATGTGGTAGAAATCATCAGACCTCATCAGAAGATTCCACTTGCCTGAACCGACCCTCTTTCTCAAATCATTCTTCACATTGTCAGCGTTCAATTCGGCCAATATTGTCGCCTCGATGGCGTCGCTCGGATCCTTTCCGTCTACTGCGTTGTTCACCGCTTCCAGCATGTGGTTGACCGTGTCCTCGACAGCCACGGCGTGTATATGGAACAACTCGAAGTAGGTTGAAGCCCCCTTCTCTGCATCGCCTCCTGCATCGGCCAAGGCATCATCGACAAACACCTCTCCGTCACGAGTGGACCAAATCACATAGATCACCATAGCGAGTGCAATGGGTATTACGATGAGCATCTTGATGGGATCCGAGCTGATGGCTACGTAGATTACTATCGAACCAAATCCCGCAGCCGGAAGACTCGCCAGCCAAGAGGCGATAATCTTGCCAAAGACTCTGAAGTCGACGGCCTTTGCACCTCCTGCTAGCCCTACTCCCACTACTGCGCCTACGAGAGTGTGGGTGGTAGAGACGGGGACAGCGAGGAAGGGCATGGAGAAGATCAAGACAGTCGTTGCAGCACCAAATGTCGCTGCGAAGCCACGAGTAGGTGTGATGTCGGTGATCTTGTTTCCTATCGTTTCCATCACTCTCCACCCCCAGGTGACCACACCGACGGCTATACCGACGCTTCCCAGAAGAACGAGCCAAGTCGGTACATCGGCCACCGCTTCAAGTTGCCCACCGTTCGAAAGGACTTGGTAAACAGCGGCCATAGGACCTATGGCGTTGGATCGGTCATTTGCTCCGTGAGCGAAGGCGACGTAGGCAGCGGCGATGACTTGCAACCAGACAAATATCCTCTCGACACCATGAAAACCCTCCTTCTCGCCCTTGAAGTCGTAGTTTCTCAGGATGTAGGCCAGAGCCACTGCGGCGATGATAGAAACCATTCCTGCTAGGATGAGGCTGTTGATTGGGAACCATGCATTATCCATCATCGGGTTCCAAGAACCATTCTCCTTGACTGGCAACCAGTCGTACTTGTTCTCAATCCAGCCATTCTCCTGGGCCTTTGTGAAGAAACCTTTCAGAGCTTTGAACTGCAGTGCGAGGCAAAGCACGAAGAACGTAGGGATAGAAAGTATCGGTGCCATCCAGCGAGCGCGTGCTTCAGGATCAGACGTATCGAGAATAGCCTCTCTGATGACCCAGAAGGTGAAGAATGCGAATAGGCCCCCCATCACTGGGCTCGCGACCCATGACATAGCGACCTTCTCGACTACCGCCCAGTCGATGAGGGAAGTTTCATGCTGAACCTCCATGACTAACCCGACACCGACGATTCCACCGATGATACTGTGAGTGGTCGAAACTGGCAATCCGTATCTAGTGGCAATAGTTAGCCAGACTGCCGCTGCCATCATGGCAGCGATGAAGCCATACATTAGGTCATTCGAAATCGCGTCAACTAAGGCCTGATTGTCGAAATCAACAACTAAGATTCCCTTGCGAACTGTGTCTGTAACCGCATCTCCAGCAAAAAAAGCACCTATGAACTCAAAGATGGCAGCGATGATTACTGCTTGCTTAAGCGTCAGCGCGCGAGAGCCGACAGATGTCCCCATCGCATTTGCGACATCGTTGGCACCGATATTCCACGCAAGGTATGCGCAAACCAAAATAGTGACGAACAGAACGAGCCCCATTAGAGGTTCCATTGATTCGCGCGCATCGTTGATGGTACTTGACTTCTGCTCAGAGCAAACCTGCTACGATTTCAGGTTGTGTCAGATAGACGAGCAGGCCAATTCCAGCAAACATCATCATCCACGCACCAGTGGCCTTGACTATCTCTGTAGAGCGTCGCAAGAAGTCGAGCATCGACTGCCGACCGAGGCTGACTAGCACTGTCACGGCTATCATCAGCATAGTGACGGAAAGGATGAGCCCCGCCATCCCGAACGCGAAGGCACCGTTGCCGACTACAGCGAGCCAAGCGACGAACGGGAAGACCGCCGCAGCGGTGCAATCTACCGAGGCCGCACTGTAGCCTATGCCCCACAGGTACATGTTGCGTCTAGGTGTGAATTGTTCATCCATCTCCGTGGTCTGATAGCGATCGAGCACACCTTGGACCCAGTTCAGCAAGTGCGAGGTCCAGCCGAGCAACATGAGTGCCCCAAGGATTACCAACAGCAATGCGATACCAATCGCGATGTCATGCAGCACTCCTGAGAGATTAATGATTCCGTCAAGTCCGAAGATGACAGTTCCAACCGCACCAAAGAAGGTTAGTTGGCCCAGAGCAGCATAGCCACCGACCTCGAAGGGCTTGGGCATGCTACCAGAGAGCTTGCCAGCCTCTTGCAGTTCGTCCTCTCTCATCCCGAGGTTGAGGTAGTAAGCGATGTAAGAGGGGAGTACTGGGAAGGCACAGGGAGAGAAGTAGACCAGTACGCCCAAGAACAGGCCAATCACGAAGACTCCGGAGAGTGATCGATCAGCCTTCTCAATGCCGAATCGGAGGTCACCGGCCTCGCCAGCATTGGCTCTTGCAATAGCCGAGTCGAAGGATGACCAACCATCGAGAGGTGTCCCAGTGTTCTCCTTGGCGACGACGTACCCTTCGTGGTCGACCACAATTACCAGCGGAATGGCTTGGGCCGAATAGTACTCAACTAGGTCGCCTGTGTCGCCATCCTCGAGGATTATGACATCGGTTCCACCGTTGGCGACCGGCCACGGCATGTGCTTGTCAGAGCCCGGTTCCCCAAAGGTCTCGTTGATGTCTTCAAAAGTCTCGTAGCCATACCAGGAGCCAATTGACAGGACCAATACCTCGTATGGCCCATTGAGAGCCCGCCAATCCTCGAGATTCTGGTCTATATGTGTCTGGACGTAGTGGCAATTCGAGCAGTCCACTGCCATGAAGTCAAGAATGACCACGCTTCCGCGTAGATCGGATAGACGAACTATCCCCGAATCGTCGGCGATTGCATCATCGATTCCTGTCCGATTCATCGTAGAAACCTCAAAGTCAGGCACCAGCTCGATGTCGTCGGACACTCCATACGCAGATGCCGAGAGGCCAAATAGTGTCAGAGACGAATATCCTATGATGCAGAACAAGACAAGGCCAACACCAAATGCCTGCCAAGTCTCTTTCTGGCGCAGAACCTCGAAGTCTAGGCCTACTACCATGGAACACCGAATTAGGGTCGACTTTTGATTCCGGCGGGAGTTGTGCTCTTGAGACGAGTCATCACGCTTATTGCCGACTCATGGTCGGCTGTGGAGTGCGGGCTCGTGGTCTAGGGGTTATGACGTCGCCTTCACATGGCGAAGATCGCAGGTTCAATTCCTGCCGAGCCCACCATCATTCTATGAGCTCACTGAGCAACGACGATGCGCCAATTCTCAGTCTCTCAGGCCCCTCTATGCTCGGGTCCTCAGAGTTGACCAGTTTGAGCAGGCGTTCTACATCTTCGAGGGTGCTTATCCCTCCTGATAGCTTAACTCCTGGGTGACTACCCATGGTGATGCCATGCCTCATGACCTCGAATGCCAGAATCTCGGCTGCCTCGTCACTGCACCCCCCTCGTTTGCCTGTACAACTCTTGACGAAATCCACTCCTGCTGCCAGCGTCATCCGCGCGGAGGCGCGCATACTGCGCTCATCGAGCAAAGGAGTCTCAATGATGACCTTTAGAACGCAGCCGGCCGAAGCCTCGCGCATAGCAATCAGCATCGCCAGTTCAGGCTCTCCAGGAAAATCCTCGTCCTCGCGCGGCTCTAGGACGCAATCAATCTCGTCTGCCCCGACCTGTACTGCTGCACGGATGGCTTCGAACGCAGCAGTGGAATCACTCTCTCCGACAGGGAAGCCAGCGGCCACGGCAGCCACAGGTATTCCATCGTTCAACCGACTCTTGACATAAGCGACGTGCTCAGTGAAGACGCAAATCGCTGCAGGAAAGTGCTCATTGGCATTCTCACATAGTATATCGAGGTCGACTTCGCTGGCATCGTGGTCGAGCAGTGTGAGGTCGAGTAGATCGAGCACGCCCCTCGCGTCCATCATATCACTCAGCCGTGCTGTGACTCGAAGTCACGCATGAAACCAACTAGGGCCACGACGCTCTCAATCGGGCACCCATTGTACATGCTGGCACGTATGCCGCCGACGCTGCGATGCCCCTTCAGTCCGCCGAATCCTGCTGCCGCGGCCTCTGTTAGGAAGACTCTCTCAAGATTCTCATTGGCCAGACGCCATGTGACATTCATCACCGAGCGCGAGCCGCCATGCGCGTGCGGACGCCAGAAGTCGCTCCGGTCGATCTCTCCGTAGAGGAGAGCAGCCTTGGCACGATTTCGCTCGATGGCGCCATCGAGCCCACCGTTGCGCTCAATCCAGGCGAAAACCCGATCGAGCACGTAGATGCCGAAGGTGTTGGGGGTGTTGAACATCGAACCCTTGGAGACGTGGGTGCGGTAGTCGAGCATCGTAGGGATGCCCTGCTTGGCTCTGGTCAATGCCCACGGCGAGAGGATCACCAGAGTCACGCCACTCGGACCGAGGTTCTTCTGCGCGCCTGCATAGATGACATCATGAGCGGAGATATCTATTGGAACGCCGCAAATGTCCGAGCTGGCATCGACCACCCTCGGTTTTCCCCCACTGTCAGGCAGGTGGTGGAATTGGGTGCCATACAGGGTGTTGTTAGAGGTATAGTGGATGTAGGACGTATCCTCGCGAATCGTGTAGTCTCCATCCTGCGGGACTGATTTGAAACCGTTCTCAGAGTCATCCCAAACTGCAAATGCATCGCCCACTATGCTGGCCTCCTTGAGAGCCTTCTGTGACCAGCCACCAGTGACTAGGAAATCCGCCTTCTCTCCCTCTTTTAGTAGATTCAGGGCAGTCATGTAGAATTGAGTTGAAGCACCTCCCTGCAGGAACAGCACCTCGTAGTCATCTGGAACAGATAGGACTCTCCTGATTCGTTCCACAGCCGAATCGATTACGCTCTGGAAGGTCGGACTGCGATGAGACACCTCAAGTAGTCCGAAACCACTCTCGCCGAGGTTGGGCAGCGTCGCCGCAACCTCCTCAACTACTTCCAGCGGCAGTACAGCCGGTCCGGCGCCGAAGTTGTGGATGCGACCGGCAGGTTGCACGCTCCGATGCGCCCGCTCCCGGTCTTTCAGCCCATCGGAGCCTACGATAGGGTTCATTTTCAGATGGCTGGACGGACAGCCGTGCTTCGCATAGGCCTCGTCATGCTGCAAGGCGCCCGCCACGTCCACATTGCAGCGCTCCAGCGGGCCGCCGAAGAGTGCAATATCGAGATTGAGATCCACGAGTTACGCAAGGCCTCCGATTTGGCCGCAGCAGATCCTCACGCCATCGTGCTGCCAGGGGGGGAGTCGACGACCATGCGACTGACTGGGAATCACGAGGCATCAGGGCTCCTTCCCGCTCTATTCGAATGGATTCGCTCCGACTCATCGCTCCCTGTGCTTGGCACCTGTGCGGGCGCGATTCTACTGGCCGACCCGCAGGATGGTGGCGATCCCCTAATCGGCGCAAACATCGATCGTAATGCGTACGGCCGACAGTCCGACTCATTCCAGAGTCCACTAAAGGCCCCTATCCTAGGGCGCGATTTCCCCGGTGTGTTCATCCGGGCACCTCGATTCGCATCGCATAGCGAGTCCTCATCTGTGGCCGCACTGCACGGAGAGGAGGTGGTTGGTGTGAGGACCGGTAACAGACTCGCCCTAACCTTCCACCCTGAACTCTCATCTGACACAGGCTTCCACCGCTGGTTGCTTGAGACCGCGACAGGTGCTGCGACATGAGCATCATAGTTGGCCTGCCACAGGTGCCCGAGTTGCATGAACCTCCTGAGGAGGCTGACACAGAGGGGTGTATACAGTGTCAGATGGGCAGCAAACTAGTGCTGTTTATCACAGGTAACTGTCACTGGCGCTGTGATTACTGTCCACTCTCCGAGACCCGACGCGACATCGACCACATGTTCGCTAACGAGCGGCAATGCGAGAGTTTCGATGAGGTAATCGAGGAGGCCAGGGCTATGCGCGCCACAGGTGCAGGAATCACCGGGGGTGACCCACTGATGGCACGCGAGAGGACACTTGAGGGAATCAGGTGTCTGAAGGCCGAGTTTGGCACGGATTTCCACCTGCACATGTACACCAGCATCCCATTCCGTCCGGAGTGGGCATCCGAGTTCGCCGAGGCGGGCCTCGATGAGATACGCTTCCACTTCCTCGACCTCGAAGCCGAGCAGTACCGTGAAACTATAGCAGCCTGTTATTCTGCCAGTATCCTCACCGGCGTCGAACTGCCATGCGAGCCTGACAAGGAATCCGAACTGCTAGAACTGCTAGAGGCCCTACGGGACTTCGATGTAGACTTCATCAATCTCAACGAGCTTGAAATCACCGTCGGCAACATTGACAACATGGAGTTGCGCGGATTCAACCTGTCAACTGAGATAACCGCTGGCGCTGCTGGTTCAGCCGAGCTGGCGCATATACTGCGTAATCGCGTAAATGCCGCAGCGAGTGGCCTCCCTGACCCAACCGATGGAGAGACGCGAGACCCATATGGCTACCACCTGAAGTTCTGCACCGCCGTCTACAAGGACGCCGGGCAGTTGCGAAGGAGGTTCCAGCGTCGTGGCGAAGCGACCATAGCACCTCACGAGACGCTGACTGAGGACTCAACACTGATGTTCGGTGCCGTATACGCTACCGAGAGAGATCAGGAATCGTGGATAGAAGAGATAGCCGAGCAGACCGACCTGCCGCACAGGTTCATGCTGTGGGACTCCGATAACCAGCGCATCGAAATCCCACTCGTTGTGGCTGAGTCGATAGCCAAGCACGTCGATGCCCCAGTCGCTATGATTGAAGTCACACCGACCTTTGAGAGGATGGAGGTCACGGTGGTCTGGCTCAATGACAATAGATAGAGCGAGCCCTTCTCGTTGGGTTCATAGAGCCTCGTCTTTCGTTACCAAATCATGCCAGTCAGAATCGGAGACCCTCAAGCCGTTGGAGTCAATCCGTTCCGCCGGCTTTCGGCATCACAGGTCATCACTTGGAAGTCCTGTAACAGGCTCTGGTACTACACCTACATAGAGCGGCTAAAGAGTCCTTTGCCGCCTCAAATTATCCGAGGTAACGCTGCAGAGGAATGTGTCTGCCGCGTCCTCAGGGACTCTCCTGTTCTAGTTTCAGCCAAATCTATCGATGAAATGACATCTCCCTTGCTCGATGACGGCTCACTCGACTATGACAATCAGAATGCATGGCCCGGCCCTGCCATGTCCGAACTACCTGAGGAACAGTGGCCCACTGACAGACAGTCCCTAGAGGACTGGGCACTGGCTCGAGCCGAGGTCCACTTCAATGCCTGCTGGGAGGCGGCCGTTGCAGATTGGAAATCATCTCCTAATCACTCTGGCTCGGTTGCTGATGCCGATCCCGGAGAAGCTCTTGAGATGACACGGGCTGGCATCAGAATGCACCTCGACCAGGTCGAAGCCTGCTTAGATGTCGGAGGCGGTCCAAGGTTTACGCAGTGGCGCGCAGGTGGAATCAGAGGTCATTGGCCTGCCCCAGATGGCTTCCCACGGACTTGGATTGAGAGGCACCCTGCCGCAATAGACTCGGGAGACATCACTTGGTGTGAGGCGTGGGAAGTAGCCCGGCCGTGGTTCGTTGACCCTGATGCTGGGCAGTGGAAGCAGACCACTTCACATCCCGAAGAGTGGTTCCAGGGAGAGTATGACATGGTGTACGACTGGACAGGCGCCATCCGAATTATTGACCTCAAGGCTTCGATAGGAAGGGGCGATCGCTCAGGTGGCTATATCGACCAACTGCGCCTGTACTGTTGGCTGTGGTGGGAGACTCATGGAAGGGCCGACGAGGTCGAGGCGCTGGAGATCTGGTATCTCGGAACCGGTTCAATCAAGGATGTCCCTAGGCCGAATCCGGAGGAAATGCAGACTCTCAGCAATGAGCTCGAGGAGTTGTATCAGACTATCCACGCTCGTAATCCCTCGATTGATGAGTGCCAGCCCGACCCGGCACCATTGCGATACTTCGATGAGGGAGGTGTGCCTTCCAAGACACCAGTCGACCCCAATCCGAGAGCCCGTTGCAAACGCTGTCAGTTGCGAGGTGTATGTGAAGGCAGCAATCACGAACTTGAACTCCCTCTTGAGCGCAGCATAGAGCGCTTCGGTCACCGCTGGCCCGTCACCCCACTTGGAGAGATAGTGACCCGTGTAAAAGTAGTCGGAGAAGTCTCAGGTTTGCGCGGGCCTAACCTAGCAGAAGACGGCTCAGTAGAACTCTCTTTCATGTTACAAGAGGGCTACGACCGCGCCAAGGTCCAAACCTCGCGCTACGGCACTCCGAGAGAGGTGACCCGCTCAATTACCAACGGCAGCAGGGTACGCATCGAGAACGCTATGGCATCGGTGTGGAAGGGCGAGGTCGTCCTCGATCTCGACGAGAAGACCTCAGTCGCAATCACAGACGAGTCCGACTCCGCTCCCATCGTGGACATAGAGACCAAAATCAACGCTATTGGCAGAGTTTGGTCGATAAACGCATTCCCGGATGGAGCAGGGGTGACTAGGTGGTCGGTAACGATGATGGATCAGACAGGCTCTGCCGGAGTGGTGGCGTTCAGGCAGTTCATCCCCCTAGCTGCAGCAGGGGTGGCGAGGGGTGACGAGATAGCGGTGTTGAATGGAGAGATTGGTGAATTCAATGGGCAGCCGCAGGTCAGGATTGGCCCTGGTGGACGGCTCGTCATACTCCGAAAAGCCTCTGAAGTGCCAGATTTCTAATGGCGCCGAGAGAGGGATTTGAACCCCCGCGTCCAATGGACAGTGGATTTCGAATCCACCGCAATACCGGGCTATGCGATCTCGGCAGCGGTCCGGCCACCTACGGATTAGAGATAAGCATGACCCGACACGCAAGGGCTGTGCGAATCGAGGTCAGCCACGACGGAGAAGTACTCTCAATCGAATCCGAAGGACCTATCGCCATATCGGAGTTACTAGAGAAACTAGGCATACCTTCGTCTACCGTTCTCGCGGTTCACGACGATACAATAGTACCTCACACATCTCGAATAGAGTCCGATGTCAGTCTGGAATTGATTGTGGTTTCATCTGGTGGTTGACTCGAGTCAATCGCTTATTGCATTGTATTTTACGTCCGCCGTCTAACGGCCGGGCATGCGCCGCCTGAGCTATCTTGTCGTGCTGCTTCTTCTCTCCGCTTCTCTGGCCGGTTGCACCTCTCCCCCGGATGACACCGAAATCGCTTCCGGATGCACCTATTCGGATGCGCTCAATTTCAACGAGTCGGCCGTAACTGACGACGGCTCCTGTGAGTACCCCGAACCGCCCGAGGAGACTCTTGGGTGCACGTACGAGGGGGCCACCAACTACAACGAGGCCGCCACAGTAGACGACGGCTCCTGTGAGTACCCCGAACCGCCCGAGGAGACTCCTGGGTGCACGTACGAGGGGGCCACCAACTACGACGAGGCCACCACAGTAGACGACGGCTCTTGCGAGTACCCTCCCGACCCAGTCTTGGGTTGCACGAATTCTTCTGCCCTGAACTTCAATGCGACAGCCGACACCGATAACGGCTCCTGCAGGTATATCCAGCCCC
>Ga0208131_1000401_pt1 | contig 12687 bp, 12 predicted proteins | sample ETNtaG_14_FD_185781 | JGI IMG/M metagenome (GOLD analysis project Ga0208131, IMG submission 185781) | Marine microbial and viral communities from oxygen minimum zone, Eastern Pacific Ocean - ETNP201406SV73 (SPAdes) (version 2) | ecosystem: Environmental > Aquatic > Marine > Oceanic ...
AGCGCACGAATGTAAACCATTGGAAAGCTGGAAAAGTTGATTTATCAGCAATCCTGCATCAGATTCCTGTGGGAGAAAAGGACACTCCTTACTGTACTCAGAAACAAGATCACGGACTGGACAAACAGATTGATCATAAGCTGATTGCAGAATCTAAAGATGCGCTGGAACACAAAAAGGCAGTAGAGTTTGTGTTACCGATCAACAATGTGAACCGCTCAGTCGGTACTATGTTGAGTAGTCATATAGCTAAAAAATACGGTGCAGAAGGTTTGCCGGATAACACAATTCATTGCAAATTTGTGGGTTCTGCAGGGCAAAGTTTTGGAGCATTTCTGGCTCATGGTGTTACTCTTGAGCTTGAGGGTGATGCCAATGATTACACGGGAAAAGGTTTGAGCGGCGGCCGGCTGGTTGTTTATCCTCCTAAAAAATCTACATTCAGTTCCTCTGAAAATATTTTGATTGGCAATACTGTACTGTATGGAGCAACCGACGGAGAAGTTTATTTCTGCGGTATTGCAGGTGAACGCTTTGCTGTCCGTAACAGCGGTGTAATTGCAGTGGTTGAGGGTGTTGGCGACCATGGTTGTGAGTACATGACAGGTGGAAGGGTAATTGTGCTTGGAGAAACCGGAAAGAATTTTGCCGCAGGAATGAGCGGTGGGATTGCATATGTTTTGGTAGAGAGCCAATCATTCCATTCACGCTTCAACACTGAAATGGTTGAATTGGAAATTGTGAGTGAACTGCAGGAACAAAAATGGCTACGGAAATGGATTGAGCGACATCAAGACTATACAAAAAGTTGCCGTGCGGCAAGTTTATTGGAAAACTGGGAAAAAACATTAAGTCAGTTTGTAAAAGTAATGCCTATAGAATACAGGGCGGTATTGGGAAAAATGAAAAATAAATCCTCGATTAAATAGCTGCAGTATTAACAAATGGGAAAAGTTACAGGTTTCTTAGAATTTGATAAAGAGAGCCCGCCGCTACGTCCAGTGGATGAAAGAGTGCGTGATTTTCAGGAATATGACACTTTTTTGTCTGAAGAAAATTTGCAGCGTCAGGCCTCCCGCTGCATGGATTGCGGTGTACCGTTTTGTCACATGGGCTGTCCCCTGGGCAATATGATTCCCGACTGGAATGATCTTGTTTATCGTGGACACTGGAAAGAAGCTCTGGCTGCATTACACAGCACCAATAATTTCCCGGAGTTTACCGGCCGTATTTGCCCTGCACCATGCGAGGACACTTGTGTTTTGAATGAACATTACACTTTGGATGCAGCAGAAAAACAGCAAAAAGTGAATGTTGTCACAATTGAAGAAATTGAAAAGCACATCGCTGAGCGAGGTTGGGAAGAGGGCTGGATACAACCTCAACTGCCTGAAAAACTTACCGGTAAGTGCATTGCGGTAGTGGGTTCCGGTCCTGCCGGACTGGCAGCGGCACAGCAGTTGCGGCGTGCAGGACATGATGTGACTGTTTTTGAAAAAGACAATAGAATAGGTGGATTACTGGTTTACGGTATTCCGGATTTCAAGTTGGACAAAAAAGTGGTTACCCGACGCGTTGAACAACTCCGTGCAGAGGGGATCAAGTTCAGGACAGGAGTCCATGTAGGTGAGGATTATTCAGTCAAAGAACTGCGGAACAGTTTTGATGCTATCCTGTTGGCAACCGGTGCGCAAAATGCGCGAAAGTTGATGGTCGAAGGCAGTGACTTAGAAGGAGTCCATTATGCAATGCACTATCTTCCGCAGCGCAATCGTGAAGTCGCCGGGGATTCCATTCCGGAAGAGCAAAAAATCGAATCCGGAAACAAAAAAGCAGTAATTCTCGGCGGCGGATTTACAGCAGCTGATTGTTTGGGTAACCTAAATCGGCAAGGTGCAGATCCTAACATTCATCAGTTTGAACTGGTTGATATGGTGCCGCGTCCTACTCCAGTGCATAAAGAAGCGAATCCGGATTGTAGGGCCAATATTTTGACGGAAAAGATAATCAGCGACGACTCAGGCCGGGTTAAAGCTTTGCAGGCGGTTTGTGTAGAATGGAAATGGGAAGCGAAGGGAAACTCTGCGCCTGGTCGAATGACTATGCAGCGTGTTCCGGGGTCAGAGTTTAGCGTGTCCACTGATTTGGTTTTTCTGGCATTGGGATTTTTGGGGCCAAAATTGGAAGGATTACTGGAAGGACTGGGAGTTGAGTTGAATGTTCGTGTAGGAGAAAAACCATTTACACCTGAGCAAGTTAAAAAATTGCTGAAAAACTCGCAGCCGATGTATGATATTTTTTCAGATGAAAATTTTATGACCAGTAAAGACGGTGTGTTCGTAGCAGGTGATGCAAATCGTGGTGCCTCGCTTGTAGTTTGGGCCATTTGGGAAGGGCGTGAGGCTGCACGTTGTATCGATAAATATTTGATGGGAACCACAAGTCTCCCAACGACACCTCAGGCAGAAGTGCTGGTATAACAATCGTTAAAACTAAATATTGTGAGCAAAAACAAACTTATTTTTTTGACTGCCTTCGTTGGTTTTGTGGGCCTAACTGTTTATGCTCTCTGGAAAGAAGTAAGCCGCGGCACTGCTCAATTACAGTACAGCATCAGCGGTGTGATCCTTTCCGGTCCGGGAGCAAGAGGAATTGTCAAAACTGACAATGCTCATGTTTTGCTCTTTGATCCGGAAACATTTGAATTGGTTGCTTCGAAAATTCTCAACCCTTTTTTACCGCCTTCAACATTTAGTATCGGACAGGATGACGCAAGTCAACCGCTCAGCGGCTCTTATCGCCTACTTGTACTCACCGACAAAAATGGGGACCCCAATCTTCCTACAGTTGGAGAAGTCATTGGGCCTCTATCTCAGCCGTTACCTTTAGGAACTGAGGGAGTAAAATATTCTGTGGACCGCCCTTTTCATGTTTTTCCAGCGGAACTTTTGGCTGTCGAGACAGATTCTCCAGATACGAGTATCCGGGGCACAATCACCGTTGCTCCTGAATTGCAGAGTAAACTAGGTTTAGAAGATAGATTGGTGATTATGCTCTTTGATCCACAACAAGGCCGTCCTGTTGCCATCAAAATGCTCCCGAGTTTCAGGCCACCACAAAATTTCAGTATTGGCCAAACTAATGCTATGGGAGGTCAACAACTCAGTGGAAAGTATTCTCTCAGAATTCTTACTGATAAAAACAGTCAGCCGTTTCAATCTGTTCCTGGAGAAATAATAGGTCGTTCACAAGGTCTGATTTCTTTGGGAACCGGTGATTTGGAGTTTGAACTCGATCAGGCCTATATTCGCTAATCCGCCGGCAATAATTAGGGCTTACTGAAAAAGTATTTATTTTGTCATTCCTGACTTGATTTGGGATTCAAATTCACGATCAGATTTAGCAGAGGATTTTAAACTGTATGCATGGGCTCCAGGTCTTTTCTACGTTTTGTCCGGAGTGATAATGGAGATGAATTTAAAACGGCAAACCTGATCAAAAAATTACTTCCGGTCTGGCTATATTGAGAGCTTGATCAATATTTTCGCGAAAGCAGGCACGGTTAGGGAAACCTCCGGGCTGAAGATATTTTCCCTGAGGTATGCTCTGTTCAATCTCACGATTCTTTTTTGTGACGGTCATCTTTTCTCCAGTACGTCCGAGTCCACTCATTTTGAATCGATAATGAGCCTCCAGTTGTTCGTCATGAATCCGGAGGAAACAGAGCACGTAGTCCATGTTGGGATATTCCCGTGAATCTGGAGGAATGAGCTTGACCTCAGTCCATTCTGATTTTCTTTTTTGATATTTTTCCAAAAAACGAAATTGAGTCGTGAAAGTTTGCAAATAATTTTGCAGGATTGGATGCAGGTTAATCTGTAAATTAAGCCGTCCACCTTCAGTTAGTGCTTCATCACCGCCAAAAAGCAGATATAATCCTCCTTGTTTGTCAGTTATCTGGCAGTCTGTAGATAAATTGAAATTCCAGCCGAAAGTTAGTTCAGAGCCGGCCTGCAGTGCAATATCCTGAGCTACTACTTGTTTTTCGAGAACTTCCCAGGGAACCATCGTACCTTCTTTGAAAGCTTTTTTTAAACCATGTGCAAGAATAATTTGGGAAGTTTTTACAGCAACAGTTTTGCTGCTCATGTTCCTGATTCGAATTTGACCTTTTACAACTTCTCCCTGATTCCATGACTCTCCCTCAACGTCAATTTGATATTCCAGAGGTTGCTGAATATATACGCTTCTCATTTGATCTCTTTAATTTGCTGTTTTAAAGGCCTGAAAACATGGAAATTTAGGTCAGCCCGGATGTGATTATTAGTTTAGATTACCGTAAACCTTAGCTGAATCTCTACTGTGAACTTTTCTTCCTTCTTGCGACCCCAGTTTTTATAGCGGCTTCCCGTACAGCTTTAGCAATTTTAGGTGCAACCGATGAGTCAAATACACTTGGAATAATATAGTCTGCACAGAGGTGTGATTCTTTTACAGTACCGGCGATGGCGTGTGCGGTGGCCAATTTCATTTCTTCATTTATCGTACTGGCCTGACAATCAAGAGCCCCACGGAATATTCCCGGAAAACAAAGGACATTATTGATTTGATTTGGATAATCACTGCGTCCGGTTGCCATCACGGCCACTACAGGTAAGGCTTCATCTGGACTGATTTCAGGGTCAGGATTTGACATTGCAAAAACAATTGGATCTTTGGCCATGCATTTTACATCTTCCTGATTGATCACATTGGGAGCGGAAACCCCCACAAAGACATCTGCTCCTGCAATTACATCTTTGAGAGTTCCAGAGTCCTGATTTGGATTTGTACTGTCAGCAAACCAGCGTTTACTGGAATTGAGATCGTTTCGTTTAGGATGTATTGCACCTTTGCTGTCACAGCCAATCAAGTTTTTTACACCAAGTTGTAGAATCATCTTGGAACATGCGGTTCCAGCTGCACCTGCACCGGAAACAACTACCTTTATGTCTTCAACTTTTTTATCAACGAACTTTAGAGCATTGATTAACGCGGCAGTCGTGACAACGGCAGTTCCATGTTGATCATCATGAAAAACCGGAATATCCAGTTCCTCCCGGAGTCTGCGTTCAATTTCAAAGCAGCGTGGCGCTGAAATATCTTCCAAATTTATGGCACCAAAGCCAGGAGCAATGGCCTTAACAGTCCGTATAATTTCTTCGGTATCTGTGGTGTCTAGGCAAATCGGCCATGCGTCTATGTTGGCGAATTCTTTAAAAAGCATTGCTTTGCCTTCCATAACCGGCATGGCGGCTTTAGGGCCAATGTCACCAAGTCCTAATACTGCAGTACCATCGGAAATCACTGCGACTGTGTTGCCTTTGATGGTCAGTTTGTAAGCATCTTCAGGATCTTCGTAGATATCCATACAAATTCGAGCCACTCCCGGAGTATAGGCCATGGAAAGGTCATCACGGGTTTTGACGGGAATACGGTTTCGGATACTGATTTTTCCACCCAAATGGACCAAAAATGTGCGGTCAGAAAAGTTGATAAATTCAACTCCGGGGAGGTTCCTGATTGCTGTTACGATTTGTTCGCTGTGATCAGGATCATGAGTAAAAATACTGATGTCACGGACTAAAACCCCGGCTTCGGGCTGCACGAGGTCTATCGCTCCTACTACTCCATGCATCTCGGAAATGGTCTGAGTCACATTGGCTAACATCCCAATCTTATTATCAATATTGAGACGAACGATAATACTGTTGCTGGCATTAAAAGCAGGTTGGCTGACTGTCATAAATTACTCCAAAAAGAGGTGATTTCTGTGAATAACCGGTTTACTCTGGGGATCTTTCCCACCGGTCTTTGCCAGGTTTTGTTCTTTTATTTGATGACGCAATTCTTTGGCAGAACAATCGGCTCTTCCAACTCCGAGCCGTACACCTTCCTGATTGCATATTTCAACAAGGTCCTTGTTTTCAAATTGTCCTTCAACGCGTGTTACACCTTTGGCTAATAAACTTTTTTTATTTTTCATGAGAGCTTGTTCAGCTCCTGCATCGATGACCAGGGTACCCTTGTTGAGTGCACCTGCCGCAAGCCATTTTTGATAGCTGCGTATTTTTCGTCCTTGAGCAACAAAATGTGTTCCCCGTCGTTGGCCTTCCATCACATCACTCACACCTCCTGGAGATTTTCCATCCAAGATGTATGTATCGATTCCAAACGACATTGCCATTCCAGCCGAACGGGCTTTACTTTCCATTCCTCCTTTTCCTCCGGCAGAAGTGACAGGAAGACAGTGTTGTAGAATTTCGTCAGTGAGTTCCTCCACTTTTTCTACAACAGTGGAGCGCTTACCTTCCTGCGTTTCTTCTTCTTTGAGCAAACCAGGTGCAACGGTAAGGAAAAAAAGCTGGTCCGCTCCAATAAGCGTTGCCAGATAAACGGCAAGCAAATCATTATCACCAAAATTGAGGTCCAATTCCTCTGTTGCAACAACATCGTTTTCATTAACAATTGGAACAATTTTATATTTGAGCAGATTCTCAAGAGTATTTCGAATATTGAGGTAAGACTTCCGGAGACCAAAATCTCCACGTGTTAACAATATTTGAGCTACTGTGGTTTTATGTTTGCGAAAAGCATCAGCATAAATTTGAATCAACCTGGCTTGTCCGACTGAAGCTAATATTTGATGTGACGCAAGGGTGTTTTTCGATTCATCCACAGAACATAACTCACGTCCGGCTCCAACTGATCCTGAAGTTACCACTAAAACCTCGTGACCATGGTCCCGGATTTTCGCAATTTGTGCAGCCAGTTCACCTATTAATTTATGATCCAGCTTTCGATTCGATTGTTGCAGAACATTTGTGCCAATTTTTATGACAATACGTTTAGATTTCACTTTGAAAACAATCAGTAACTGCCAGTCCGATTCAGGGAAAAACTAGAGGGGCAGGAAAATAAGAAGAAAGATTAAGCATTTGTAGATATTATCATGAAATTTGGAAGCTTTGCAAGCTTGAGAGAAATATCTTCCTGCTCAGAAACTGTGCCCCATCGGCACAGGTTCAGACATTGATGCAAATCTAATTTATTAAACTATTCTTCGTATATTTTATAATATTACTTCTGAATCAGGATCTGGCTCCTTATGAAGACGGTTTTTATCTAAAACAGCTAGCCGCAACAACCATCTCTGGATAAGGGCATAGGAAAACAAAAGTAAACCCAATGCGCCTGCATAATGCCGAACCGGCTCAAAGTAAGAAAGCAAAAAACTTGATCCAAATAACAGTAAAAGAATTTTATTGCAAACCGAGCAACCAAAACCAACAAATCCTAAAACTCCACCTATTCCTGCTTTTTTAGTGGCACAGTGTGGTGCCTTAATACCGAAGAACAGGCCAATTAAAAGTGATTCAAAACTGAGGATTATATAATCCCAGACACTCACTTCGGTCATGCGGATGAAAAAGGAATTGTTCCAAAGAGCAGTAATTGTTCCCAGCAGCAAAAAAGCTGCTGAAGCAATAATCAAGGTATTCAGCCATTCCTTTAAGCTTAATTGTTTTAATAATTTCATTAGTAGTCATTAAGAAAATTACGTTCCGTTCTGCACTGAAATTATTCTGAACCACAATGGATCAGATTCTTAAATAATGCAACGAGCTCATTTTCAATCAATTCAGTTTAGAATACTGGATTTCCCGAAATTTGTGCTTCAGACATAATTGATTTTAATTACAATTGGAAAGGCTCTGAAATAAGACGGGGATCATCGGATTGTACGATGGCAGTCAAAAGTTGAACAAAATTCAGGTAGTCAGATTTAGATCAGGAAAACAACCTCAAAGTGTCCAAAATTCGTAACAGTCAGAGTGGAGTTTTGTGACCAGCAGTCTCAGTTGCCGGATGAAGATTCGATGGGTGGTGCAACTTTCTGTTCTAATTCAGCTGGAGGAATCTCCGGAGATTTTTCTGGCTGCACATCTTCTTCAGGAAGGAGCATTTGTTCTGCAACAGGAATCGTTGTTGTGGCAGGAGCCAAGTCCCGTACCACTGAATCACGGGCAGTATCTGAGGAAAGATATGCAAGAGAGAGAGAGGTCAGCATGAAAACAATCGCCACACCGGTTGTAATTTTTCCGACACCTGTCATGTTTCCCCGTACTGAGTTTGCTTGACCGACACTACCAAAAGCTGCACCAAGTTCAGCACCGCGACCGGATTGAAGAAGAACAAAAAAGATAATCGAAATACAAGCAATAATATGGATGACTAGAATTAATTCAAACATAAAAACTGGTCAAATGAGAATTATAATTAACTACTGGTAGCTACAATTTGTGGGAAGGCATCCGTTTTAAGACTTGCTCCACCTACAAGAGCACCGTCAATTTCAGACTGAGAAAGTAAAGTTTTTGCATTTTCCGCATTTACACTTCCACCATAAAGGATTTGCATATTTTCTGCTGCTTCCGGACTGGCCAGTGATTCCAGCTCTTTCCTGATTGTCTTGTGCATAGAATTAGCTTGTTCCGGTGTGGCGGTTTTTCCTGTGCCTATAGCCCAAATCGGTTCATAGGCGACGACACAACGTTTCTGGTCATCTACCGCTAATCCGGACAATCCCTTGCCTAACTGTATAACCACAACTTCTTCCTGATTGCTTGATTCTCGTTGCTCCAACGTTTCGCCTATACAGAGAATAGGGCGTATACCATGTTTGAGCAGAGTTTCTGTCTTACTCCGGATGAATTCGTCTGATTCACCAAATAAAATCCTGCGTTCGGAATGTCCAACTATACACCACTGAACTCCGCATTCCTGTAATAACGGTGCGGATGTTTCACCGGTAAAGGCCCCTGTAGTTTCCGAGTGGACATTTTGCGCACCAACTGAAATTCGAGTTCCTTTAACAGCATTTTTCATTGAATAAAGCAGAACATCTGGAGGACAAATCACTATTTCACAAGTTGTCTCTTCTAACAATGGACTGAGCACTTTCTGCATCGAGTCAATCAATGCAAACGAGCCGTTCATTTTCCAGTTTGCCGCAATCAGTTTGGCCCGCATATAAATAATATTTATTAGAAAATATCAGTACCTAAAAAAAGTTAATCCCTAAATTTTATTGCTTTACTCAGTAAAATACAAGATTATTCATCAAATAACGGATAGTTTCATCGTAACTATTGCGTTTTTTGAACTTTTTGTTACTTATACATACGATCATTTTTTTGAAAATAGAATCAAATGCAATAAATACTAAGTTTTTTACGGTAGTCAGTCATAGATAAAATAATGGAGATAATTTGGACAAATTAAGAAAACGCATTGACGAATTGGATGCAGAATTGTTGAAGTTGCTCAACAAACGTGCAGAATGCGTTGTTAAAATTGGAGCAATAAAGCAAAAAGAAGAGTCGAAAGTGGTCGTCCCTCAGCGGGAAAAAGAGTTGCTTAATCGCTTAACAACGCTAAATAATGGGCCAATGACAGAGAAAATGGTACACCGTCTTTTTCAGGAAATCATTGATACTCTCAAAGAATTACAGGAATAATGTTTCAGTTTTGAGGTCTGGGCCTTGTTAACGGATTTCAAGAAGTTCAACCTCAAATATAAGTGTAGCATCCGGAGGAATTGTACTGCCAGCACCTTGACTCCCGTAACCCAGATCCGGTGGAATTGTCAGTTCCCACTTATCTCCCACCTTCATTAATTGCAGGGCTTCTGTCCATCCGCGAATAACTCCATTAACAGGAAATGTAGCAGGCTGGTTTCGTTTGTAAGAACTGTCAAATTCAAATCCATCTGTAAGTTTTCCACGATAATGCACAGAAACGACACTGTCTGGTCCAGGACTTTCTGTTCCGGAACCTTCTGCAATTACATGGTACTGCAATCCACTTGCAGTGGTGATGGTGTCTGTTGAAGTTGTATTTGTCACTATTACCTCTTGATTTGAAGTTGACGTTTTTGGAACATTTTCTCCGGTTGAGGAAGTAACTGTTCCATTCTTGGAATTTATATAAAATGCTGCAGCTCCCACAATTGCTGCCAGTGCAAGAAGAAATATTCTGTTGTTAAATCCTTGCATAGAGTTTCTCAGAAAAAATAATATCGAAGAATAAAAGAATTACTTAAATTAAATTCAATAACTTATTTTACAGGAACTTCTTTAATTTTTACACCAACCTTATCAAAAAAATCAGCCAGTGAATCCTTTATATGTTCTACATCCGTGCGGTCTTTGAAAACTATACCAAGTGTTGCTTTCACCATTTCCGGATCCAGATGGTCTTGATGCAGCATGACTAGTGACCTGGCCCAATCCAAAGTTTCTGCAACTCCAGGCACTTTTTCCAGCTTTTGCTCTCGAATCAATTCCATAAAAATGCATATTTGTTTGGCGAGACGCAGATCTATTCCAGGAACTTTGCTCCGTACAATCGCCAGTTCTTTTTCGTAATCTGGATAATCCATCCACAAATAAAAACAGCGTCGGCGAACTGCATCCGATAATTCTCGGGTTCGATTGCTGGTCAAAATCACATAAGGTTTTTCCTTGGCACGTATGCTGCCGATTTCCGGAATAGTAATTTGCCATTCAGATAATATTTCCAGCAAAAAACTTTCAAATTCCTCGTCTGAGCGGTCCAGTTCATCAATTAATAAAACCGGTGGTTTGTGATGCGTAATCGCCTGCAATAAGGGTCGTTTAAGTAAAAAATCTTCACTGAAAATAGTGGACTCCCGTTCAGCCAGTGATTTGTCACTACCCTCTTCAAGTTTGATATGGAGCAACTGACGCTGATAGTTCCATTCATAAAGCGCCATATTTGCGTCAAGTCCTTCATAACATTGAAGCCGAATCAAATCTGTATCCAGGGCTTTTGCCATTACTTTTGCGATTTCCGTTTTACCTACACCTGCAGGACCTTCAACCAATAATGGTTTTTGGAGAGTTTTTGCCAAATAGACTGACATTACGATTGCTGAATCAGCCACGTAATTTTGTTTCTCCAGCATTTGCCGGATTTGTTCTGTTTCATTTGAAAACATAAATCTTTCCGTTATTAGTCCCGTACATTCGTTACGGCAACTCAAGTGTGGTGTTGTGCAGCACAATCTTCAAGCGCATCCCATGCCAGTCTCATGCACTTGATGCGGCTCCGATGCGGTTTCAAGTCAATCAACGGACGCAGAGATTCTATAGTTTCAGGAATATCCTCAGTATCTTTTCGGAGGCTTTTGTTAAACTCTTTACTGATCTGCAGTACTTCTGAAAGAGTTTTTTCCAAAATAAACTCGCTCATCATTGAAGCCGAAGCAATACAAATGGTGCAGCCCCGTACTTGTGTCCTGCAGTCATGAATGATTTCTCCAGACAACGCTAAAGTCAGTTCCAACTCATCTCCACAAAGCGGATTGAAAGCAGATGCCTTCAAATCCGGATGCTCCAAATATCCCGAATTTTTTGGGTATCGTGCATGATCCAGCAACAGATCCCTGTAAATAGAATTAGTACTCATATCAATCCAAAAAAATATCTCTAGCTCGATCAAGTGTGCTAAACAAGTGGTCGATTTCTGAGACTTCGTTGTATATCCCAAAACTCATGCGAACGCTTGCCGCGACTCCGAGCCGCTCATGCAGAATTTGCGTGCAGTGGTGTCCGGCACGTACTGCAATTCCACTCTCGTCCAGAACTTGCGCGACATCGTGAGGATGCACATTCCGGAGGTTGAAACTCAACACGCCAGTTCGGTCACAGGTATCCTGAGGTCCATAAAGTTCCAGATCTGAAAACTCTGCGAACCTGTTCAACGCATGGGAAGTGAGTTCTTTTTCATGCTTTTGAATTTCATAAATCCCGACATCAGATACATAATCCAAGGCTGCCGCCAATCCGGAAACTTCGGCCACGGGAGGGGTTCCGGCCTCAAATTTTTGCGGAGAATCCGCCCATGTGGAAGATTGCCGCCCGACTTGGCGAATCATTCCGCCGCCGCCTTGAAACGGAAGCATTTCGTCAAGTCTCTCTTTTTTGGCGTAAAGTACCCCGATTCCTGTGGGCCCGTATACTTTGTGTCCTGAAAAAGCGAGAAAATCGCAATCCCAACCGGCAACGTCAATCGGCATCCGTGCCACTGCCTGAGCTGCATCCACCAAAACCGGAATGTCGCGTTCGTGTGCCATTTCTACGATTTTCGCAATGGGATTAACTGTTCCTAAAACATTGGAAACTGCAGTGACAGCAAGCAGTTTAACAGAATCTGTCAGCAATTCTTCCAACTCTTCCAATTCCAAAAGACCGACACCGGTGCTTCCGGCTTCCGAAGTGATTGGCCAGTACACCAATTCCGCTCCGGATGCTTGTGCGGCCATTTGCCACGGTACCAGATTGGAATGGTGTTCCATTTCGGTCACGATGATCCGGTCTCCAGTTTTTAAAATGTGTTTCGCCCAAGCTGAAGCAACAAGATTGATTGACTCCGTGGATCCGCTGGTAAAAATTATATTTCCGGAATCCGTTGCGCCAATAAATTTCGCAATGTTTTCACGGCCTTCTTCGTAAATTTCTGTTGCTTCTTCGGCAAGCGTATAAACGCCGCGGCTGACGTTACTGTTGTGAGTTGAATAAAAGTCCAACAGTGAGTCGATCACGCATTGCGGCTTTTGAGTAG
>Ga0208131_1000402_pt1 | contig 12685 bp, 10 predicted proteins | sample ETNtaG_14_FD_185781 | JGI IMG/M metagenome (GOLD analysis project Ga0208131, IMG submission 185781) | Marine microbial and viral communities from oxygen minimum zone, Eastern Pacific Ocean - ETNP201406SV73 (SPAdes) (version 2) | ecosystem: Environmental > Aquatic > Marine > Oceanic ...
CGGAGCGCGACGGATATCGCCACGACCACCATGACGGATGCCGCCAAAGAGCCCGAGAAGGCGAGACCATGACCAACACCACGACCACCCGGCTACGACTCCGACGGCTGTCGGGACGCATCGGCGTCGAGGTCATGGACGCCGACCTGGGGCTCCTGCTGGACGATGAGGCTGCCCGCGCTGAACTCCATGCTGCGATGCTCGACCACCATGTGGTGGTCATGAGGAACCTCCATCCGACCCCGGAGCAGCACGTCTCCCTGGCTGGTGCGTTCGGCGAGCCGATCCAACCGGAGGACCACCTGCCGAAGCACCCCGACCACCCCCTCATCTGCCGCTTCGACAGCGCCGGTGGCTACAAGGCCGACAAGTGGCACACCGACGGGACCTTCCGGGACGTCATTCCCAGTGCCGCCGTGCTCTGCATGCGAACCTCGCCGGACAACGGTGGTGACACACTCTGGACGAACTGCTGTGCCGCCTACGAGGACCTCTCCAACGGCATGAAGGGGCTCCTCGAGGGCCGCAGGGCACTCCACGACCAGGGGCCTGACGCCAAGGCGGTGCATCCGGTGGTCGTGACGCATCCGGAGACCGGGCGCCGGATCCTCTTCGTGAACGACATCTTCACCCGGGGAATCATGAACCTTCCGCCCGAGGAGAGCCTGGCCATCCTCCCCTTTCTGCTCCGACACGTGACCCGACCGGAGTTCACCTACCGGCACAGTTGGGCCGAAGGCGACGTGGTGGCCTGGGACAACCGCAGCACCCAGCACTACGCCCTGTTCGACTTCGACGGCCAGCGGGTGGTCGAGCGCGTCCACCTGGCCGGCGGGCCGATGGCCGCCTGAGTCGGCCTGGAGCCCGGAGGAACCATGACCGTCGGCTATCACAACCCCTACCTGGCCGACAGCCAGAACCCGATCGCCCACGGCCGCTGTGACCAGCAGGACTGCACGACCATCGCCGGAGCGCTGCCTTCTGGCGGCCCCCATGCGGGGGAGGCCCTGGCATCCGAGGACGTACAGCACACATGGTTGGGTCCCGGGCACTTCGGCGGGCTCATATCGGGCGTGTACCCGGACGGGAGGCGGGTGATCTGGAGCAATGGTCGCGAGCGGCTGGTGAAGCTGGACTACGACACCCTCGAGGTGCTGGCCACCCTTGACGTGGGAGGCGGGGAGCCTTCCACGACGGAGGACTGGGAGGCGGGCGTCGCCGGACTGGACGACCTCTCCGGGGATGAGGCGGTCGGCCACGCCGTGGACCTGGCCAGCCGCTTCATGACCGGCCTGGACGGCGTCTACGCCCTCCTGGATGTGAACCAGACCTTGTTCCTGGGCCGTAAGACCTGTGCAGTCGCCTACGCCGAGGTGGATCCGTCGGACCGCGGCTCTGCCATTGTCGAGGTGGCCCGCTGGGAGAAGCCTCCCGTGGTGGAGGGGTTCTTCGTCGGGGTGAACATCACCCCCGACGGTCGCCTGGTGCTCTCCACGGACCATGGGTGGCTGGTCAGCCTGGCCCGGGACTTCTCCGACCACGTGGCCATCCGGATACCGGGGGCCGCCGAACAGGCCGCCGGACACTGCGCCCGCATGGAGGCCGAACGGGGCAACACCGGCTACGGCTGGGTCCGGACCAGCCTCTGCTGCGACGACTCCGGCGGGATCTACATCAGTTCGGTCGACCACACCCACCGGGTGGTCTGGACCGGTGATCGGTTCTCCCTGGACGAGGCCGATGGAGCATGGAGCGCCTCCTACAACAACGGCACCGGGCGGGGCTCGGGCACCACACCGTCGCTCATGGGCTTCGGCCCCGACGAGGACAGGTTCGTCGTGATCGGCGATGGCGACGAGGTCGTGAACATCACGTTGTTCTGGCGCGATTCGATTCCTGAGGACTGGGAGCAGCTGCCCGGTGCTCCGTCGCGTCGCATCGCCGGAATGGGCCCGGCCAACATGGGCGATCCGAGCCTGCCTGCCATCCAGACCGAGCAGTCGATAACCGTGTCCGGCTACGGGGCCATGACCGTGAACAACGAGCCCGGCTCCCTCCCCGAGTGGCTTCCGGCCCGCGGGGCCCGTCTGCTCTGCTTCTTCCTCGGCCACCACGGGCGCTACACGCCGTTCGGCCTGCACAAGTACGAGTGGGATCCGGAGGCCCGGGAGTTCCGGGAGGCCTGGGTGAACACCGAGGTGAGCTCGCCAAACTCGGTGCCGTACGTCAGCCAGGGCGCCGACACCGTCTACACCTGCGGCACGCGCCACGGCCTCTGGACCATCGAGGCGCTGGACTGGACCACCGGCGGGGCCCGTGGACACTGGGTCCTCGGGGACTCCAGGTTCAACACCCTCGGAGGCGGTGTCCACCTGGACGAGGAGGGGCGGATCGTCTTCGGCAGCATCTTCGGAAAGACCCGGATCCTGCGCGCTCCGTGAGCCGACCCGGACGTTGCCGCACGGGTAGGGAAGCATCCGCTGACCCGTCAGGGCCCCGGTTGGATGGGTTGCCGGCATGGCCCGACGCCCCGGTAGGGGAATCACCCTGACTAGTTTCATCTGGCTGCCACGATCAGAGAGAGGCTCCCATCAGCATTCGATCCAGCTTCCTGCGCAACACCCTGCGGTGGTTCGTCCTGGGGTCGGACAACTCCCTGGAGAAGATGCGTACCGGCCTGGAGAGGTTCGGGCGGTTCACCAGGCGCAACGTGGCCGACTGGTCGGAGGTGACGGTCGGTGGTGTCCCCGCCATCCGGGTCACCCCGAGGTCTGAACCGTCCGGGCTGCACATCCTCTACCTGCACGGTGGCGCCTACAACATGGGCTCGCCGATGAGCCACCTGGGGCTGGTCTCCCAGATCGTCAGCCGCCTCGGTGCGACGGCCACGGTGATCGACTACCGGCTGGCGCCGGAGCACCCGTACCCGGCGGCTATCCAGGACTGCATGGCCGCCTACCGGGCACTCCTGGCGGAGGTGGAGCCGAGCTCACTTGTCGTGGCGGGGGACTCGGCCGGCGGTGGTGCCACGTTGGCCACCATGGTCGCCGCCCGGGACGCCGGAGATCCGCTCCCGGCCTGCCTCTACCTGCTCTCGCCGTGGACCGACCTGACGCTCTCCGGGGAGTCACACGAGACGAAGAGGTCGGTAGACCCGCTCATTCCCCGGGCCGGCATCGAGGGACACCTCAAGTTGATGGACGACATGGTCGACGGCTACAGGGGAACCCAGGATGCCGGCCACCCGGGCATCTCACCGCTCTTCGCCGACCTCACCGGCCTGCCGCCGATGCTGGTGCAGGTGGGTGCCGACGAGACGCTGCTATCGGACTCCACGATGCTGGCGGATCGCGCCGAGGCGGCCGGGGTGGAGGTGGACCTGGACGTGGCCGAAGGCATGTGGCACGTCTACCAATTCCTGGCCCCGATGCTTCCCGAGTCCCGGACGGCACTGGACCGGGCAGCCGCGTTCATCCTGGGCCGGACGGCCACGGAGAGCCAGCCCGACCCAACGGCGGTGGGCTGACCTGCCTCCGGTGGGCGTGTCCGGTTCGGACGGAAGCCACCCGGGCCTCCTCGGGGTGTCCAGACGGTCCGGAACCGGTTACAACTAGGCCGTGGAACAGGCACCGGACCGGCGAGCCACGGCGCTCGACGCCCTGGATGGCGGAACCTTCGACGCCCTCGTGGTGGGCGGCGGGATCAACGGTGCCGTCTCGGCCCTGGCGCTCTCATCACATGGCCTGCGGGTGGCAATGGTGGAACGCCACGACTTCGCATCGGGGACCAGCCAGGAGTCCTCCTGCATGGTGTGGGGTGGCTTCAAGTACCTGGAGAGCCGAGACCTGAAGCTGGTGGCCGACCTCTGCGACTCCCGGAACCGTCTCGCCAAGGCGTTCCCGACCCGGTTGGCCGAGACCCGGTTCCTGGCGGCCATGGACCACGGGGCGCCATTCCCGCCCTGGTTCGCATCAATGGGGGCAGTTGCCTACTGGGGCCTGGGGAGGCTCGCCACCCAGCCGCCCCGGCACCGCTCCTCAGTCACCATCGAGCGCCTCGAGCCGGCGGTGGACACCTCGATGGTGCGCGGTGGCATCGAGTACTCCGACTACCTGCTGGTCGACAACGACGCCCGGTTCGTATCCGAGATGGCGCTGCAGTCCACCCGTCACGGGGCGGTCATCGCCAACAGGGTCGAGGTCCTGGCCGCCACGCATGCCACGGACGGCTGGCGGATCGGCCTGCGCGACCTCGTGGGAGGCCGGGACCTGGAGGTCACGGCGACCATGGTCGTGAACGCCGGTGGTCCGTACGTGCCCGATGTCGGACGGTTGACCGGGACGACGACCGAGCATCGCCTGGTGTTCTCCAAGGGAATCCACCTCGTCGTGCCCCAGGTCACCGACTCGGGTCGGATCCTGGCCTTCTTCGACGACCACGAGCGCCTGTTCTACGTGCTGCCAATGGGGAAGAGGTCCGTCATCGGGACGACCGACACGCCGGTGGATGACCCGTCGGTGGCGGTCACCGAAGAGGACAAGGTGTTCCTGCTGGAGCAGATCAACGCACGCCTCGACCTGCCCCGTCCCCTCGGACACGAGGACGTCATCGCCGAGCGGTGCGGGGTCCGGACCCTCGTCGTGGAACCCGGCGCCGCCTCTGAGGGGCGGGACTGGACCGAACTCTCCCGGAAGCACGCCGTGGAGGCACACCGGGGACTCGGCGTGGTCACGATCCTGGGGGGCAAGCTCTCGGACTGCCTGAACGTCGGCGAGGAGGTCGTCGAGGCCGCCAGGTCCTGCGGTCTGAAGCCGATAACGCCTCCCACGCGCTGGTACGGAGAACCCGGACGGACGGCCAGGCGACGCTTCACCGAGCGCTCAGCGAAGCTCGGCATGGATACAGGGGTGGCGGCCACCCTCTGGCGGAGGCAGGGCATGCGGGCCTTCCAGGCCCTGGACCTGGTGGGCGAGGACCGGACCCTCGGAGACCCCATGGGCGGCCTGATGCCGCTCACCGAAGCTGAGGTGAGGGTCATGGCGGACCACGAGCGGATCCTCGAACCCGAGGACTTCCTGAGGCGTCGCACGATGCTGGCCCAGGTGGAACGCGACGATGACCTCGCCGCCGATGATGCCGTGCAGCGGACCCTGGGGATCCTGGGCGTCGCCTGAGGCTCCTGTAGAAACCTGGGATCCTGTCGACACGTTTGATCCCCCCCCTTCTTCGTGGGACGGTGGACCGCTCACCGGATCGGCCGGCGACATGACCAGAAGGACGGGAGTCCTAGATGTTTCTCTGGAATCGACAGATAACCATCAGCCCTGATTCGTTCAACGCGGGCGTAGCCGGGCTGGTCGATGCGGTCACCCACGTGAACTCGGTCTCGGACTACGAGTTCTCCCTCTGGGCCCCCGTCCTGGGGACCCTCGGGCAGTTCGGGGTTTCGGCCCGCTGCGAGGACTTCGGCCTGTTCGCTGACGAGATGGCAGCGCGGGGCGCCGGTGACGAGACCTTCCGGGCCAAGATGGACGCCATGGGATCCTGGATGGCCGGGAACCCGCAGGACACCCTCTGGAACGTCCTGCATGTGGCCGGCGAAATGGGTGACGTGCCGAACGTCTGCTCCGTCATCCGCTGGCAGGCGGCACCAATCCAGTTGATGTCGGCCGTCCAATTCGGGATCGGGATGGCGGACTACGCGTCAGGCATCTCAGGGTCGACGATTTCCGTGTCGGCCTCCAACTATGGGTATCCGAACGGGATCTGCCTGATCGGCGCCTATGACTCGGTGGCCGACTTCCAGGAAGCGTCTCTCGCGGTGAACGCCGACGGCGGCTTCGCTGAACGCCTGGCGTCCTCGGAGAGTGTGGCGCGTCCGGAGACCATCGAGACTGCCCTCATTCGCCGCATCCTCTGACCATCTCCTGACGATTCGTCGGGCCGGGCACGCCACAGGGTGGGTCCGACCCGGCGATCGTCGCGTCCGGGACCGTGCTGTGGGCGGCCATGGGCGAGACTGCCGGGGTGCAGCTCTTCCAACGCCGTCGATGGCTACAGGCAGATCATCTCGACGATGGGTTGGCGGCGTTCGTGTGCCAGCTGGCCTGGATCAACGATCAGACGGGCCTGGAGATGGCCGGCTGGCGGCTTGTCGATGAGGGCAGACCGGGCGCCATCCTGGCCACCACCACCTATGTGGACCACGCCTGGTTCCTGGCCGAGGTGGCCCGCCTCCAGACCTTGCCGGGTTACGGGCCGGTCAACGATGCCACAGCGGTCCTGACGGTCGGCGAGGATGCCTTCGAGCGTTGGGACAGCACGGCCGGGCTGCCGACAGGCTGGGCTCCCGGTGCGATGTTCTCCCAGGCCACGGTTCCGGAGGGCACACCGTCACGGTGCGAAGGGGCCACCCGTTGGACCAACGCCGAAGGTTCCGTGGGTCGGCTCGCCTGGGTGCTGGATGGCGAGTGGCCGGATGACTGCCCTACGGTCGACCCGGCTTCCGGGATCAGGTTGGAGGGTTGGGTCCGGATCCACTGACCGACCCGGGCCGTGGGTCGCTCAGGCCCCGATCCTCGTGTCGCCCTTGTACCAGGTGTCGTCGCTGGGCAGGGTGGCCCCATCAGCCTCCGGCGCCGTCGGTGGGCCACGAACCGTGGCTGGGATGCCGCTCGTCCACCTCACGGTCATGGTGGTGGTGCCAACCGGCGAGGGGATGCAGGACCCAGCGACCCACCGTGTGGGCGATCTCACCCGAGCGGGCCAGCACCGGCTGGAAGGTGGACTGGCGGTCGACGGGAACGGCCTGGCGGATCCGGGTCCGGTAGGCGAGGTAGAGGGTCAGGACTGCCAGGCAGACGGCCAACGACCAGAAGTAGCCGGCAGCCCCGAAGGCCTCGAGAGCCAGGCCGATGGTCATGGGAGCAGCCATTGCACCGAAGCTGGACGCCAGCACCAGGGTCGAGGCGGCCGCCACGCGCTTCTCGGGTGGTACCCAGTCGTTGGCCAGGGCGATGAATTGCCCGTAGAGCGGGAAGACGAATGCACCGAACGCCATGTTCACGACGAGGACGGCGATGCCCGAGGGTGGGATGATGGCGCCGATGACGGCCAGGCCGCATGACGTGGCAGCCACGATCATGATCACGGCACGTCGCGGGTAGCGGTCCGAGAGGCGTCCTAGGGGGATCTGGAGCGTGATCGCACCGATGACGGCAGCTGAGGTGAACAACGTGATGCGGCCGGCACCCAGACCCGATTCAGTGCCGAACACGGCCGCCATTGATGTGGCGCCAGCCTGCACGAAGGAGCAGAGGATGATGCCCACCACCGCAGCTGGGATGGTCCTGTAGAGCTCCCGGAGGGGCATCGAGTCGCTGCTGGGCACGGGTGCCGCGGTCGATGCCGAGAGCGTCACCGGCACCACTGCCAGCGAGATCAGGACCGATGACAGAACGAAGAGCCCGAAGCCGTCGGCGGAGCCGAGGTTCAGGAGGAGCTGCCCGATGGCCGTCCCTCCCATCATGAACATCATGTAGGCGCCCAGGATGCTGCCCCTGGTCTCGTTGGTGGCCCGGTCGTTCAGCCAGCTCTCCAGGATCACCAACACGCCCGCATTGCACACCCCGCTCACGAAGTAGACGACGGCCCAACTGGCCGGCAGCACCAGCACGGCGTTCACGAGCACGGCGGTCGAAGCCGTGGATGCCAGGGCTGCGAACACCCGGATGTGGCCGACCGACGCCAGTGCCCTGATGATGCCCTTGGCGCCGACCAGGTAGCCGGCGAAGTGGACGGCCATGACGATGCCCATGGAGCCGGCGCTGAAACCCTCCGACTCGGCCCGCATCGGCAGCAGGATGCGCTGCAGCCCGTTTCCGACCTGCAGCAGGAGGAACGCCAGGAACAGGGCCCACACGCCCAGCAGGGACGAGATCGTCGAGGTCCGGCCCGATCCCGTGCCGCCCATCGACCCCTCGGTCGACGGGATGCTCACCGCAGGGTCCTGACGCCCCGACCCACGTGGTCGTACAGCGGAATCGGGGAGTGGGCATCTGCCAGCGAGAGTGCCTTCCCCAGCAGGGGTTCGGACATTGGTGCCACCCCGGGACCGTCGGGCCCGTGGGCCACATGGAGCATCATCACCTCCTGCGTAGCCACCGGATCCGACGCGTCACCGGCGAACAGGTCGTGGTGGACGTGCAGCCGCTTGGCGTCGGCCCCCAGGAGCAGGGTCGCTGCATGGATCTCGGTCTCCTCGTGGACCTCCCGGAGGAACCGGATCCGGGTCTCCACGGTGTAGAAGGTTCCGTGCGACTCGCGGTAGCCCTCACCGAAACCCAGGTGGATGAGCAGCGCGTCCGAGGCGTCGCCGAACGCCACCCCGTAGTAGCCCTCGTTCAGGTGTCCGTTGTAGTCGATCCACGCGGCTGGGACGACTGTCTGCCAGATCCGGAGCGGCTGGGATGATGCTGCCATCGACCTGACCTCCACAGTCGGGCCGTCCCGCCATCGCCTCCGGAGAGGTGGTGGCGGTGGGGTGGTACCACCGAAGGTGGCGTTGACGCGCGCAATCTACGTCCCTGCCGTGTCCCGCGGCAATCACCAACCGGGGTCATGGGACACAGGTGGCCCGCCTGGTCGGATTCGAGGCAGCGGTCAGCCGAGGGGTCCGGGTGGAAGGGTGACCGGATCGATGACCGCCAGCGCGCCCAGATCGGGAGCCGGACACGGGCCGAACACCTCCTCGGCGGCGGCGGCCAGGGCGATCAGGGACTGGTCGTTGCCCAGAGGGCCGGAGAGCTGGATTCCGATGGGTAGGCCACCGACCGTGAACCCTGCCGGAAGCGACATGGACGGACCGCCCGGCACGGTGATCCGGGAGCAGGAACGCATCCAGTTCGTGTAGTGGTCCAATCGAACTCCGTCTATCTCGGAGACCCATTCCAGGCCGACGGGAAATGGTGGAACCTGGCTGGTGGCGCTGATCAGCAGATCGAACCTGCCGACGGAGAAGAAGCGGTCCCAGTTGGTCCGCAGGCGCTCCTCGGCGGCCACAGCGTCGGTGATCCGCTCGGCGTCGAGGGCCAGGCCGAGGCGGATCTCGTAGCGGGCCGTCGCCTTCACCCTCTCGTCGTCCACGAGGTCGGCTGACGTGAGTGCCATGAAGAGGCCGCGCAGGTCCTCGAAGCAGAGGTCCGCGCCGGAGAGGTCCGGACACGCCTCAACCACGTCCCAACCGGCGTCGGCCAGGAGGTCGGCTGCACGCTGGGTGGCCGCACGCACCTCGGAGTCCAGCGGGAGGTCTCCCAGGTCGGGGGAGTACGCCACCCTGGGTATTCCGGTCGCTGGGGCGGGGGACACCTCCAGGTCGGTCATGGCACCCAGCAGGAGGGCCACGTCGGCCACGGTGCGTCCCATAGGCCCGGACATCGGTTGCCGGATCCTGGGGTCCCGGACCACGTCGTGGGGAATGGCTCCGGCAGTCGGCCGGAATCCGACCACGCCGTTGAACGATCCCGGATTGCGAAGCGAACCTCCCAGGTCGGAGCCGTCGGCGAGGGAGACCGATCCGCAGGCCAGGGCCACGGCCGCGCCACCGCTGGAACCGCCGGCGCTTCGGGCGGGATCCCACGGGTTGCGCGTCAGGCCATGCACCGGGTTGAAGGTGTGGGAGCCCTTCCCGAACTCCGGCGTGTTGGTCTTGCCGACGGAGACGAGTCCACACCGGCGCAGATGCGCCACCAGGGGGGCATCGGAATCCGGTACGTGGTCGGCGAAGACGGGCGACCCGTAGGTGGTCCGCATGCCGGCCGTATCGGACAGGTCCTTGTGGGCGGTGACGAGGCCCCGCAGCGGGGCGCCTTCCAGGAACGACGGGTCATCGTCCAGACGGCCGGCCAGCGCCTCGGCGGCCTCCCAGTCGACCGTCGGGATCGCGTTCACGACCGGTTCCGTGAGCCCTGCCCGGTTGCGGCATGCCGCCAGCAACTCACGGCTCGATGCCTGACCGGAGTCCAGCAGCGCCTTCTGTTCGGTGGCGGGAAAACCGGCGAGGTCCATCGCCGGCGAACCCTACGGCACGTGGGCGATGGACCTCTCGTCGTACGCGCCTGGGCGCCGGACAGGATCGTCGTGGTGTGGCTAGTGGCCGTGCAGTTCCCAGCCTGCGGGAATCTCCAGGCCGAACTCGGTGCAGGCGTCGGCCACGGCAATGAACAGGAATCTGCCGAAGGACCGCTCGCAGCCGATCAGGAACGACGGCTGGCCGCCCTTGTCGTCGCGCACCAGGTCACAGCCCACGCCACCGACCGATGCCGAGAAGACGGCTCCGTTCGGTGTGAGCTCATCGCACAGGTCCAGGTTGCAGACCTTGCCCAGTGCCGAAGTGGCGTTGGAGCCGCTGATCCGCAGCATTGCCCTGCCGTGGGTGATGTCGATGACGGTAACGAAACCATCGGTGGGAACCGTCGCCGAGGTGGCGGCCGCCTGGCCGGCAGCGCCGTAGATGGTCCACTCGTCGGGTCGGGTTCCGCACACCAGGGCGCCGTCCGGGCGACGCTGGCTCCTGCCGTAGGGCACGCCCAGGGCTGCTGCGGCTGCCGTATCGGCACCTGCCCGGACCTGGACCTTGGTTGTGGATGCGGCGTCGGCGACCGTCACGCTCCCGTCAGGGGAGGTGAGGGGGCCGACGTCCACCGGGCTCTTGAAGCTGATCTCAGACACGTTGGCGTGCTCCTTCCGGATCGAGATGGGCGTGGTGCTCCTGGACGGTGGCGGTGACCCGCCTGCCGTCAGCGAGCAGCACGGTCACCGATGTGCCGGCGGTTGCCAGCGAGGGATGGACCTGTGCGAGGCAGATCGACCTGCCGAGGTTCGGCGACATCCGACTGGAGGTGATCCTTCCAAGGATCGTGGCCGTGTCGCCGTCCACGATCTGGGAGGCCTCCGTCGGGACGATCGTGGGATCGTCGGTCTGGAGCCCGACCAGGATCGGGAGGTCGTCCCGCGCGTAGGCAGCCTTCAACTCGGGCAGGCCAATGGTGTCCGGCTTGTCCAACTTCACGAGGCCACCCAGGCCGGCGGTCGGTGCCTTGCTCAGCCCGTCCGTGTCCTGGCCCACGATGTAGTGGCCCTTCTCGAGGCGCAGGATCCGCTGGGCTTCGACGCCGAACGGCGCACATCCCAGGTCCGCACCATTCTCGAGGAGGGTCTCCCACACGTGGAGTGCGTGACCCGACGGGACGTGCAGCTCGTAGGAGAGCTCCCCGGTGAAGCCGATCCGCCAGATGATGCAGTCGGCGACGCCGGCCACCGCGCCACGACGCACGCTGAAGTACGGGAAGGCATCGCCGGAGAGGTCGACGCCTTCCACGATTCGCTCCAGCAGAGCGCGGCAGTTCGGACCGGCCACGTTGATGCTGGTCAGGCCGCCGGTGACGGCGGTGACGTGGACGTCCCACTCGGGGTGGCCGGTCTGCAGCCAGTCCTCGAGCATCTCCCAGACAGCACCGGCACCAGACGAGGTGCAGGTCATGAGCCAGTGGTCCTCGGCGAGGCGGGCGGTGACGCCGTCATCGGAGACGACGCCGTCCTCGGCCACCATCGTGCCGTAGCGCACCCGGCCCACGTCGAGCTTCGACCACTTGTTGACGTACACCAGCTCGAGGAGCTTGGAGACGTCCGGACCGCGCAGGTCCAGCTTGCCGAGCGGGGTGACGTCGATCAGGCCGACGTTGTTCCGCACGTTGGTCGCCTCGGCCATGGCGTCGCCGTAGTGGTCCGGGCGGACCCACTGACCAGCCAGGAGCGGAGCGGCGCCATGGGCGTCGTGCCAGTCCTGGAGGGCGGAGCGACGTACCGGCTCGTGGATGCGTCCGGCCAGCGCACCAAGCGAGATGGGTGCGTAGGGCGGACGCCACACGGTGGTGCCGATGTCGGACATGGTCACGCCATTGGCCGCGGCCAGGACGGAGGCGGCGTTGACCGTCTCCAACTTGCCCTGGGACGGGCCCATGGTCACGGTGGTGTACCGCTTCATGAGCTCGATCGAGTCGAAGCCCTCCTTTGAGGCCTGGATGAGGTCCTTGGAGGACACGTCCTCCGAGAAGTCGACCAGGCCATGCGTTGAGCTGCGGTAGCACTCCGGATGGGGTGCACGGGCCAGGGGGGTCCTGTTGTCGACCCGCTCGGCCGGCTTCTCCCACGTGGGGGCCACAGCCCGGGCGGTCGCCGACACGCGGTCATGCCGGCGTCGTAGCGCACGGTTGGCCGCCAGTTCGCCGGTGGCACGGCCGTGGGCCACAAGTTCGGCTGTGGACCCGTCGCCGGTGATACCACCGGTGGCGAGCATGTTGGCAGGCAGCAAGTTGGAGAAGTAGCGGGCCGCCGTGGCGTCATAGACCGGCCTGTCACCCCCCATGTTCAACAGGGAGGTGGGCGCCGTCCATCCGGTCGCCGTAACCACCAGGTCGGCATCCAGCGTCCGCCCGTCGCTGACCGTGACCTTCGAGACGCGGCCGCCGCCTTCGACCGACACGATGCTCTCGCCCTTCCGGGCATCTAGGACGGCGACGATCTCCACGCCGATCCGTTCCAGATCGGCCACCGTGGCGTCACCGTCGGCGTTGGCGCTCAGCACAACAGCCCTGTTGCCGGGCCTCACCGCCCACATGTTGACGAG
>Ga0208131_1000403_pt1 | contig 12672 bp, 10 predicted proteins | sample ETNtaG_14_FD_185781 | JGI IMG/M metagenome (GOLD analysis project Ga0208131, IMG submission 185781) | Marine microbial and viral communities from oxygen minimum zone, Eastern Pacific Ocean - ETNP201406SV73 (SPAdes) (version 2) | ecosystem: Environmental > Aquatic > Marine > Oceanic ...
GCTCTTTTTCTTGCCTCTAGCTCTGGAGCGTATATAACAGGCCAAACAATTCATGTGAACGGTGGTATGTACATGGATTAAATATTTATTTATAATTGCTTGAGAAAAGAGTGATTTTCCATACAATACAATAATTCAATATAGGGGAGTGGTAATGAGCGTTAATGAAAGAGTTAAAAGTCTTGTAGCTGAGCAACTTGGCATTAGCATTGATGAAATAAACAACGAATCTAGCTTTATAGATGATTTGGGTGCCGATTCACTAGATACCGTTGAACTTGTTATGGCTCTTGAAGAAGAGTTTGATGTAGAAATCTCTGATGAACAAGCAGAAAATATTTCTACCGTTCAATCTGCCATAGACTATATCAATAATAACTCTGACTAATAGCCAGTCTCCATTTTTAAATTACAAAACCACTGGGTAAATGCCCTCTGTTGGTTCTCTGAATTGTGAAAAAATCTTCCAATTTCGTGCATAATAACAACTGCTTAGATTCTATTTAACAGAATCCATCAGTGGAAACAAAAATGTCAGGATTATTTATTACAATTGAGGGAATTGAGTGCGTAGGAAAATCTACCAATGCTAAATTTATTTCAGATCTACTGAATAAAAAAAATATTAAAACACATGTAACTAGAGAACCAGGCGGAACTGCTCTAGGTGAAAAGATAAGAAAAATACTCCTTTTTGAGCAAAACGATTCAATTTCTCCTCTCGGAGAATTACTCCTCCTTTTTGCTGCTAGAGAAAAACACATCAATGAGGTGATAAAACCTAATTTAGAACAAGGCAAATGGGTCATCAGTGATCGATTTACCGATGCTAGTTTTGCCTATCAAGGCTTCGGCAGAGGCTTGGGTTTTGATCAAGTTAATCAATTAAAACAAATCATTCAAAATGGTTTTGACCCGGATCTAACTTTTCTCTTAGACGCTCCAATTGATGTTATAAAAAGTAGAAGAAAGCTTAATCCAAATGATCGTTTTGAATCTGAAGATAGACAATTTTTTGAACGGGTAAGACAAGGCTATTTGCAACTGGCATCTGTCTTTGGTGACAGAGTAAAAATTATTGATGCCACCCAGTCAATAGAACAAGTTCAAGCTGAGATTCAGAGTTATTTATTAGACTTTATTGAAAAAACCTCATGAAGACCCAAATGGCATGGTTAGAACCTATTTACAAACAACTTGAAACCTCAATACAAGAACATCAAACAGCCCATGCCTTTTTAATAAAAGGGCAAATAGGTGTGGGTAAAAATAATCTTGCTTTGCGTCTCGCTAGCGGTTTTCTTGGAGATGAAACTAAACTAATTAACAATGGAGGCGATGAAAGGATAGTCCCAGATTGTAGATTAATTTCTCCTGTAGAAGGTAAAGAAACTATCTCAATAGATCAAATCAGATCTTTAAAATCTTTTCTCTTACTAACCAGTTTAAAAGGCCATGGTAAAGTAGGTATTATTAATCCAGCTGACTCCATGACATACCCAGCAGTCAACAGTCTTCTTAAAATTCTTGAAGAACCTCCAGAAGACACATTACTGATTCTATTAACTGATTCTATCAATAAACTACCCAGTACAATTGTCAGTAGAGTTCAAATTATCACTGTTGAAAATCCAAATAAACAACAAACCTTGGAATGGCTTAACAATTCCAATGAAACAGGCAACTGGGATGAAATTATTAATATTTTTGGATGCAGACCTGTTCTTTTAGACAAACTTGGTCACACTTATCTTAGTGAACGTATCGCAACTGTTTCAAACGAACTTCACGGACTCTTAACAAAGAAAACTAAACCTTCTCAATTAGCTAACTCTTGGAAATCTGAAGAATTAGAGATTAATTTAAGACTCGTTTATTACTGGTTTTCAAGGTTTTTGTATCACTATCTTTTAGAAACAGATAATCACGATTTAATGCCAGAATCTCTTCAAGAATTACTAGGTATGGATATTAATCTTGAGGAAAGTTTTAATCTACTGAATGAAATTGCTAGCATAAGGCAACTTAAGATTAATGGAAAAAGCTTGAATTGGAGCTTGCAAATCACTAATTTACTAAGTCCAATGTATTCAAATATGAAAGGATTACAAAGTTTTGAGTCAAGAACCTAAAAACATAGATGCTCTCATTATAGGGGCTGGACCTTGTGGGTTATTCCAAGTATTTGAATTGGGTTTACTAGGAATCAATTCAATCATTATGGATAGCATGGATAAAACTGGAGGGCAATGCTCTGAACTCTATCCGGATAAACCAATTTATGATATTCCTGGTATACCTGTATGTTCGGCACAAGAATTAGTTGATAACCTTTTGAAACAAATAGAACCCTTTAACCCACAAATTCAACTCGGTGAAGAAGTGGTTGGTGTAGAAAAAATGAATAAGGGTTATTTAGTTACTACAAGCAAAGACAATCAATTCATTACTAAAACAATTTTTATTGCTGGAGGAGTAGGCTCGTTTCAAGCTAAAAAACTAAGATTAACTAATATCAGTGACTATGAAGACCAATGGTTATATTACAAAATCCAAGACAAAAATAAATTAATTGGTAAAAATATTGTCATATTTGGAGGAGGGGACTCAGCATTAGACTGGGCTATTGAATTTGCAACTGATAAGGGCTTCTTAGATTCTGGAGGCCAAGTAACTCTTGTTCATCGAAGGGATGAGTACAGAGGTGCTCCAGCCTCTGTTAATACAATGAAGGATCTAGCTAAACAAGGGCTTATTAAGCTTTACGAAATATACACTTTAAGCTCATTTAAAACTGATAATAATGACTTAAAATCCCTCACTCTTTCCAAAGACGGAGAAGAATTAGAAATAGAAGCAGACGTGGCGCTAGTTTTTTTTGGATTATCACCAAAACTTGGACCTATAGCTGATTGGGGCTTAGAGATAAACAAGAAATCGATAGCGGTGAACACTGAGTCATTCGAAACAAATTATCCCAGTATTTTTGCCATTGGAGATATAGCAAACTACCCAGGAAAGAAAAAGTTGATTCTTAGTGGCTTTCACGAAGCAGCGCTTGCTGCATTTGCTGCAAAAGCGATTATTGAACCAGGAAAGAAAGTTCATCTGCAATACACCACGACTAGCCCAAAACTTCAAGAACGTCTAGGGGTATCTAAAAAATAAAGGTAGACTAAACGTTCTTCAAAAGGGGATGAAGAAATGGGAATAGAAATTACAGGTTGGGGTATGTGTGCTCCGCCTTCAATATTAACAAACGATGATTTGTCGACGATTCTTGATACCAATGATGAATGGATTACCGCTCGAACCGGTGTAAAAGAAAGAAGAATAACACACACATCACTTAGTGATATGGGCACAGTCGCTGCTCAACATGCTCTTGCAAGTGCTAATAAAGACCCTAAAGACATTGATGCAGTGATTATGGCCACTTGCACACCACAATATATTATTCCAAGCACCGCTTCAATAATTCAGAAAAATATTGGAAATAAAACTGCTGCAGCTTTCGATTTTAACTCAGCCTGCTCGGGTTTCGTATATGGTTTAACCACCGCTTATTCATTAATTTCATCAGGTGTAATGAAAAATATACTGCTGGTGGGAGGAGAAAAAGTTAGCTTCTTTTTAGACTGGACTGCTAGAGATACTGCTGTGTTATTTGGGGATGGAGCTGGAGCAGTAGTGATTGAATCAGTGGACTCTAATTCTAAGCTTTATTCATCAAAATTAACCTGTAATCCACTTTTTGGTGAAGCATTGATGCTCAAAAATTTTGGCTCTAGTATGAACTTTGATCGAAATAAAGATAATTATTTTGGCATCAGTTTTGTAGGTCAAGAAGTATTCAAAAATGCTGTCAAGACAATGGCTAGACTTGCTGAAGAGGCTTTAACAGAGGCAAATCTTACGATAGATGATATAGACCTGTGTATCCCTCATCAAGCCAATTTAAGGATCCTAGAAGCCACAGCTAGAAGATGTCATTTTCCTATGGAAAAAATGATTGTAAATCTTGATAAATATGGCAATACATCAGCCGGCTCGATACCAATTGCTTTAACAGAAGCTATTGAAGAGGGAAAAGTTAAACCTAATTCAAAAATGCTTTTCTTAGCATTTGGAGGAGGTCTTACCGGTGCTGCAGCAATAATTGACTGGGGCTCAAGAGTAACATCAATTAAAACATCAGATGCGGCCTTACCTGAGAGCGATAAAACAGCATTAGAATTGATTAAAGAAATCTCAGGCTAATAATTTTATCTTTTGACAACAAATTATTTCCAGTTGAGTTGGCACAGCGATGTCGTTGGTTATGATTGACCTCCAATTCATATCTCGGCATATAGCGATGATTTCATTATTGTTAAAATTAGATGGGATCACTTAGAAAACTTAGTTATGACAATTGAAACTGATGTCCTAATAATCGGAGGGGGAGTTGCAGGTTCAGCTATGGCATGCAATTTAACTGGCAAAGGTTATAAGGTCACCTTGTTAGAAAAGTCTGACAAACCTCAAGACACTGCAAGAGGAGACCATATTCAACCGTATGTTTGTGACATTCTTAATCAATGGGGAGTGCTTAATAGTTTCTTTGAAGCAGGGGCTAAAAAAAGATCGGGCTCACTGTGGTTTGATGAATCTGGTAAATTTCTAATGGATGCCAATGTCTCGAAACTTGATATACCTCAACCCTTTTTTATGTTCATCAATCATGAAGAGATTAGTGATGTCTTTGTTAACCATGCAAAAAGTGATGAGAACTTTACGTTGTTCAGACCAATCATTAGTTGTCGTCATCAAGAAACTGATGACAATAAAAGTTTATTTAAATTAGTTCTAAAAGATAAGACAACACACACTATCTCAACAAAATTGATTGTTGCTGCTGATGGTATTGCTTCTAATATGGCTAAACAATATGAAATAGAAAGAAAAGCATTTAGATACGATCGAGCCTTGGCAGTTCTATTCTCCAATGAATACCAAGCAGATTCTGAATATAATCTTAGAACATACCTGACAGATAAGGGGATCGTTACCATGATCCCTCGCGCCAAAGGGGGTTGTAAAATTGGCTTAACCATAGATCGGAGTGAGATAAAAGAATGGAAAAAAATGGGTCCTGATGACCATAGAAAATTTATAGGCTCATTGGTTAATCAATACAAGGGTCTTCAAATGGTCTCTGCTGGAATCTATCCACCCTCTATGATCATGGCCAAGAATTGGACGAAAGACAACATGGTGCTTATTGGTGATGCCTGTCATGGGCTTCATCCTGGGAGAAGCCAAGGAATGAACACCACTATAAAATGTATCAATGAGTTGGTAAAACTCTTACCCAAACCAAGTAACTTCAATCAACAAGAAGTAATGGCTTCACTAGAGGCATATCAAAATCTAATGATTGGCGGGATCAATGATTTACTTGAATCTAATCATAGAATGGGTCTTGCCATGGATAAGTTCGATAAACAACAAAAAGAGGCTGAAATTAATAACTACATTGAGCTTGAAAAGAATCAACAAAAAGGTCTTGCTTATCGAATGAATTCTGCAGGATACTAAGTGAACCCTTAATAGAGGTCATTTGTTATTGATTTCTTCTTTTCTTTTTTCTACAAATGCTATTAAAGCTTCATTAACTGAAGGGTCCAATTTTGGTTGTTTGTATTCTTTCAGCAAAGTCTTATATACTTTGTTGGCTCTTTCAATTGTGGTTACCGATCCATTTTTTTCCCAATTTTCAAAATTATTCCAATCAGATATCATTGGAGTATAAAATTCTGTGGCGTAATGATCCATGGTTTGATCAGTGGCAAAAAAATGCCCTCCAGGACCGACGCTCTTAATAGTCTCTACCCCTAGATTCTCTGTATTGATCTCAATGGGTTTCAAAGATTCTGACATTATTTGCAGCATTTCAGCATCGATGATTAATTTCTCAAACGAAGCCGTTAATCCACTTTCAAGCCATCCTGCTGCATGATTAACCAAGTTTGCATGGCTCATGACAGTTGCCCACAATGACATTGAGCTTTCATATACAGCTTGGGCATCCACTGTATTTGAAGCATTGGTGTTGCTGCTGCGATAAGGAAAACCATAGAATCTAGCAAGTTGGCCGCTTGCAATGGTAGATCGGATGTATTCTGGTGTGCCAAAAGCGGGAGACCCAGATCTCATGTCAACATTTGTGGAGAAAGAACCATACATTATGGGTGCACCAGGACGAACCAACTGGGTCAAGGTCACTAGAGCTAAGACTTCAGCATTTTGTTGTACTAATGTTCCGGCCTGCTTGATCGGTGCCATGGCTCCAGACAAAGTGAATGGAGTGATACAAGTCACCTGCGCAGAGCTTGCAAGTTCTATAGCTGCTTCCGACATTGGGATATCAAGCTGCATCGGGGAATTTGTATTAATAATACCCATAACGGATGGGTTAATTGCCAATTCTTCTCTTGTGCATTCAAGTGCAATGCAGTGCATATCAATGCAATCTCTGGTTCTTTCCATTCCCATGGGATATGACTGACAATTTTTGTCCAATAGCTGAAATTGGGCCAAATAAAGATCAAGATATCTGGTTTCTGGAGGCAATTCGATTGTTTCAAAAGACATACCACCTTCTTGATGAATAATGTTTAGGCTTTGAATGAGTTTCATGTAATTCTGAAGATCCTCAAAACTTCCTCTGCGTCTGCCTCTATCAAGATCACTGCAATAAGCTGGGCCACCAACTGCACTAAAAACGATATGGTTTCCTCCTAATTTTATGTCTCGTTTTGGGTTTCTTGCACGTAAGGTAAATTCTTTAGGTGGTTCCATAATTTTTTTTGATACCAAGTCCCGATCAAAATAGACCATTTGTGTTGATTCATCCACGTCCAAGCCAGCTTTTTTAAAAACCTTCCTTGCATCTCCATGCAGTACCTTCATGCCAACGTTTTCTAAAACATCAAGTGAAGCATGATGGATGGATTCAATTTCATCTTGGCTAATCACCCTTAAGGGGGAAAACTTTGTTACCACCTCCTGCCAAGGCAGTTGAGCAATTGAACTCTTCTTTGGTTTTTTTCTTCTATTTCTTCGACTCATTGAGTTTCAACACTATCAAATTTTTTTCATTTAGAATTACATCTTACGATAAAATAAATAGGTCTATACACACATCTGCCTTTCTTTGTGGTTATTATGGAGAAATGGAAGATGAAAATTTAAACATTAGAAAATATATATCTGAAAAATTGGACATTGATTTTGATTAATTCAGCTAAACCCACCAATATTAGATGGAGAATTCTATTCATGACACTTGTCCTTGGATACATTGCTTATGTATACAGAGGTAATCTTTCGGTCATTGGTAAATTTTTGATGGATGATACGGGTATCTCACAAATAGAATTGGGCTGGCTTCTTTCTTCATTTATATGGGGTTATACAATCTTTCAGTTTCCAGGAGGTCTCATCTCAGAGAAAATAGGACCTAAGAAAACACTTGCTCTCGTTACACTGGGATCCTCTTTAATTACAATAATTACTGGCTTAATTGTAATAGGTGGTTTCTCAATAGCTTTAATGATTCCACTTTTATTCATCTTTCGGTTTCTATTAGGTATATTCCAAGGTCCTCTATTTCCTGCAACAGGAGGAGGTGTTATAGCAAGATGGTTTCCTTCCGGGTCTTGGGCTTTTCCCAATGGACTTAACTCCACAGCACTCGCATTAGGGTCGGCGTCCACACCACCGATGATTGTTCTTTTAACTGAATATTTTGGTTGGCAATCAACATTTTTCCTGATCTCGTTAATGGGTCTGATTGGTTCTTTAATATGGTGGAAATATTCAACCAACTGGCCTAAAGAACATCCAGATGTTAATCAGAAAGAACTGGAATTAATAGGTGAACCAGACTTCAATAACAATCAGATGTCTTGGTCAATGGTTAAAGACGTTTTTGCTGAAAAAAATGTCTTATATGCTGCGCTGGGCTATGGCTCTATGAACTATGTTTTCTATATATTCTATTCTTGGATTTTTATTTATTTCGTTAATATTAGAGGCTTTAGTATTTTAGAGGGTGGTCTTCTTGCCAGTTTACCATTTTTAATGGGAGCTATAGGAGCCACTTTAGGTGGTTACCTATGCGATAAACTTCAAAAACGCTATGGTGTAAAATGGGGACATAGAATTCCTGTCATTATTGGTTTGATTCCATCTGCTGCTTTCTTGATGTTTGGCTCAATTACTGAAAACCCCTACCTAGCAGTTCTTTCTTTGTCTTTATGTTATGGCTTTATTGAATTAACAGAAGGACCATTTTGGTCGAGCATAAATTTTGTTTCTAAAAAACCTCAAGCTGCAGGAGGTATTCTCAATACGGGTGGAAATCTAGGTGGAGTATTAGCAACCCCTCTAATCCCGATAATGGTAGCTCAATACGACTGGGTAATCGCTTTGAATAGTGGGGGAGTTTTTGCTCTTTTGGGTGTCTTTTTCTTCATGCAAATCAAATTTGGAGAGTTGAATCATGAACCCCAGATATAAAGTCTTATTTGAACCAGTAAAAATAGGCCCTGTCACAGCTAAAAATAGATTCTATCAGGTCCCTCATGCTATGGGTGCAGGCAATGATATGCCTAATACAAGAGCTGCTCAAAGAGGAATAAAAGCGGAGGGCGGCTGGAGTGTCGTCAACACAGGTTATTGTTCCATTCATCCTAGTTCAGATGATAGGCCTCTCCCGTTTGCAAGATTGTGGTCTGATAAAGATATTGATTCTCATGTCCCTATGGTCGATGCAGTGCATGAGCATGATGCACTTGCTGGTATTGAATTCTTTCATGGTGGAGCTTATACAGCTAACAGACATACACGAATGCCTCCAATCTCTCCATCTGGAATACAAGAGAAAGTTAGTGAACTTATGGACATGCATCTTACAGCACCAAAAGTAATGGATAAGAGGGATATTAAAAATCTAATTCAATGGCATTTGGATGCAACCAAGCGAGCCATCCAAGCTGGTTTTGATATCATATATTGTTATGCAGGAATGGGGTTTTTACCCTATCATTTTCTACATCCCACATTTAATAATCGATCGGATGAATACGGGGGAAGTCTAGAAAATCGTTCCAGGTTAATGAGGGAATTGATAACTGAGATGAGAGCAGTTGCTGGTGATAAAGCTGCAATTGCTGTTCGACTCTCAACAGATGAGTTACTAAGTTTTAAAAGTGAATCGAGTGAGAGCGAAGCTCATGAATTCTTTGAGTTAAATGGTGAATTACCCGATCTATGGGATATAAAATTATCAAAATGGTCTAAAGAATGTCCAAGTAGTAGATTTTCGGAACCTGGTCACATGGAGCCTTACAACGGTTTTGTAAAACAACTTACTTCTAAACCTGTTGTAGGAGTGGGATGGTTCACTTCACCAGATAACATGGTTAGCCAGATTAATAGAGGGATTCTTGATTTTGTTGGCTCAGCAAGAGCCTCTATAGCTGACCCATTCCTTCCTAATAAAATATTGGAAGGTAATGAAGACGATATCCGAGAATGCATTGGCTGTAATATCTGTGCCTCATGTTACAACCAAGGTATACCTGTTCGTTGCACACAAAATCCATCGATGGGTGAAGAGTGGAGAAGAGGTTGGCATCCAGAAAGAATGAAATCCAAATCTTCTGATGATTCAGTTCTGGTTATTGGAGGAGGGCCAACAGGGTTGGAGGCAACTTTATCGCTGGCTAGAAGAGGATATTCAGTTGCTATTGCTGATTCAGAAAAAGAACTGGGAGGACGAATCAATAAAGAGTCAATGCTTCCTGGTATGTCTTCATATAAAAGAGTAACCGATTATCGAGTGAGTCAAATTAATCAATTAGATAATGTTGATATCTACTTAGGAAATACATTGAACCCGGATGATGTGTTGGAATTAGGATTTGATCATGTAGTAACAGCGACAGGTTCATCGTGGCAACCCTCAATCATGGATGAAAAAACAGCCCCTGTAGCCATCACTAAAACGAATAGTATCTTCACTCCTGAGGATATATTAAAAGGCTGTGAGCTAAAATCACCGGTGCTAATATTCGATTTTGATTATTACTATATGGGTGGCCTAATGGCTGAATATATCAAAGATTTAGGTCATGAAGTAACAATTATCACACCCTTTGAAAAAGTTTCACCTTGGAGTTTTAATAGTAATGAAGTCACTGAAATAAAACTGAAACTATTAGAAAAAGATATTAAAGTTATCACTGATCATCGCATTATAGAAATAGAAGAATCATCGGTTACAATCATTCATCAGGTGAGCAATAAGCAGAAAGATATTGCTAGAGGTTCTCTTGTACTCGTGGGCAATAGAAAACAAAACGATTCGCTTTATAATTCACTTAATTCAAACCAAGAAGCTTTGAAAAAATCAGGGATCAAATCGCTTCAAAATATTGGTGACTCTAATGCACCAGGGGCAGTTGTTCATGCTGTCTATGCCGGTCACCTTTATGCCAATACATTTGATCAAGAAGATGATAATTGTAGCGATGAATTCAAACTTGAGTACCCTGTAATTCAGTAATTTATAATATAAAATTAGTAGTTGGAGAATTTTTAAGACTATGACAAATAATTATGCACTTATTACTGGTGGTTCCTCAGGAATTGGTTATGAAATTGCCAAGAATTTAGCTGGACGAGGATATAACATTCTTTTGATTTCGAGGAATGAGAAAAACCTACAGGACTGCTGTAATAAACTTTCAGATGAATTTAATGTATCTGTGGATTACATTTCGAGCGATCTAGCAAACAAAGACTCGGTGACTTATATTTACGAAACGTCACAACAAAGAGGATATAACATAGAGATATTGGTAAATAATGCTGGTTATGGAATAGCAACCCCATTTCATGTCACCTCTATAGAAGATGAAGAAAACTTCATTCGTGTTTTAGGAACCTCAGTGATCACTCTTACCAAGCTATTCGTCAAAGATATGATTAAACAGAAAAGTGGTAAAATCATGATTGTTTCATCTGTAGCAGCATTTGCGCCACCTTCTGCAATTCAGGTTCTCTATGGACCTATTAAAACATTTATGAATCGATTTAGTGATGCCATGAATTCTAGTTACAACCGTCTAGGGATTACCTCCACTGCTGTCTGCCCAGGTTTTACTGTGACCAATTTTCATACAGCGAGTAATGTACAAGAAATGATGGATGCTGTCCCTTCTTTCATGAAATTCAGCTCTGAAAGAATTGCGAAAGAGGGTGTTGAAGCCATGTTTAAAGGTAAGAGCTTATGTGTTCCGACAAAGACATACAGGTTTCTGGTTTTTCTGCTGAGGGTCACCCCATACTCTTTTATAAAATTACTTGAAAATGTGTTGGCGCCTGGGCGATATGAGTAGAAATAAGCCTGAATAAATCACTTATCAATATGGACCTGGGGGATTGAAAGAAATATTAAAGAATCATTAACGTTCATCGAGTAAAGCATTATAGTCTTTCTCTCTAATAACTCGGATACCAAGCTTTTCAGCTTTAGCTATTTTTGTTGGCCCGACTTTTTCTCCGCATATCAATAGGTCTGTTTTGCCAGAAACTGAGCTTTGTACTTGTGCCCCTAGTTTCAGTGCAATTTTTTTCATCTCACTTCTTGACCCAAGAACCATTCTTCCTGTAAAAACGAGTTTCATTCCACTTACAGGAGATTCAATATCTTCTGTTTCAGAAAGTAATACAGTTTGAGACAGATTAAAACCGAGACCAAGCATACGATTAATTGTTGGCCACCTCTTATTTAATCCATTGACAATATCTGTTGATGAAATCTCTGCAAAACCTTCAATTTCCATAAGTTCTTCTTTAGTTACTTTCATGAGATTATTAATTTGTATATTTTGCAACAAGCGTCTGGAATCGCCTCGACCCAGTTGTGGAATTCCGAAAGCGCTAAGAAAACGCCAATCCTCAGTTTCAACTTGAATGGATCGATCTAACTCTCTTCTTAAATTTTTTGATTGAACGGGTCCAAACCCAATTTTCTCAAAATCCTCCTCATTAGAGTCATATATCTTCTCTAGTGTATCAATGCCTCCGGCGACTAACTTAGTAATACTTTTGGACCCAAACCCGTCAACCTGTCCATGAATTTTAAAAAAATGCTCTAGTGTATTTTCCATTTGAGCTGGGCATGCAGAATGATTAGTGCAAACCAGAAAGTCTCTTTGCCAAGTCAGCTCCTTTCCACAAGAATCACAAGTTTTTGTAATCTGTGTTTTTGAAGACGGCTTTATAACGCCTACAATTTTAGGAATAACTTCGCCTGAGCGCTCGACTGAAATAACAGCCCCTTTACCAAGACGAAGTGCTTTAACATTACCTGCATGATGTGCCGTCACACGCGAAACAGTTGCTCCTGATAGCTCAATTGGTTCAACTTCTAATACCGGGGTAACCCGTCCGGTTCTTTTTGTCTGCCACATGATTGAATTAACTGTGGTGTCTTTGGCCTCAGAACGTTGTTTTATAGCAATCTGCCAACGATTATGATGATTGGTTGACCCGAGCAGAGTCTTTAAAGAGTTATGAGTAATCTCGACAACAACCCCATCCGTTGGGTATTCACAA
>Ga0208131_1000410_pt1 | contig 12581 bp, 10 predicted proteins | sample ETNtaG_14_FD_185781 | JGI IMG/M metagenome (GOLD analysis project Ga0208131, IMG submission 185781) | Marine microbial and viral communities from oxygen minimum zone, Eastern Pacific Ocean - ETNP201406SV73 (SPAdes) (version 2) | ecosystem: Environmental > Aquatic > Marine > Oceanic ...
ATACGCGCGGCGTCGAGCGGGCGATTGCCGCCGAGATCGACGAGGTCACCGGTGTCGTCGTCGCCTCCGAAACCTTCTCGCAGCGCAATCAGGACGCGTCGATCGCCGAATCGATCGAGCGGTGGGTCGCCATAGGCGACGCCGCCCGCGCTGCCGGCAAGAAGACCTCGGTAACGATCGCTGCGTCCTTTGGTTGTCCCTTCGAGGGCCGTGTCGATCCCGATCTCGTCGTCGACATCGCCCGCCAACTCGCCGCGACCAAACCCGATGAGATCGCGCTTGCCGACACCATAGGGGTGGCAGTTCCCAGCAAGGTCGCCTCGCTCGTCGAGGGTGTTTCGCAGGCGGTCGACGTAATCCCGCTGCGCGGGCACTTTCACAACACGCGCAATACGGCCCTCGCCAACATCGTGGCAGCGATCGACGCCGGGGTGCGCATCTTCGATTCGAGCCTCGGTGGCGTCGGAGGATGCCCGTTCGCCCCACGTGCAACCGGCAACGTACCCACCGAGGACGTCGTCTACCTGTTACACGAGATGGGTTTCGACACCGGCCTAGACCTCGACCTTCTCATCCAATCCACAGCCTGGCTGGAATACGAGCTGCAACACTCAACCCCCGGTCTGGTCGCCAAAGCAGGCGGGTTTCCTACACCATGAGCATTCTCAGCAACCGCGTACAACGCGTCAGCGCCAACTCCGACCAAAGCGCCTTCTAGCTGAGGCCTTGAAGCCAACCCATAACGTCCGAACACGTCGCTATGTCGCTCACAGTCGCAAGCGATGCAATCGCAGTGTCGTGAGGTTCAGTGCCGAAGGCCGCACACCCATCGGACAACACCACGGTGTGGAGATCGAGCACATGGGCCGCCCGAACCGTCGACGCCACGCCGCCGTTCGTAACGATTCCCGCAACCAGCAATGCCGTGATACCCAACCGACCGAGGACGAACTCGAGGCGGCTCGCATGGAAGGCGGAGTAGGCCACCTTTTCGACGGTTATGTCGATGACGCCAACTGCGTCGATCGGTGACTGTCCCCAGCTTCCCGGGGCGAAGTCGCCGTCGGTGAGAAACGGCCGCAGGCGAGCCAAATGGTCGGAGATCAATGGCCCGTCGGGGCCCGACACCAGCGTAAACAGCGTCGCAATGGTCAGTATCGCGCATGATCGTGCGGTGTCGGCGACCGCGCCAAGCCGTTTGGGCAGCGCTTCGATCGTTTCCGAGGTTACGCCACCTTTGGCGTAGGCCCCTTCGGGGTGGATGAAGTCGTTCTGTAGGTCGACCAGCAGCAGCGCTGTCGACGCTGGATCGAGGTGGGCGAACCGGCTCATGCACCGCTCGCGTTGGTGATGACGACGTTTCCGAGCGCATCGACCTCAGCGGTGAAGCCGGGCTCGATCACGATGGTGGCGTCGGGTTGCTCGAGGATTGCCGGACCCACGCACAGCCAACCGGAGGGGAGCTCTAGTCGCGGCCAGATCGCAGTGGGGCGCCACTCGCCATCGAAGAACACGTTTCGTTCGCCGGCCAGAGGCACCGTTGCGTCGGGACGCGGCGCCAGGGCCGCCGGATCGATCTTGGGGCGGGTGCCGACCACCGTCGTGCGGGCTGAGAGCACTCGCACGGCGATCGACTCGAGCACCCGGCCGTAGGTGTCCTCATACTTCTTCTCGAATGCGCCGAGCACGTCAGCCTGGTTCAATGTGTCGAGGTTTTCGACCGGCACCGAGACGGTGTGGGTCTGACCCACGTAAGACATGTCAAGTACGACCGAGACGCTGACGTCGTCGAGCACCATCCCGGAGTCGTCGAGGAAACTGCGAACGGCAGTCTCGTTTCGACCGAGCCGCTCGGTCAACGCTGCAACCGCCGCCTGATCAGCGAGGTCGGCGACCGCGAGGTTGAGCGTTTGAACCACGTCGTGTCGAGCATCGGCAACCGTGCATCCGAGAGCGCTGGTCACGCCCGGATAACGAGGCACGAGCGCGGCCGAAAGGCCAACGTCGGCCAACAGGCCGCAGCTGTGCAACGCTCCGGCGCCACCGAAGAGCATCGCGATGAACTCGCCCGGGTCGTGGCCACGTTCGATCGACACCAGGCGCAACGCGCCCGCCATTCGACTCGTCGCGATACGAAGGATCGCCTCAGCCGCTTCCTCGATCGACAAACCCAGAGGTTCGGCCACCTCTCGACGTACCGCATCGCGGGCCGCCTTGGTATCGAGTTGGTCGAGGCCTCCGATCGGACGTTCACCATTGAGGCGCCCCAACACCAAATGAGCGTCGGTAACGGTCGGGCGACCGTTGCCCCGCCCATAACAGGCGGGCCCTGGCACCGAGCCGGCAGATTCGGGTCCGATCCGCAGTATCCCACCAGCATCGACCCACGCCAACGAACCGCCGCCGGCGCCGATGGTTGAGATCTCGATCATCGGCGTCCGGATAACCAGGCCGTAGTCGACGCTCGTCTGTGCGCCCGACACCACCTCGCCGTTGGCGATGACCGCGACATCGAAGCTCGTGCCTCCCATGTCGCAGGTGATGACGTTCGAGAATCCGGCCGCCGCCGCCAGGTGGGCGCCGGCGATCACGCCTGCCGCCGGTCCGCTCAGTGCGGTACGCACCGGTAGCGCTCGGGCGGCCGTCGATGTCATCACGCCGCCGTTCGACTGCACTATGAAGAACCGTCCTCCGAACCCACCATCGGCCAGCGCAACTTCGAGCCGTTCGATGTAGTCGCCGACCACAGGCTGCAAGTACGCGTTGATCGCTCCGGTCGAGGTTCGTTCGAACTCCCGCACCTCCGGGAGCAGCAGGGCTGCGCTGGTGACGTGGTCGTTCGGCCACACCAGTTTGACCGCGTCGAGGGCCAACCGTTCGTTCTCGTCGTTCGCATAGGAGTTGATGAACGCTATGCAACACGCTTCTGCTCCGGCTGCGAGCAACACCTGAGCTTGAGCAGTCACCGCGGCCTGGTCGACCTTTTGCACGATCGTGCCGTCGGCACCGGTTCGTTCGGCGACCTCGAGCCGCATATCGCGTTCGACGATCGGGATGAAGTCGCCCCACAAACCCCACGTGTTCGGTCGGTCACGCCGGCGCATTTCGAGCACGTCGGCGAATCCTGCCGTGGTGATGATGCCAGTGATGGCACCCTTGCGTTCGAGCAACGCGTTCGTGCCGACCGTCGTCCCGTGGATCACGGCGCCGATTTCATCGAACGAGTCGACCACTGCCCTCACGCCGGCAAGAAAGCCAAGTTCTTCGTCGCCTCTGGTCGACGGGACCTTGGCGACCGTGAACTCGCCGGATCGGTCGTCAACCATGAACACGTCGGTGAACGTGCCGCCCACGTCGATCCCCACTACGCGACTCGACCCCTGTGCCGTCACGTTCCCGAACCCTCTACCGTCGTGTAGCCCAACCGAAGGTCGCGTTCGATGGCCTCGAGCGAGCGGTCGGCGGGGTCGCCGTAACCTCCGCCGCCTGGAGAGGCGATGCGAACCCGGTCGCCTTTGTGCAACTTGACCCCCACGATCTTCGACGCCAGCGGCGGGATGAGTTCGTGGCCAGCCACGTCGAAGCTGATTCGGTTGAGCGCTGATGGACCGCCACCGGCCACGCCGGGCGGCGGGAACCGTCCGCGGTCGCCGAAGGCAAAAACCTCAGCGTTCTCGTCGAGCAACTCGATTTCGTAGTCGGCGCCGAGCCCACCCCGATGTTTCCCGGCCCCACCTGAATCTGGCCGCAACGCCCACCTCGTGTATCGAATGGGGTAGGTCGATTCGAGAATCTCGATCGGCGGGATGGTGGCGGTCGAGAGCGGCGCATTGCCATGGGACAAGCCATCGCTCTCCGGGCTGCCCCCCAGACCACCGCCGTAGAAGGTGAACATGACCCAACGGTCGCCGTTCGGCTGATGGCCGGCGATGGAAAGAGCGTTGATGGTGCCGTAGGAGCTGCCGTTGCTGATCGCCGGGTCGACTTCGGCCAACGCGCCGAAGATCAGATCCATGATCCGCAGAATCGTCTCGGTATACCCGGCCACCGGGCGCGGCCATGACGCATCGAGAAGTGAACCGTCGGCTATTCGCACCTCGACCGGCTCGAGGCAGCCGGCGTTCGCTGGCACATCGCGAAAGATGTGTTTCAACGCCACGTAACAGGCAGCGATCGCGGTGCTCTTCGAGATGTTCACCGGACCGACGGCGGCGCCCGCTGTGCGGGTGAAGTCGAGCACCAGCCGATCGCCCTCGATCGTGAGATCGAGCGAAACCTGAATCGGCTCGTCGACCGACCCATCGTTGTCGAGGAAATCGTCGATGGAATGGGTGCCATCGGGCAGCGCTGCGATGTTGCTTCGCATGAGCGACGCGGCGCGAGCGGTGAGCTCGGCAAAGGCCGTAGATACTGTGGCAGCGCCGAACTCATCGAGCAGATCGGTCAAGCGGCTGACCCCTAGCTTCAGCGCATTGAGCTGTCCGAAGAGGTCACCGTACGCGTTGACGGGCATCCGACTAATCGCGCAGACGAGGTCGACGATGTCGCTTCGCAGTTCACCACCGTCGACCAATCGGACGGGGGGAATCAGCACACCCTCCTGAGCGCTCTCGGTGGCCGACGGGTTGTAGTTACCGGGCACTGCTCCACCGACATCCGTATAGTGCCCGACCGACGCCAACCAGCAGAACAGTTCGCCATCGTGAAAGAACGGTTGGACCAGCTTCATGTCGTTGAGGTGGGTGCCTCCTCGGTAGGGATCGTTGAAGACCCAGATATCTCCCTCACCTGGCCCGCCTTCCTCGGCGGTTCGATCGATGATGAGCGACACGGCGCCGGACATCGACCCGACGAACACGGGCAATCCCGAGAAGCCCTGAGCGACGGTGGCCCCGGTGGCCCGGTCGTAGATGCCGTGTGATGCGTCGTGGGCTTCGGCGATGATCGGATTGAAGGCACTACGAAACAGCGTGGCGTCCATCTCGTCGACCAGCTGTTCAAGCCGCCCCTGAAGAACGGCGAGCGTGACGGGATCGAGGGTGCTCATGAAGATGTCCCTTCATCGAGCGCAGACATAAGGCAGAGCGGCGAAAGCACGTCGGACACCGAGCCCACCGAGGCGAGATCAGCAAGTGACGTTGCCAACCGATCGGCCGCGTCGGGTGACAGCAAACCGTCGACGTTGTCGTTGAATTTCGCGGCGAGCTCCTCGGAGGAAAGCGGCCGGTGGGAACCGCCACGGTTGGTGAGAACTTCCTCGACGAGCTGGTGTCCATCGGTTGTCTGGACGGTGAGCCGGGCCGGGAATTGATAGGGGTAGATGTCGAGGAACGTTTCGCTGCCGACCACGTCGACCTTCGCCATGAGATCGCGGCGATGAGGGTCGATCGCCAGCGCGTCGGTGAAGTCGGCAAGGCCGACACCTAGTCCGCCGCCTCCGAGGAATCCGGCGATGACCGTATATGGCCCGCTGAACTGCGCTTGGTAGCCGGTATCGGGTTGACGTTTCGCGGCGATGGGATCGCCGATGGTTCGAACCGTGGGCGGGGCTACCTCAAGGGTCGCCGTGGAGATGTCAGCGACCGCTAGTCCGCGGTTACGAAGGGCGATCGCCGCGTCGATGCCGGTGTGGGTGAAGTGGTTCGCGGGATAAGGCTTGTAGAAGATTTCGGCCGCTTCCCAGTTCTCACCGAGCCGATCGAGGGTGGCAGACGCCCGGCCTTGGTCACCGAGGAACGCCTGGAACAGACCGAATCGCCCCTCGATGGCAGTGGGGGGACCGGTGATTCCGCGTACCGCCAACTGGGCGGCGGTGACCCCTGATCGAGCTGCCCAACCGCAATGCAGTCGCTTGACCGTGCCTCCCGCTCGGTTGGCTTCGATGATGCCGCTGGCCATCGAACACGCGATGCCCATCGCGTCTTGCACGACCTCGGCGCTACCGCCGAGCAATCGCGCGACCGCTGCGGCCGAACCGATGGTGCCGCAGATTGAGGTCGCGTGCTGGCCGCGCTCGAAATACACCGACTGCCGACCTACTGGGTCGTAACCACCCATACCCAAACGCACCGCGATCTCGAGGCCGGCGGTGACCGCTTCGAGCAGCGCAGTGCCCGAAGCATCAACCCACTCCGCAGCAGCCAACGCGGCCGGTACGACCGACGCGCTCGGATGCAATATCGAGGGGAGATGGGTGTCGTCGTAATCAAGCGAATGGGCGAGCACTCCGTTGACGAACGCGGCTTCGGCGACCGACATCTTCACCGAAGCGCCGATGGCGGTCGATTGTGGCGAGGTTCCCTGATCGGTCGAAAAACCCACGACCGACCGGCTCGTGTCGAGTGTGCTGGCCCGCACAGCGATGCCCACGATGTCGATGATCCGAGCCGGAATGCCGTCAATCACCTCGCTGGGCATCGAGCCCGTGGCAAGCGCGGCGAGTTGGGTGAGGATCGGAGTGTCGGTCATGCGATGGCGAGAGGTCGAGCAGGCGCGCCGGTGGCTCCATGAATGTTGAGATGAGCCAAGACAAAGACGACTTCGTGCGCGCCGGCCGCGGCAGCGTCATCGAGGTTCATCGCTTCGATGATGTTGATTCCCGCCTCGACCAGGAGCACGCGATGCGCGGGCAGAAGCGCGTGTCCAGCGCCGGGTGGGAGGCACTCGAACGCGATCGTGTCTGCGCCTGCCAGCGCTATCTCGTGTTCGGCCAACCATTGCGCCCCCGCTTCGCCCACTCCGGGCACCCCGGTACCTACACCCCGATACGCGGCATCGTCGGCGAAGTGTTTCCCCCACCCGCTTCGGATCAGCACCGCGTCGCCGGCCCTAACCGGCGTGGCTTGTCGGACGACCGTCGCTTCAAGGTCGGACGCGGTGATCTCGTACCCGGGTTCGCAGACTTCGACACCCAACATGGCCGCAATGTCGAGAAGCACACCACGGCCGACAAACGGCGGGAGTTCGTGGATGCCCAACACCTCGAACCTTCCGGTCGCCTGCGCCTCGGCGGCCGATACACCACCGAATAGAAGGCCGTCGTGGCTGACGTGGGCCAGGGCGTCGACATGGGTGCCGACGTGACAACCGGTGGTGAGCAAGTCGGCGGCGGCCGAACCGCCGTCGTCGCGAACCCGGTCGCCGTGGCGTCGATCGAGGCAGTGCCGAAACGACGGGTGGTTCGGCGACTGCGCCATGCCGTTACTCATGCTGCGACCCAGGTCGTGGATGGTGGCGTGGCCGAGTAGTTCTAGTAAAGCGGCGACGTCGCTCATGCGATCACTCCGCCCTGGCGTAGGTCGTTGAGCTGTTCGTGTGAAAGTCCAAGCTCGCCATGGAGTAGGGCGTCGGTGTCGGCCCCCAACGAGCGACCGGTATGGCGAATGGCGCCCGGAGTTTCCGACATCTTGAACAACACGTTCTGCATGGCGACGGTACCCAAGCTTTGATCGTCGACCCTGACCACAGCTCCCCGGGCCACGACCTGCGGATCGGCCACGTAGTGTGCGACGTCGTAAACTGGGGCCAATGCCACTTCAGCGGCAGCGAACTCGGCCACGACCGTCTCGAGATCGAGTTCGCCGATCCATTGGCTCATCGCCTCATCGATCTCATCGGCGTGTTCGGCCCGTCCCGCCCCTGTGTCGAACCATGGCTCGTCAGCCAGGTCGGAACGGCCGACCAACTCCATCGCACGGCGAGCGATGGATTCTGCGCTCGACGACACGACAACCCAGTGTTGGTCGGAGGTGAGGTATGTGTTGCGAGGCGCGTTGTTGTTCGATCGGTTTCCCGAACGCGACTGCACATGGCCGGTCTGGTCGTAGGTGATGATGTGAGGACCCAACGCTGAGGTCAGCGGCTCGAGGATGCTGAGGTCGACCTGTTGGCCGACCCCTGTGCGGTCGCGGTGGTGGAGAGCCATCATGACCGCCGAAACGCCAGCCAGGCCAGCGATTGAGTCGGCCAGACCAAAGGGGGGAAGGGTAGGTGGGCGGTCGGCTTCGCCAGTCATGTGGGCGAACCCGCTCATCGCCTCGATAAGCGTCCCGAACGCTGGACGATCGGCATACGGGCCATCTTGTCCAAACCCGGTGATGCGGCAGAGCACGATGCCCGGATTGATCTCGGCGAGGCGGTCGTATCCGAGCCCCCAACGTTCGAGCGTGCCCGGCCGGAAATTCTCGACGACGACGTCGGCGGTGGGCACCAGCTTTTCAAAGATTTCGGCGCCTTCGGGCGAGCCGAGATAGAGGCCGATGCAGCGCTTGTTTCGCGCGACGATCTTCCACCACAACCCCTCGCCATCGATCTGGGCTCCATGCCCGCGCAATGTGTCGGCACGGGTTGGGTGTTCGATCTTGATCACGTCGGCGCCGTAATCGGCCAGAACTTGACAGGTGGTCGGGCCAGCGAGCACGGTCGAGATATCGAGAACCCGCAGGTCGGTGAGAGGACCAGTTCGAGATTCCGTCACATCAGGCCGTCTCGGAACACTGTTTCGCCCAGTGGAACATAGTTGTAGTGTGTCGCACAGGGGACCCTGGGGCAACCCCTTCCGATTGGGAGGAATCATCGGTGTCGACATCGACGAGTGGCCGAAGCGTAGCGACCATCGAACGAGCAGCCGAAGTGCTGTTTCTCCTAGCGAGGAAACAAGGCACCATCGGGATTACCGAGATCTCGAAAGAACTCGAGATCTCCAAAGCGGTGGTCCACCGCATCGTCACATCGTTATGCGAGCACGATCTCGTGGCCGCCGATCTGGTGACTCGGCGCTACTCGCTTGGTCCCGGTGTGCTCCGACTTTCGGCTGCCTATCTCGACAATCTCGATGTCCATTCGATGGCGCTCGACGCGATGCACCGCCTCAGCGCGACGACCAACGAAACAGCGACGCTGTCGGTTCGCAACGGAGACAAGCGGGTGTACGTCGACCAGGTCACACCCTCGCGAGAGGTCAAGATGACCGTTCAGCTCGCCGCTGCGTTCCCCCTCCATGCCGGCGCGTCATCGAAGGCGTTTCTAGCGTGGCTCAGCCCCGAAGAGATCGATGGCTACTTCGCCGGGTCGGCGCTCGAAGCGCTCACCGATGCGACGATCGTTTCCGAATCCGACCTTCGCACAGAACTCAAACGCATCCGTGAGCAGGGCTTCGCCGTATCGTTGGGCGAACGTCAGGTTGGCGCTTGTTCTGTCGCCGCGCCGGTGCTCGATCAGCAGCATCGGCCGGTTGCAGTCATCAGCGTTTGCGGCCCGATCGAACGATTTCGACACGAGACCGCCAGCTCGGCGAGAACACTCACCGAGGCCACGAGGAAGCTCTCGACCCGCCTCGGCGCCCGATTCGATGCATCATGATCGACCAGATTCGGGTAGCGGCCGGCCAGTTCGCGGCTACCACCGACCTCGCTGAGAACCTTGCCAGCTGTCTACGACTGATCGATGAGGCCGCGGCCAACGGTGCGGCACTGATCGTTTTGCCCGAATTCGCCAATCATCTGTCGATATACGAGAGCCTCGACCATTGTCGCAGCGTGGCGGTAGAGCTCGACGGCGCCTGGATGTCGACGATCTCCGAGCGAGCAAGAGTGCTCAACATCGGCGTGGCACTGGCGGTCACCGTCCCCCGCGACGATCGGGTGATGATCACCAGTGTCCTTTTTGATGCTGTGGGCCAGATCATCGCCACCGCCGACAAGCAAACGCTGATGGGTAACGAGCGCACCTACTTGACCGGTGGGACGTCGGGCAGCCCGCTGGCCGACACCAGCTACGGCCCTGTTGGCATCTATGCCTGCATGGACGGCGTCACCTTCGAGACACCTCGGACGTTCGCGGTCCGCGGCGCCCGCCTTTTGCTCAACAGCCTCAACTCATTCGCGCTCGACGAGGCCGCTCTTCACATCCCGGTTCGAGCGGTCGAGAACGGCGTGTTCGTGGTAGCGGCCAACAAGGTTGGGCCACTACTTCCCGTCGACCAGGTGGAGATGTTCAGTCAAGCGCTCGGCATCCCGCCCCAGGCACTGCAGGGCGCCGGCGGGAGTCAGATCGTCGCCCCCGATGGCGAGGTCTTGGCATCGGCGAACCGAACCGAGGAAGAGCTGATCGTCGCCGACATCGATCTGGCCAAGGTTCGCCCGCTAAACGATCGATTTGGCCATCGCCGACCCGAGATCTACGGTCCGCTCGCGAAGCCACACTCGGCCGCGCCCCGCGACGACGTTCCCGAAAGCATCGTCGTTCGGTGTGTGCGCAGTCATCCGTCGGACGCTGTCGAGGCGCAACTCGTCGTGCTGCCCGAAGGCACAGCCCCACCCGCGTCGATCCCCGACGGGGTGTGGGTGGCCACCTCCGCGGTGGTTGACCAACGACACGTCGGACAGCTATGGACCTGCAACGGGCTGCGCCACGAACAAGCGCAGCTTCATCACTCCGACCGGTTCGACACGACCGAGTTCGGCGATGAACTCGCACTCTGCGAAACACCGTTGGGCGACATCGCCCTCATCGTTGGCGACGATCACCTATACCCGGAGATCGTCCGCCTGGCCGCTATCCAGGGCGCCCACATCGCCGTCGTGCTTTACCACCCGACGCACGCGTGGCACACCGATCTGGCACTTCGAGAACGGGCGGCAGAGAACCGCTTGTGTCTGGTCGCCTGCACCCCGCTGGGTGTCGACGGCACGATAGTGCTCAACCCGCCTCGTGATTCTCTCTGGTCGACCGATCGGCTACACCCCTACGATGGCACGATCAATACTCCTGACGCAGTCGTCGCCGGCCCCGACGACTCGATCCTGGAATCCCGGCTCTATCCAGCCCGAGCATTGCAACGCGAGGTTTCGCTCAATACCGACCTGGTAGGCGGCCGCTCCTGGCAGGCTTCGGCCGCATTGCTGTGACAGCCGAACGTCTCCGAGCTCTCGTCGCCGCGCCGGACCCAACGGTGCTCGCCGGTTGTTACGACGGTGTCTCGGCTCGTCTGGTCGAGCAGGCCGGATTCCATGCCGCGCACATGTCGGGGTTTGCGGTCGCTGGTTCGTTGTTGGGAAGGCCCGACGTCGGCCTACTGACGATGACCGAAATGGCGGATGCGGCAAGCCGAATCGCCCGGGTGTTGTCGATACCGCTGCTCGCTGACGCCGACACCGGATATGGCAACGCCCTCAACGTAGTTCGCACCGTTGAGGCCTACATTGCAGGCGGCGTGGCAGGAATGCATCTCGAAGACCAACAGATGCCCAAGCGGTGCGGCCACCTCGCCGGCAAAACGATTGTTCCGGCCGACGAGATGGCGGGCAAGCTCCGCGCTGCTATCGACACCCGCGACGCCGTGGGCACCGACATCGTGATCGTCGCTCGCACCGATGCTCGCGCCGACGAGGGACTCGGCGCCGCCCTCGAACGAGCCCGCCGCTATCGCGACGCGGGAGCCGACTTGTTGTTCGTCGAAGCGCTGCAGTCGCCAGCCGAGGTCGAAACTGTCGCTGAGACCTTCCACGACATACCTCTGGTCTTCAACGCCTCAGAGGCTCGGCCACCCGAGTTCACATTGGACCAACTCGGTGCGATGGGGTTCGCTGTGGTCTTGGCGCCGATCACCACGTTGCTCAGCGCTACAAAAGCAATGCAAGACAGCTTGACCGATCTCCACGAGCTGGGATTTCGTTCCGACCGGCTCGCGACGATGACCAGCTACGACGACTTTCTGCACTTGGTCGGCATCGACGAGATCGACGAGCAGGAGCAGCGCTACTCCTGATTATCGTTCAGCACGATCGTTTACAAAAACGCGACGCTGGCCCCCGGGTCGCTGACGATCGCATCGTGAGGTCCGTCGAGCACCGCGTGCTGCTCACCCTGCGCATCAAGTTCGTTGCGGGTAGTTCCGCAAGGGAAACGGGCCGGGGTCTCGGCGAACTCGCGCAGATGGACGATGTGAGCCGGATCTTCCAGCGGCTACACCAACCGTCGACTCACAAAACCGGATTGGGCTTGGAGGACCGCGTCGAACCGTTCGACCAGCTCGAGGCACGCGGCGAGATGTTCGGATCCTTCCTCCAGCCAGGTTTGGCTGTTGACGAAATGGGTCATGGGTTCCCCGCCACGGCGAGGACGGCTTCGGCTCGTCGGGCTACGGCTGCGTCGACGAATTCCCCATCGACGATCACCCCGCCACGGCCCTCCGATTCGGCAGATTGAAACGCGTCGAGCACTCGTCGTGCCCACACCACGCGGTCAGCGGGCGGGGCAAAGGCACTGTGTACCGCCCCGACCTGTTTTGGGTGAAGGATCGATCGTCCACCAAAACCTTGACGTCGCAACTGGTCGCTCGATACCGCCAACCCATCGTCGTCTTCGAGGTCGGTGAACACCGGCCCGGCCGGCGCGGCGATCATTGCCGCGGCCGACGCCACCACGATCTCGGACCGGATAGCGGCAAACTCCCGGTGATCAACCGAGGGCTCGATACCGAGATCGGCGGCAAGATCGGCTTCGCCCAGAGCCAGCCGAACCACGTTGGGTAACGCGGCGATCTCTCGCGCTTGCACGACACCGACGGAGGTCTCGATGAG
>Ga0208131_1000411_pt1 | contig 12566 bp, 2 predicted proteins | sample ETNtaG_14_FD_185781 | JGI IMG/M metagenome (GOLD analysis project Ga0208131, IMG submission 185781) | Marine microbial and viral communities from oxygen minimum zone, Eastern Pacific Ocean - ETNP201406SV73 (SPAdes) (version 2) | ecosystem: Environmental > Aquatic > Marine > Oceanic ...
GCAAATGGAAGCGGTGGACAAATGTCAGGACTTTATAAAAAAGATGGACCAAACCCCGAAGTAAATATAATTAATTATATAGTTATTAGCGGTGGTGGTGGTGGTGGTGCTTATAAAGAAGGTAGACGAGGCGGTGGCGGCGGTGGCGGAGCAGGACAAAATGGTGAAGGAGGAAGTACTGGTGGAGCTGGTGGTGTGGGTGGTAATACTTTAGACGAAACTAATTATTCAGCTTTCGACGGTCAAAGTTTTTCTTCTGGCGGAGCTGGTGGTTTCCAGTTAATGAAAACAAAACCACATTATATCAGCATGGGGCAAGTAGCTTCAGGAGACTTAACGGCTGGCGGTGATATGATCTATGATATGGTATATAATGGATCCGGTAGAACATATACAGATGGTGCCGGTGGTGGTGGTGGATACGGTGGTGGTGGTGGCGGAGAAGAATATTGGGCGACTGAAGCTGCCGGAGCTGGTGGTGGTGGCTATGTGATAGCTTCAGCTAACAATGCAATAAACACCACAGCTGTTTGGGATCAGACTCCCAATACTAGCGATGCCGATTATTTAGGTACTTACGGACAAGGTGGGGCGAAAAACGGTCATGGAAATCCTGGATTTGTTGTCATTTACTTAGGTGACAAGCCCGTGGGCAATAGTATATCGGTGAGTACTTTGGATAACGTACCTATAAATACAGATATTATTGCTACTGATACGGAATCAAATACATCAGATTTAACTTATGAAGTATCTACGCCACCGTCAAATGGTACAGTAACAGGCACAGCTCCAAACTATATTTATACACCCAGCGTTACACATACGGGTTCCGATGTTTTTAAAGTTACCGTTATTGATGAACATGAAAATCGTTCAGATCCAGTTTCTGTTACAGTAACAACAGTTGCACGAGCTGCCCTATCTGACATCACATATCCATCTCCTGGCCCCTATACTGGCGCAGCTCTAATTGGTCAACAAATCACTATCACCGCCACTTTTGATGAGGATATATTGGCGGTTCCATCTACTCAAATTACTTTAAGTGGCGAGCAGTCCATCTTTCCTGCAAATATGACTAGATCAAGTGGGACCGTTTACACTTATAATCATACCATAGCTGCGGGTAATGGTGATGTCACAATAGCCTTATCCGGCGGCCAGGATCTAGCAGGTGTTGATATAGCAACTGCACCATCAAGTGGTGCTACTTTTATCGTTGATAACCAACCACCAGGTATAATTTTTGACCCTGCCAATGGCAATACGATAACTGATATAAATAGTCTCATCACAATCACTTTCAATGAACCTATTCGCAAGGTTTCTGATGATTCCGCGTTTGATGATTTAAATGTTGGCGCTTTAATCACCTTAAAAGAAAATACTCTTGCAGGCGCCGATATACCTTTTGTCGCCACAATCAGTGCGGATAAACAAGTAATTACTATTAATCCTACAAATCCATTGAGCACCCAGGCAAATGTCTACGTAGGACTTGCTCCCGTTGAAGATCAATACGATCAGGCCACTGCTGCTTCCGTTGCAGTTTTTGGAACTGATGCTAACGGACCTCTGATATCTGCAATGACTTTGCAAGCTGACAATGATTATGTCGACGTTACTTTTGATGAAGCTGCCTACAGTGCTATTGGAGCCGCAGGCGCTCTTGATAAAACAGATTTTACGGTTCATTATGTACAAAATGGCGGTAACGCAACTGGGGTGACTATCAGTGCAGTAACAGATAATAGCGGAAACCCTCCTGCTGCAGGTGCTACTGATGTCAGATTAGGTCTTATCGTGGCGGGGAATCCTTCTGGGGTCGAAACAATCGCCTTTTCAGCTGCTAGTGCTACTTCCATTTACGATAATAAATCTAATCCATCTGACCCTTCATTTCTATCCAGCGCATTGAACCTCAATGATAAAAAAGCACCAACTGCAGCTATCACTTATGATCCTGCTGGTCCCTACAGTAGTGGAACAGACGTTACCATTACAGCCATATTCAATGAACCTATGGGCACCAGCCCCTTAGCAAAAATTGCACTTTCAGGTGCAAATACCTTAGCGGCTGCTAATATGACTCAATGGGATGCGGTTCGATATTCTTACACTCATACAGTCACTTCGGGAGATGGATCTGTAACAGTCGCTCTTTCAATAGGAGAAGATATTGGAGGCAATGTCTTGGATCCAACACCATCAAGTGGAGCCAACTTTAACGTCGATAATACGGCACCGACAAAACAATCATTTACTCCTTCAGACAATGCGGTGGATATAGGAATAAAAGATAATCTATTAGTAACCTTTGATGAGAATATGGCAGGTGGACCTGGAAATATACATATTAAAGATTCAAATAATGATTTGTTCGAAACAATTGTTGGCAATTCTGCTAATGTAACGTTTAGCACAATATACGCTGTAATCAATCCGACTAATGATTTTCTGAGTAATACATCTTATCATGTCCAGATGGATGCAACAGCCCTAACTGACATTGCTGGTAATGGTTATGCAGGCATCCCGATTGTTGATAAAACAACCTGGAATTTTTCCACAAGTGACCAAACTCCACCCGAAGTCACTTTTGCACCAATTAATGGCGCTACTGGAGTAGCTGCTAACTTTAACATAACACTTAGCTTTAGTGAACCAATTAGACAAGCTGTTGATGATGCCCAGCTTACAAATAGTAATATTGATACTCATATCGAATTTCGGGAAGACAATAGTAATGGTCCAAAAGTTCCTGCAACATTTATGATAGATGGATCCAAAACAACTGTGACTATTGATCCCACCGCTGACCTTGATTATAGTCAGGTTTATTATGTGGCTGTACTGGCGGGAAAGCTTGAAGATTCTGCTAATAATGCTATTGACTTTATTAGTTCTACGTTTCAAACTGTAGATTTAAAGTCACCAACAGTAACAATTACTCCAGCACATAATACTTCCGATGTATCTGTTACAGCAAGCATCACCTATGTTTTTGATGAACCGGTAAGAAATCAAGACGACACCGCGTTGGACGACACAAATGTGGATGGATTAATTACGCTACGGGATCTTCAATTTAACGCTTTCGCGTTTGACGCAACGGTTAATGCAACGAGCACACAAATAACAGTTGTACCAGCAGCGGATTTTAATAGTCTCGAATATGTTTACACAGCAATAGGAGAACAAGGTGCTGTTGAGGATACAGCAGGCAATCTTCTTGCTGTGACATCGTCTCGGTTTAAAACTGTTGACGCTACCTTGCCCATCGTAGAAATTTCACCAGCGGATGGCAGCACAAGCGTTTTTGCCAATAGTAGCATAATTTTGACGTTTTCAGAGCCTATGCGACACATATCAGGTGCTCCTTTGGATGATAACAATGTTGACAATCTTATTAAACTTCGTAAAAACAATCTAGGTGGGGACGATATTCCTTATGATGGAAGTGTGAATTCCCACAAAACAATTATCACTTTAAAACCGACATCAGATTTTAACAGCCTAGCTGTGATTTATGTTGGAGTAGAATCTACCATAGAAGATACCTCTCGAAATCCTATTGCTCCTACCACATCCACCTTCACCATAGAAGATATCTCTGCACCTATTCCACAATTTGACCCTTCAGATGCGGAAACCAATGTTTCCGTGAATAAAAGTATCCGCATTACTTTTGATAAAAATATCAGAAAACTTGATGATGGTGAGTTAGATGATGATAATGTGGATGCACTAATCCACCTTAGAAATGCTAATGCAAATGGAGCTGATATACCATTTGACGCAACAATTGATAAAAACTATCCTATCATTACAGTTGACCCTATTGATAATTTTAAAAGTGAGCAAATAATCTATGTATCCATTGCACCTGTTGAGGATAATTCTAATAACGCTAGCCCTGATACGTCCATTACATTCCATGCAGCAGCTGTAACAACGATTACTTTCAGCCCTAAGGATGGTGCCGTAGATGTACCATCAAACAGTAGTATTACACTCACATTTAATAAACCAATTAGGAAGCTAGATAATTCAGTAATAACTGATAGCAATGTTGATGAGTTGATCACACTTAAAGAAACCAATGAGAATGGAGCTCTCCTTTCTTTTGATGCATATATCAATCTCACAAAATCAATTATAACCATTGATCCCACAATCGAATTCACCAGTCAACAAAAGGTATATGTGGCTATCGGCAACACAATTGAAGATAATAATAATATACCTGTGGATGCATCCAGTGCAATATTTGCAGTCAAAGATATTTCACCTCCTACAGTCACCTTCAGCCCGGGAGATCTTGCCACCAAGGTTGCGATCAATCGGAATATGTCCATAACCTTTAACGAAATGGTACGTAAGGCTGATAATGGTGCTTTGACAGATGACAATATTGATTATGCTGTAATTTTAAGAAACAATAATAATCAGGGTTCAGATATTCTATTCGACGCTACGATTAATCCAGAAAAAACAGTACTCACAATTAGTCCTAATTCAAATTTTGATGCACTGCAAAAAGTTTACTTTGGTATTAGAGAAGGGATGATAGAAGATACTTCGGACAATAAAGTTGTGGATGGCAATGGTAATCTCAGTGATTATGGTGTAGTCTTTGAAACAGCTGATGTAGCCGTTGCAACGTTCAGCCCTTACCTGGGACAAATTAAAGTGCCTACTAATAGTAATGTCACAATCAGTTTTAATAAACCGGTGCGGAATATAGATGATTCGGCACTTGATGATTCAAATGTAGATGATCTTGTTGAATTAAAGAATAATGATGTGAACGGCGATAAGATTGATTTTGATGCATACATCAATGCACAAAAAAATCTAATAACAATAGAACCAGCAGACGATTTTACGAGTAAACAAGTGGTATATGCCGCAATTGGTTCAACTGTAGAGGATACTGGCAATAATGTAATCAATCCGGCCAGTACAACATTTACAGCTGCAGATATAGTCCCCCCTTCAATTACCTGGGATCCTGATAGTGGAGATACTAATGTAGCAATTAATTCAACAATCCAAATTTCATTCAATGAACCGATACGAAAATTGGATAACGGCACCATTACCAATACAGATATTGCATCCATAGTGTCCTTAAGAGAAAACAATGCAAACGGAAGTCCTATTTCTTTCTACGGAAGCATGAACCCCAATTTTCCGATCATGACTATTGATCCCAAGGATAACTTTAAAAGCCTCCAGACGATATATGTTGGAATAAGTGATGCTGTTGAAGATACATCTAATAATAAAATTTCTACGCAAAATATTACATTTACAACAGCGGAAGTACTCACGGTCACCTGGTCACCTCAAGACAGTAGTACCAATGTTCCAGCGAATAGCAAGATTAACATCACATTTAATAGTCCTATCCGCAAACTTGACGATAGTGTAATTGATGACAGTAATGTGATTGATTTACTTATTCTCCGTGAAAATGACGTTAATGGATCGGATATAACCTTTAATGCATCAATCAATGTGGCGAAAACAGCAATTAAGATTGAACCAAACAACGATTTCCTCAGCCAACAGAAAGTCTATGTTGCTGTTAAAAGAGAAGTCGAAGATGGTAAGAACAATCCCCTGGATGAAGCGTTTACAAAAACAGAAATTACTTTTACTGCTTCGGATGTGAGTCCGCCTCAAATCACATTTGATCCGGGCGATGGAGAAACGGGTATTTCAATCGATCGAGAAGTGATTGTTTCGTTCAATGAACCCGTTAGAAAAATAAATGGTGATGCTCTATCCAGTACCGATTTAAATCAAATATTTCATTTAAGAAACGATGACACCAATGGTGCCAATATCCCCTTTAAAGGGAATATGGATAATGATAAAATGATCTTCACTCTTAAACCGGTGGATTTCTTTGGAAGTAATCAAACCATATTTGTTGGACTTTTAAGCAATGCATTAGAAGACAGTTCAAATAATGTTGTGCCTGATACAGGCATTACATTTAAAACGGCTGATATTGCTATTCTTGTCTTCTCCCCTGAAGATAGTTCAAAAGGTATTCCTATAAACAGCATGCCAACAATCACTTCGAATAAACCGCTGCGAAAAGATAATGATTTGGCCATTACAAATGCAGACCTCAACGAACTTTTGATCTTGCGTGAGGAGAATATTAATGGTGCTAATATTGGTTTTACAGCGACAATTAATCCGGGCAGAACAGATATTATGGTTAAACCGCAAGCTGATTTCAACAGTGAGCAAAAAGTATATCTTGCTGTTTCCACTGGCATAGAAGATACCTTGAACAATCCCATTCCTCGCCAGGGAGTTACCTTTTGGACGCAAGATCTTAGTGCGCCAACGGTTGCCTTTGATCCTGATAGCGGCTCAACGAACGTAGCAATTAATCGCATCGTTTCTCTTACCTTCAGTGAAAAGATTCAAAACCTTGATGGTAGCCCCCTTGATAATGAAGATATCGATAATTTTATAATACTAAGAGACACTGATAAAAGTGGTGAGGATATTCCTTTTGATGCAACCATCAATACATCAAAAACCGTTGTTAAAGTTGACCCCACTGATAATTTTGATAGCAAACAAAAAGTATATGTGGCCGTTCGGAGTCCTGCGATTAGGGATTCTTCAAATAATGTAATGCCATTAACTGAGGCGACATTTGAGGTTGCATCTGTTGCCATTGTAGTCTTCAATCCTGGAAAAGGTGAGACCAATATATCTGACAGTTCTAATATTACACTCACCTTTAATAATCAAATTGAACTTCAAGATGGCACAGCGATTACTAATAGTAATGTATCCACTTTAATTCATCTTAGAGATGAAAGTATTAATGGTGACAATATTGCTTTTAACGCATCTATTAATGCTGATATGAATGTAATTACCGTAGAGCCTAACGCGAAATTTAAAAGCGCCCAAAAAGTCTATGCGGGTTTAGCCAGTGCTATTCAAGATACCTCGGGGATTCCCATTCAAACTCAGGGTGTTGTATTTCATATTCAAGATACACAGCCACCATTTCTTACTTTCAGACCTGAGAAAGATGCAACAGGTGTGGCCATAAACAGTAAGGTCTATATACATTCCGATGAACCTATACTTCACCATAATGGCCTGCCCTTTACGAATGAAACATTGACAGAACTCATTACGCTGCGCGATTCAACAATTAATGGTTTCGATATACCATTTATTGCGGATATTTCACCTTTTTACCCCATAATCACAATTATTCCTCAAATTCCTTTCACAAGTGAACAGCGGGTTTGTGTTTCAATATTTGGTCTTCAGGATTCTACTGGTAATGAAATTGACCTAACCTCATCTTGCTTTACTGCAAATCGCGAATTTATTGTGAGTTTCACACCTAAAGATGGAGCCACAGGTATCGACCCTTCCAGTAATATAAGCATTGCCTTTAATTCGCCTGCCAGATTCATCGATGGCAGTCCCATCACTGACCTTTCTGTAGATGGCCTTATCCTTCTTAGGGATCGTGACCTCAATGGCACACCCATTATCTTTGACGCAACCATTAATCCAGAAAAAACAATATTCACTGTCCACCCGCAATTAAGTTTTACCAGCAATCAGTTGGTGTATGTTGAAGTGAGCACCGATATAGCAGACACTTTAGGGAAAATTCTGAATCCGCAAGTGACCAATACCAAGGCTACATTCAGGGCTGCAGATAAGAATCCACCAACTCTTTCATTTGCACCGCTTGATCTATCAACTGATGTTTCGATCAGTCGAAATTTGATCCTTTCGTTCGATGAACCAATTAGAAAACACAATGACGATGAGCTCACTAATGAAAATATCAATTCTGTTGTAGTTTTACGGGAGAATAGTGTCAATGGTACAGATCTTGGCTTTAGCTCCTTTATTAATGCCAATAAAACGACAATTACTTTAGATCCAGACTCCTTATTTAATTTTGAGCAGACATACTATTATGGCATGGGTGAAGTAGTGGAGGATACATCAAACAATCCGCTACCAATAACTGGCGCAACATTTAAATCAGAACTGAGGCCTGGATTTACCATCATTCCTTCAGGAGGTTTATTTACATCTGAAACAGGTGCGGACACCTCCTTCACTGTTTCACTGAATAGAGCACCAACAGCTTATGTAACAGTTAAACTAGCCTCTACAGATATAACCGAGGGAACTATTGACCCCGCTTGGCTTATTTTTTCGCCAGATGATTGGTCAACGAAACAAACGGTCACTGTTACTGGCGTGGATGATGATATCGATGACGACGATATAGAGTATAAAGTTGACTTTGAACCTGCAAACTCTCCTGATACATCCTATCAAGGTATTGATCCTGTGGATGTGTCCGTTATCAATAAAGATAATGAAAAAGACAGTCTTGGACCAGCATTCCGGAATATCGCGAGTGCTCCTAGCGAAGCAAAAGTGCTTCAATCCATAGACATTTCTGCCATTGTTGAGGATAAGAATGGCGTATTTGATGTTAATCTTTATTATAAATCCGGAGAAGAAAATATTTATAAAAAAACAGCAATGACAAACCCAGATGCAGATAATTACACGGGCACAATTCCTGCGGCTGATGTTCGTGTCACAGGCCTATATTACTTCCTTGCTGCAAAAGATGGCATGGATAACACTGGCTTCAGTGATACGGCATCATCTGAAATTGGGTTTGATGCCAACATCATGAGCACCAAAATCCAAGGCAGTATGTATAGTGGAGGCCTTCCAAAAAATCAGTGGATGCTAATATCTGTACCAAGTCAATTATCTGAAAACACTCCAGAAAATATCTTCTCGGATGATTTGGAAGCTGATCCAGGAAAAAATTCATGGAGGATTTTAGGATATGAAAACGAGTCATTTACTCCACCTAGTACCATTGAGTTGGGAAAAGGTTATTGGATGATTCAGGATGAAAAGTCAGATGTACACATATTTACAGGCGCTGGTAAAACAGCTAATTATGTTTCAGGAACAAATTTTGAATTAGCATCAGGTTGGAATATAATTGGTTCCCCTTTCACTCATTCTGTCAATATCGCTATAGATCCAAATAAATTTTATGGACCTTTTGCATATAGTGTTACAGCTCAGGAAGGTTGGTCTAGTCAAGTCAATACAATGGATCCATGGGGCGGTTATGCTATTTATAACAAAACGGGTGCCCCTGCCCTTTTAGATCTAAAAGTAACGCAATCTTCACAACTAGCCAAAAAACGCAAAGATGAACATTTAGATGGTTGGAAAATGAATTTGCAAGTGGCCAGCAGAAAATATATGGACCATGCTAATTACATTGGTCGTTCAAGTACCGCTAAGGAAGGATTAGACCTCAATGATAATCCTGATCTTAAATCGCCCGGTGGTTTTATTTCACTCACAACCACTCAACCTTCCTGGAAAGAGGACGGGTTAGGTCAGTTCACAACAGATATAAGGTCAAAACTTTATCGTTCAGGTTTGTGGGATATTGAAGTACACATTAAAGGCGATAAAGGACCGTTCACACTTTCTACTTCTATGATGGGTGAATTGCCCAAAGACCGTTCCTTTATTCTCTTCGATTACAGCACCAAAGACTATTATGATTTGACTGGTGATGATCGTTTTCAGTTCTATCATCATGGTGAATCCATTCCCTATAAATTCAAAATTATTGAAGGTCCGCCAGAATTTATCTCGGATCAATTATCGGAAATCATGCGAAGCATTCCTGACAACTTTCAGCTGCACCATAATTACCCTAACCCCTTTAATCCAATAACTAACATTAGTTATGAACTCTCGAATCCAAGTCGCGTAACGATTACTATTTATGACTTAAAAGGTAGAGAAGTCAAAACGATTGTGAATGAATGGAAACAGCCTGGCTATTACTCAACGGTGTGGAATAGTACGGATGACCGTAACAATCCGGTCAGTAGTGGTATTTATTTTTATCGAATGAAAACAAATACATTCCATAAAACACTAAAAATGCTCCTAATAAAGTAAAAGAGATTTTCCCTCTATGAGGTATTTACTGACCTTTTATATTTTTATTATTCATCTATTATACAGCCAAAATATCATCTATGTACCTGATCAATATAGTCAAATCCAATTGGCCGTTGATGCGGCTTCAGATGGCGATATAGTTCAAGTCAGACCCGGGACTTACTATGAGAATATTAATTTAAAAGGAAAAGATATATCCTTAGTCTCTAACCATTATTTTAACATTGGAAAAACTCAGCTAATCAAAGATACTGTTATTGATGGTGGGAAAAAAGGGACCGTTATTCGGATGCAAAGTGGGGAACCTAGCAGTGCATTAATTTGGGGGTTTACAATTCAAAATGGGCTGGGAACTGGAATTAATGATGATTACACTTCTGGTGGTGGAATCAATATAAACACTCATAAAAATATAGATGGCCTTCTCCCTTCTGGCGCCATATCAAGTCCACAGATTAAACATTGTATATTCAAAAATAATGATGGCGGTGCTGGAAATGGTGCCGCCATCCATGCTTATTCCAAATGGAAAGATTATGGTATATCTTCTCCTATAATTTCTAATTGTGTTTTTTATGAGAACGCCTCCCCCGCCGTTTTGATTGGTGAAGGTGTTAATGGATTGTTCTTTAATAACACTGTTGCAGATAATAATTCCGTAGGTTTTCAATGGGAATCAACAGGAGCAAGTAATATTCAGTCTTCGTTAGTAATAAATAATTCGATCATTTTGGATTCATTAGCACTAATAGATAGCGTATCAGCAAAAGAGATTAAAATCAATTCTTCAAACGGTATTGCATTTGGAGATAAGTATGGAAAAGATAATACCAATATTGACCCATTATTTTGTTATCGCGAAATTGGAGAATTTTCCCTTCACAGCTTATCACCATTGTCCTCAAGAGATGGGTATATAGGTGCACTGGATGTAGGATGCTATTCTCCTAAATTTTATACAATTGAAAGTCTAACTATTTTAGAAGATTCTAAAAGGCAAGTTGTTCTCAGTCAGTATGTGAAATACGCAAATCCTGGTATGTTATACGTTAGCGCCATGGCAAGCCCAACCTTTTCTGCTAATAGCCTATCAGCAGAAATCAAAACATCAGTTAACAATGATACACTGACAATTACTCCTGATACAAATTGGAATGGCACATCAGAGATACAGGTAACCATGAAAGATATTGGAGATGAGGAAACGTCTATCTTTGGTGTTTTTGTTCAAGGAACAAATGACTTACCCCAACCTTTTGAGTGGATCTATCCTACCACTTTAGATACAGTTCAAATCTCTGGAGAAAATTCATTTGACTGGGTTACGATCAAATGGACAAAGAGTATAGACCCAGATGGAAATGAAGTGATGTATTGGTTTAATTTAGACGATACATATTATGTTTCACTAAGTGACACAACCTATGATTTGTCACATTCTGTTCTATTAGCTAATTGGTATTATGATGAATTAAGTGCCAGGCGTTTCAACATAACAGTTTCAGCTCTGGACCCAAACCAAAATAGTGCCGTTGTTCCGATTAATGGCGGATCTCAAGAACTGTTTGTAAACCGCTATCAATTTTTATCAACAAATGATGATCTAACACCGAAAAAATTTAAATTATATCAAAATTCGCCCAACCCTTTTAATCCCAATACGCATATTCGCTTTGACCTACCTAAAAATGAATCGATATCGTTAATGATTTATAACGTCGTAGGTAAAGAAGTTGCTCAAATTAAACGTGACAACTTATCTGCAGGACAGCATGTGATCAATTGGAAAGGTCAGGATCAATACGGAGAACGCTTGCCAAGCGGTTTATATATTTATCGTCTGGTAGCTGGTAATAAAATAAGTACAAAAAAAATGCTCTTACTTAAATAGGATCACAAATTGATTTTTCGTTTATTCTGAAAAAATTGTTTTATAATTGATTTACACTCCGCCTCTATAACTCCGCCTTTGACTGCTACTTTTGTTTTAAAACGAGGGTCACCGCATAATTGATACAACGACCCGCAACAACCTGCTTCTTCATCATAACAACCAAATACGACCTGTTTTAACCTAGAATTAACAATTGCACCGGCGCACATGGGGCAAGGTTCTTTTGTAACAAATAAAAAACAATCATTGAGGCGCCAATCTTCCAGCGTATTTGCCGCAGCTGTAATGGCAATAATTTCTGCATGAGCAGTCGGATCATTTAATCGTTCACGTTGGTTATATCCCCGTCCAATTATGCGATTATTAAAAACGACGACCGCTCCCACCGGTACCTCTCCTGCTTCATATGCTTTTTCGGCCTGGGCAAGGGCATGCCGCATCCAGTATTCGTGATCTTGTTTCAAGGAAGTTTTATTTGGTCAGGAGATAATTCTGGAGGGACATGATCTGCTTCGCCATTTCTTTTCGACCAACCAATGAGGTATCGGTCACCGGCAATAGACCTGAATTCAATGAATCTAGGATGACAGTGACCTGTAAAATAGTAGAATCAAATTTACCCACTGCA
>Ga0208131_1000419_pt1 | contig 12456 bp, 10 predicted proteins | sample ETNtaG_14_FD_185781 | JGI IMG/M metagenome (GOLD analysis project Ga0208131, IMG submission 185781) | Marine microbial and viral communities from oxygen minimum zone, Eastern Pacific Ocean - ETNP201406SV73 (SPAdes) (version 2) | ecosystem: Environmental > Aquatic > Marine > Oceanic ...
AGATCGCAGGCATTGAGGAGCCGTTCCTGCTGGCCACCCTCCTCACGCCGTCCGACTACACGGGCACCCTCATGGAGCTCTGCCAGGAGCGTCGCGGCGAGCTGGAGAGCATCACCTACCTCTCCCCGGAACGGGTCGAGTTGAAATACCACCTCCCGTTGGCCGAGGTGGTCATCGACTTCTTCGACCAGATGAAGAGCCGGACCCAGGGGTACGCCAGCCTCGACTACGAACCGGAGGGATACCGGAGCTCCGATCTGGTGCGGGTGGACGTACTCCTCCAGGGCGAGCCGGTGGATGCCTTCTCCATGGTGATCCACCGGACGGCCGCCGATGTCTACGGCCGGAAGATGACGGTCAAGCTGAAGGAGCTCATACCGCGTCAGCAGTTCGAGGTGCCGATCCAGGCCGCCATCGGTGGGCGGGTCATAGCCCGCCAGACGGTGCGTGCCTTCCGCAAGGACGTGACGGCCAAGCTCTACGGCGGCGACATCACCCGCAAGCGGAAGCTGCTGGAGAAGCAGAAGGAGGGCAAGAAGAAGATGAAGTCCATCGGGCGCGTCGACGTGCCCCAGGAGGCCTTCATCTCAGCCCTCAGGCTGGGCGACTGAGAGCCGTGGGGTCGGCTCCGACCCCGGTCGCCGGATCTGTCCGGCATCTGGCCTGCCGATAGCATCGGAGCCGTGTTGGAGGACCGGAAGGCGACGATCCTGAGCGCCGTCGTGGAGGAGTACATCCGGACGGCCCAGCCCGTCGGGTCGGCACGCGTCGCCGCATCCGACGCCGTTGACGTCTCGTCGGCGACGATTCGCAACGAGCTGGCCAACCTCGAGGAGCAGGGCTACCTGGAGCAGCCGCACACCTCGGCAGGCCGGGTGCCGACCGAGAAGGGCTACCGCTTCTTCGTTGACCACCTCGAGGGCCCGACCATGTTGGACACAGCGGACCGCGAGCAGGTCAGGGCCTTCTTCAGCCGGTCGCACCGTGAGATGGAGCAGATGCTCGCCGACACCAGCAGCCTGCTGGCCGAACTCACCGGGAGTGCGGCGGTGGTCCTGGCCCCGGACCGGGACCACCAGGAGGTGCGATCAGCCCAGGTCGTGGGCCTCACCCCGGGCCTGGCCCTGCTGGTGATGGTTATGGCCAACGGCACGGTCGAGAAGCACACGCTGGAATTGGCCGGTGATGCCGCGGAGCCGACGGAGGCCACCCTGGCCGTGGCGGCCGCCCACCTCTCCGGGGCCCTCATAGGCCGTCGTCTGAACGCCGTTCCCAGTGCTCCGATCACCGGGGAACCATCGGTGGACGCCGTGCTGCGCACCGTCACGAACGTGCTGTCCGAACGTTCGGGCCATGCCGACAAGGCGTGGGTAGGTGGTACAGCCCAGGTAGCGGAGGCGTTCGGCGAGGTCGAGCGGGTCCGCCGGGTGCTGGACGTCCTGGAGCGGCAGTTCGTCGTGGTCGCCCTGGTGAAGGACGTGATCGATCGGGGACTGAGCGTAGCCATCGGAACGGAGACGGGGCTGGAGACGCTGTCCGGTTGTTCGCTGGTGGTGGCCCCGTACGAGATCGAGGGGGAACCGGCAGGCTCCATAGGGGTGCTCGGGCCGACGCGCATGGACTACTCCCAGGCGTTGGCTACTGTGGCCGTCGTGGGTCGTCGGCTCGGCGACAGCCTCACCGGGGGCTGACCGGTGCCACGCGACCACTACGGGGTCCTCGGGCTGGACCGGGATGCGTCGCCCACCGAGGTCAAGGCGGCATACCGGCGCCTGGCCCGCCAACACCATCCGGACGCCAACCAGGGTGACCTGGCGGCAGAGGCAGAGTTCAAGGCCGTGGCCGCGGCCTACAAGGTCCTGTCCGACCCAGAGGGGCGCCGGCACTACGACCGCTTCGGGCATGAAGGACCCACCGTCGGCATGGCCGGCGATCCCTTCGGCGGCATCAACGACATATTCGAGTCGTTCTTCGGCGGCGCCGGAGGATTCGGCGGTGGAGGGCGTGGCAGGTCAGGACCGATAACCGGGGAGGACCTCGAGACGACCCTGCTGGTGGACTTCGTCGACGCGGTGTTCGGGTGCGAGGAGGAACTGACCGTCCGGACCGCGGTGGCGTGCACCTCCTGTGAGGCGACCGGCTCGACGCCGGGCACCTCGGCGCAGCGTTGCGAGGGCTGCCGGGGACCGGTCAGGTCCAACGGGTGCGACAGTCGCTGCTGGGCCAGATGGTGACCAGCGCGGCCTGCCCGACCTGTTTGGGCCGTGGTGAGGTGGTCCCGGATCCGTGTGCGGACTGCCGGGGCGAGGGGAGGCGGGTCGAGGAGCGCACCTTCACGGTCAATGTCCGTGCCGGGGTCGACGAGGGCACGACGCTGCGCCTCACCGGGCGTGGAGCCGTCGGGCCGCGGGGTGGCCCGGCCGGAGACCTCTACGTGCACGTCAGGGTCAGGACCCACCCGGTGTTCGAGCGCCATGGCCAGGACCTGGTCCACCGGCTACACGTGCCGGTGACCCAGGCGGCCCTCGGTGTCCAGATGAACTACGAGACGCTGGACGGAACCGAGGAGCTTCGGATCCCGGCCGGCACGCAGACCGGGGAGGTGTTCCGCTTCCGGGGACGCGGGGTGCCCCACCTGCAGGGAAGGGGGCGCGGCGACCTGGTCATCGAGGTGGTGGTGGACACCCCGACCGGCCTCAGCGCCGACGGAGAGGATCTCCTCCGGACCCTGGCCAGCGAGCGCGGCGAGACAGTCGCCGAGCCGGAGGACGGCCTGATCTCCAGGATCCGGTCGGCCTTCCGGTAAGGGTGTCGATGAGCGGTGGGCTGCCCGACGGCCGGGGCGGCCCCCATGCCTACGTGGAGGACCTGGACGATCCGGTCCTGTCCGCCGAGGATCGTCATCACCTGTCCAGGGTCCTGCGCCTTCGGGACGGCGACCCCCTCACCGTGTGCGACACCGCGGGTCGCTGGCGGGCCGCCCGCTTCGGCGCCGGGCTGGACCCGTGTGGCGATGTGGTGGACGTGCCGCCGCCGTCACGGGAGGTGTCGGTGGGCTTCGCCCTCATCAAGTCCGGACGGCCGGAGCTGGTGGTGCAGAAGCTCACCGAGCTTGGGGTCGACCGGATCCTGCTGTTGTCGGCCGAGAGGTCGGTGGTCAGATGGAACGCCGACAGGGCGGTGGCCCAGCTGGCCAGGCTCACCCGGGTGGCCAGGGAGTCCGGCATGCAGTCGCGGCGGGTTCGGCTACCGGTGGTGGAGTCGATGGTGTCGGCGGAGGTGGCGGTGGGCCGCACCGGTGTCGCGATGGCCGAGCCGGGTGGCGAAACGCTGGACGCCGACGTGGGGTTGCTCCTGGTCGGACCGGAGGGTGGCTGGACCGACGCCGAGTTGGGCGATCGTCGGCGGGTGGGCCTCGGGCCCACGGTGCTGCGGGCCGAGACGGCGGCCATTGCCGCCGGCACCCTGATGGTGGCCCTGCGCGACGGTCGGTTGTCGGCGGCTTCCTGACCGAGCGTGCTCCGACCCGCTCCACAGGGTCATCCTGATCGCTGGTTGTCGACCACGCAGCGCGGTCGGTACGGTCACGTCTTGTGGTAGGAGAAGATCGCGCCGGCATCCACCGGGACGAGGCCGAGTACAGCAACCGGCTCGGGGAACGCATCCGGCTGATCCGCCGGCAGAAGCGGCTCTCGTTGCAGGACGTCGAGGCCAGGTCGGAGTCGGAGTTCAAGGCATCGGTCCTCGGGGCCTACGAACGCGGTGAGCGCGCCGTATCCATACCCCGACTGCACCGCCTGGCGTGCTTCTACAGCGTGCCCGTTGACCAGCTCCTACCGACGGCCCACCGGGACGGTGGCGACGACCTCTCGACGGGGTCGGTATGGAGCCCGGGACAGAAGGTGGTGATCGACCTGGTTGGGCTGGAGGGCGTCTCGGGACCTGAGGTCGACCTGATCCGCCGCTACCTGGGGATCATCCAGGTCAAGCGGCAGGACTTCAACGGACGGGTCCTCACCATACGCGGCGACGACCTCCAGGCGCTCGCCGCCATTCTGGGAACCGGCGTCGACGACGCGCCGGCCCGGCTGGCCGAGATGGGCCTCCTTCGGCTCCCTGCAACCTCCTGACCGGTCAGCCGGCGGGTCCCACGGTGCTCGCCGGAGCCACCATCGCCAGAACCCCCGGCCGGTAGCCTCGGCCGGACCATGAGTCTGTTCTCGCGCGTCCTGCGCAGCGGTGAGGGCCGCAAGGTCAAGGCCCTGGAGTCCCTGGTCCCCGACATCAACGCCCTCGGCGACTCCATGTCGGCCTTGGGCGACGACGAACTGCAGGCCAAGACCGACGAGTTCCGCCAGCGACTGGAGAACGGCGCCGAGCTCGACGACCTGCTGGTCGAGTCCTTCGCCGTGGTCAGGGAGGCGGCTTGGCGAGTGATCGGCCAGCGCCACTACGACGTCCAGCTCATGGGCGGCATGGCGCTCCACCTCGGCTGGGTGGCCGAGATGCGCACGGGCGAGGGCAAGACCCTGGTCTCGACGCTGCCCGCCTACCTCAACGGCCTCTCGGGACGCGGCGTCCACCTCTGCACGGTCAACGACTACCTGGCCAGCCGGGACGCCGAGTGGATGGGCCAGATACACCGGTGGCTCGGGTTGTCGGTCGGCCTCGTGTTACCCGACGTCCGCGACCGGTCCGAGAAGCGGGCCGCCTATGCGTCCGACATCACCTACGGGACCAACAACGAGCTGGGCTTCGACTACCTGCGCGACAACATGGCCATGTCCGACGTGGAGAAGGCCCAGCGCGGCCACGCCTTCTGCATCGTGGACGAGGTCGACTCGATCCTCATCGACGAGGCGCGGACGCCGCTTATCATCAGCGGGCGGCTCAGCGAGGCGGCCGCCCTCTACAAGCGGTTCGCCGCCGTAGTCAGGGGCCTGGAGCCGCACCACCACTACGACGTGGACGAGGAGAAGGGCATCGTCGCCCCGACCGAGGAAGGGGTCCATGCCGTCGAGGCGGCCCTCGGCGTCGACAACCTCTACGACCAGGTGTCGGCCAACCTCGTCCACCAATTCCACGCCGCCCTGAAGGCCAAGGAGCTTTACAAGCGGGACAAGGACTACATCGTCGTGGACGGCGAGGTCCGGATCGTGGACGAGTTCACCGGAAGGGTGCTCGAGGGACGACGGTGGTCCGATGGGCTCCACCAGGCCGTCGAGGCCAAGGAGGGGGTGTCGATCAAGGAGGAGAACCAGACGCTCGCCACGATCACGCTCCAGAACTATTTCCGTCTCTACGAGAAGTTGGCAGGCATGACCGGAACCGCCGAGACCGAGGCGGCCGAACTGGCGGGTATCTACGGCCTCCAGGTGGTGCCGATTCCCACCAACCGTCCGCTCGTGCGCTTCGACCAGAGCGACCTCATCTTCAAGTCCGAGGCGGGGAAGTTCGAAGCGGTGGTCGACGACATCGTGGACCGTCGTGAGGCCGGTCAGCCGGTGCTGGTAGGCACCGTGTCGGTCGAGAACTCCGAGCGGTTGTCCCGGGAGCTCGACAAGCGCGGCATCGACCACGAGGTCCTGAACGCCAAGCAGCACTTCCGCGAGGCCGAGGTGGTGGCCCAGGCCGGTCGTCCCGGAGCGGTCACCGTCGCCACCAACATGGCCGGCCGCGGCGTGGACATCCTGCTAGGTGGCAACCCGGTGAACCTGGCCGAGCGTGAGGTGCGGGCTGCTGGAATGGACCTGGCCACCCCGGAGGGTGAGGCCCTGGTGGCCGAGCTCCTGGAGCGCTTCGAACCGGAGTGCGCCGGGCTGGGCGACGAGGTACGGGCCAGTGGTGGCCTGTATGTGCTGGGTACCGAGCGCCACGAGTCGCGCCGGATCGACAACCAGCTCCGGGGTCGTAGCGGCCGCCAGGGAGACCCCGGTGAGAGCCGCTTCTACCTGTCGCTGGAGGACGACCTCATGCGCCTCTTCGCCTCGGACACCATTCGGGGCGTCATGGACAGGGCACTGCCGGAGGACGTGCCTATCGAGTCGAAGATGGTTACCAAGGCCATCGAGAGGGCCCAGACGACCGTCGAGCAGAAGAACGCCGAGGTTCGCAAGAACGTCCTCAAGTACGACGAGGTGATGAACGAGCAGCGCAACGTCATCTACCGGCGCCGCGACCAGATGCTCACCGACTCGGAGATGCGCGACGAGGTGCTGGAGGTCCTGGCCTCGGTGGTGGACGGAACGATCGAGGCGCACTGCGGCTCGGGGCTCCCCGAGGAGTGGGACCTCGACGGCCTGCGGGCGGAGGTGGACACCTACTGGCCGCTGGGCCTGGATGCCGAGGCACTGGCCGAGGCGCGCAGCACCGACGAGCTGTACGAGGTCCTGACGGCCGACGGCATGGAGGTGTACGAGGGACGCGAGGAGGAGCTCGGCACCGAGGCCATGCGCGAGGTCGAACGACAGGTGATGCTCTCCATCATCGACCAGCGCTGGCGCGAGCACCTCTACGAGATGGACCACCTACGGGAAGGCATCCACCTCCGGGCGATGGGCCAGCGGGATCCCGCCACCGAGTGGAAGCGCGAGGGATTCGAGCTGTTCAGCCAGCTGGACGACCTGATCGGACGGGACTTCCTCCGCTACGTGATGCGGGTCCGGATCGTCAGGGCCGACGACTCGGCCCAGCCGTCAGACATGACGACCAGTGGGCCGGAGGGCCCGGTCCTAGGGGCGGCGGCCGCCGCCGGGGTGCCGGCCCGGGTGGAGGAGTCGACGCCCACGAGGGTCGCGACAAAGGTCAACACCGAGTGGGAGAACACCCCACGGAACGCGCCGTGCCCGTGCGGGTCGGGCCGCAAGTTCAAGCACTGCCACGGGGGCTGACGTGCAGGACTTCGCCCCAGATCTCGCCGCGCTCCGGACCCGACTGGCGGAGGCGTTCGGCTACCTGCGGATCACCGAGCTCGACGAGCGAAGGGTGGTGCTGGAGGGCGAGATGGCTGACCCCGACCTCTGGAACGACCAGGACCGTGGACGGCGTGTCCAGAAGGACCTCTCCAGCGTCGTGGAGGACCTGGACTTCCACGCAGACCTGACGGCACGCCTCGAGGACGCCGAGACGCTGGCCGAGATGGCGGCCGAGGAGGGCGACGAGAGCTTGGATGGAGAGATCGGCGAGGCGGTGGCTGATCTGGCCACCCGCCTTGACGCCCTGGAGCTCCGGTCGCTGTTCTCAGGGCAGTACGACGAGGGCGATGCCGTCTGCCACGTACAGTCCGGGGCCGGCGGGACCGACGCCCAGGACTGGGCCGAGATCCTGCTCCGGATGTACGGACGATGGGCCGATCGCCGGGGTTTCGAGCTGGTGGTGGAGTCGATCTCGGAGGGGACCGAGGCCGGCATCAGTTCAGTGGAGTTCGTGGTGAGGGGCCGGTACGCCTTCGGACTCCTCCAGAGCGAGCGCGGCGTACACCGTCTGGTGCGCATCTCGCCGTTCAACAAGGAGTCCAAGCGGCAGACGGCCTTCGCCTCGCTCCAAGTGGTGCCCTTCTTCGACGAGGTCGTCGACGAGGTGGAGATTGACGAGACCGACCTGCGGATCGACACCTACCGCTCCTCGGGAGCCGGGGGGCAGCACGTCAACGTCACCGATTCGGCTGTTCGAATCACCCACCTGCCGACCGGGATCGTGACCTCCTGCCAGAACGAGCGCAGCCAGCACCAGAACAAGGATCGGGCCATGCAGATGCTGGCGGCCCGCCTGCTCGACCTGGAACGCCAGAAGCGCGACGCTGAGTTGGCCGAGATCGGTGGCGAGCAGCGGGGCGTGGACTTCGGGAGCCAGATCCGCTCCTACGTCCTGCAGCCGTACCAGATGGTGAAGGACCTCCGTACCGGGCACGAGGTGGGTGACGTGGCCGGAGTGTTGGACGGCGCCCTGGACGGCTTCATGGAGGCGTACCTGCGGTGGCTCCGCTCCCGGACCGAGGCCTGAGCCTCCGACCGTCCCGGCCCGGCATCCTGTCCGCCCTGGCCCCCCGGGGCGCCGCGATCCGTGGACGACCCTCTGGTACCGTGCGCGCCGTGCCGTCACGACCCGTTCTAAGCGAGGAGTCGCGGCCCGGGAGGCCCCGGTGATCAAGCTGGAAGGGGTCTCCAAGGTATTCAAGGGCGACGTGGTCGCCTTGAAGAATGCCACTGTCGAGATCCAGAGGGGCGAGTTCGTGTTCCTCGTCGGCCCGTCGGGGTCGGGGAAGTCGACCTTCATCCGGCTCCTCAACCGGGAGGAGGTGGCCGACGAGGGTCGGATCATGGTCGCAGGCAAGGACCTGGGCTCCCTGAGTTCCTGGAAGGTGCCGTACCTCCGGCGAAACATCGGCTACATCTTCCAGGACTACAAGCTTCTACCCAAGAAGACCGTCTACGAGAACGTGGCGTTCGGCCTCGAGGTGATCGGCCGCCCCCGTCAGGTCGTCCGTCAACAGGTCCCGGCGATCCTCGAGCTCGTGGGCCTCGCCCGGAAGGCCGAGCGGCTACCCGACGAGTTGTCCGGCGGAGAGATGCAGCGGGTCTCGATTGCCCGCGCCTTCGTGAACCGGCCGCTGATCCTGCTAGCCGACGAGCCCACCGGGAACCTGGACCCCGGGACCTCGGTCGGGATCATGCGCCTGCTGGACCGAATCAACCGCAGCGGCACCACCGTTGTCATGGCCACCCACGACCGGGGGGTCGTGGACACGATGCGTCGACGGGTCATCGAGTTGGACCGCGGGGTCATCAGGCGCGACGAGTCCCGCGGGGTCTACGAGTGAAGCCGGTCGAGCCGGGACGGACCACCTGACGTGCTCTACCGGCTCTGGTACTACGTCCGCGAGACGTTCGTCAGCCTCTGGCGCAACCTCAGCCTGACGCTGGCCGCCATCCTCACGGTGGCAATCTCGCTGTCCCTCGTCGGGGCCTCGCTGCTCATCCGCGAGGGTGCCGCACGGGCCACGGCGCAGTTCCAGGAGGGCGTGGAGTTCATCGTGTTCATGGTTTCGGACGCCTCGGCGGAGCAGGACGCCGCGATCCGTAACGTGCTCGACTCCAGCCCCGCCGTCTCCGGTTACACGTACGTGGACAAGCTTGCGGCCTACGAGGAGTTCCAACGGCTCTTTGCCGACAAGCCCGAGCTCATCGAGAGCGTCACGCCGGACGTCATGCCGCCCTCCTACCGGATCGTGCCGGCCAACCCGGACGCCGGGAACGTCGCCGAGATGGCCCGCCAGTTCGGGGAGCAACCGGGGGTCAAGGAGGTGGCGACCGCCACCGAGGCCATCCGCCAGATCGAGGACTTCTCCACGCGGGTCAGCCAGGCCCTGCTGGTGGCCGCCGTCGTGCTGGTGGGCGTGTCCACGCTGCTGATCCTGAACACGGTGTTCACCGCCATCGGGGCACGCCGCCAGGAGATCGAGGTGATGAAGTTGGTCGGTGCCACCAACTGGTTCATCCGGATCCCCTTCATGCTGGAGGGCACCATCCACGGCCTGACCGGTGCCGCTCTTGCTATTCCCGCCCTCTTCGTGGTGGACGCCCAGGTGCTGGCCTACTTCCAGGAATCGGATGCCGTCCCGTTGTTCCGTGGCTTCGCTGTGCCTGAGGGATTCGTCTGGGACACCAGCATCTGGCTGCTCGTCATCGGAGGACTAGTCGGCATGATCGGTTCAGCGGTGGCGGTGACCCGATTCACGGACGTCTGACCCGTGGCCGACCGGCCCTCCGGCGGTCCACCCGGTTCCGGTTGGATCCGCCTGGTCGACGATGAGCTTCCAGCCGGTGGCATCCTCGAGGTGTCCTTCGGCGACGAGGACCTGGTGGTGTGGCGTGGCGAATCTGGAGTCCCGTGCGTCTCCGAGGCCCGCTGCCCACACCAGTGGTCGCACCTGGCCCATCAGGGAGCCGTCGACGGCGACGAGCTCGTCTGCCTGACCCACTTCTGGCGGTTCGGCGCCGACGGTGCAGGCTGGAAGCAGAACGTCAACGGCCGGCGGGACCGCAAGGGTGACTTGGCGGTGCTGCCGTGCGTGGAACACGATGGCGCCATCTGGGTACGGGACCCGGATGAGGACGACTCCTCCGGGGCATGACGGAAGGGATAGTGACGGCGATGTCGATAGACCGTGACCTGCTGGGTAGGTACACGCTGACCACCTGGGGGTACAAGCAGGGCGAGATGGTGGGCCTCATGATCCACCTTGGTGTGCGCCTCGGCATCTACCGGGCGCTGGACGGCGCCGGACCAGTCACCTCCGTTGACCTGGCTGTGGCCACGGGACTCCACGAGCGGTGGCTGCGCGAGTGGCTCAGGAGCCAGGCGGCGGCCGAGCTGCTGGTCACCGGTGACGGAGAGACCTTCGAGCTGGAGCCGGAGGCGGCCCTGGTGCTGGCCCGCGAGGACCAGCCCAGCTATGCCGCCGGCGTGTTCGCCCGCCTGCGCGATCCGAGGGTGGCGGACGGGCTGTTGGAGGCGTTCCGGACCGGCCTGGGCCTGACCTACGACGACCAGGGCGAAGGGTCCGAGCAGCACACCGAGGCGATGCTGGCACCGATGGCGCGGGCCCTGCTCGTCCCGACGATAATCCCGCTGCTGGACGGCGTGGCCGGTCGCCTCACGGCCGGAGCCAGGGTCGTGGACGTCGGTTGCGGCACCGGACTGGCCCTCGAGTTGCTCGCCGAGGCCTTCCCCTCCTCCACCTACGAGGGCTACGACGTGTCCGAACGGGCGGTGGCAGCGGCCCGCGAGCGGTTCGCCGATGTCGGAAACGTGACTATCCACCTGGCTGGCGGCGAGGACCTCCCGGCCACCGGCGACGTCGACCTCGTGATGACGCTGGACTGCCTGCACGATATGCCTCGTCCGGACCGGGCGATGGCCGCGATCCGTTCTGCGATCGCAGACGACGGGACCTGGCTGGTCAAGGAGATCAGGTCGTCGGGGGAGTGGGGGAAGAACCTGCGTAACCCGATGCTGGCCCTGATGTACTCGACCTCGGTGACGACTTGCATGGCATCGGCCATGTCGACGCCGGACGGCATGGGCCTCGGCACGCTGGGGCTGGATCCGGTGACGTTGGAGGCAATGGTCACCGAAGCTGGCTTCCGGATCTTCACCCGGCACCAGGTGGACGATCCCACGAACCTCTACTACGAGGTCCGCCCCTGAGGCAGGGCCCTCCGCCGGTCGGTACCGCGACGCCAGCGGGGGTTCGGTCAGTCCAGTGGCAGGGGCTCCGAGATCGGCACCAGGCAACCCTCGGTGGCGCCGAAGCCAGAGCCGTGCACGCACGGGTACTCGTAGCGCTTGACCTGGGTGGTCAGGTGCCCGTCATAGCTGGTGGCGGGGCGCATGTCGGGTACGTCCACCGAGCCCAGGGCGGCCAGCGCCACCTGGAATCCAAGTCGGGTCGGGTCGGGTCCCGCGTCGTGCAGGGCCCGGGCGATGGCCCTGACCAGGCTGCAGGCCTCGGTCACCGTCCGGTAGACGTCGTCGGTCCTGTCGTCGGCGTTGGCCGGCGGTCGTCCACCCGTCTGGGCGTACGAGCGGTTGCACATCTCGTCGAAGGGCCGCGTCTCGAACCCATCGAGCCGGTGGCTGCCCGTAGCCGAGGCGTCGATTAGCCACGCTCCGTCGTAGTACCCACCGGCCGGAGAGCCGCCGAACTCGGCAACCTGGGATGACACCGCGTCGAGGCCCTGGCCGTCCAGCCCGGACTGGATGAAGGTGGGTCGCGGCATTCCCTGATCCAGCATCTCGAGGATCAGCCACGGCATGGAGGTCCGGTTCAGGAGTGGGAACACGACGTCCACGCCGCGCCCGGCCATGGCTGCCACCGCCGTGTCCAGGCCCACCCGGCAGGTCGTGGTGCCCTCACATCCCAGCAGGTGGATGGTGGGCTCGTGACCGAGGTCCTCCAGGGCACCGACGAGTACGTCGGCGACGTCGTCGGAGCGCTGGGGCGCATCGGGTAGGACCAGCCCGACCGTGGCGTCGGTCAGCAGGCCAGCCTCTTCGGCCATGCGGACCGCCGCCTCCAGGCCGATCCGATCACCCGGCTCCAGGGCGAACAGGAGGCCGCCGGCCCGGCGTTCGTCCCGGTCGGAGGTGCCCCGGACGGTCAGGAAGGACGTCAGACCCGACACCGTGAGGCACTGGGCGGCGGTCCCCGGGATGGCCTCCACGCTCAGGACGGCCAGTGCCTCATGGATCTCGAGGGACTCCAGGCATGCCGCCTCCCGGCGGGTGTCTATGTCATGGCCGCCGCCACCGAGTGCCGACACCTCGACCGTACGGAGGTCCAGTCGTCGACCGTGGATCCCGCCGCACTCCTCGTTCACCAGGCCGACGAAGGCCCGGAGTATGTCGTCGACGTCGCCCACAGGCGCCGAGAAGCCGATCTTCTCCAACTCAGCG
>Ga0208131_1000424_pt1 | contig 12413 bp, 14 predicted proteins | sample ETNtaG_14_FD_185781 | JGI IMG/M metagenome (GOLD analysis project Ga0208131, IMG submission 185781) | Marine microbial and viral communities from oxygen minimum zone, Eastern Pacific Ocean - ETNP201406SV73 (SPAdes) (version 2) | ecosystem: Environmental > Aquatic > Marine > Oceanic ...
GTTGCCATAATTTCTCCGAATTATGACTGTTTCTGCTACATATATACTTGCATTACTTAGTTTACCGACGGAGACACGCCAGATTTAGGATCTGGTGCCCTTTGGGTGTGAAGGTTCGAGCCCTTTCCGCGGTACAAAAAAGCCCTTCGTTAAAAATGGTGAAGGGCTTTTTATTAATATCTATTAAGTCTGCTTTTTACCAGTCGTCGTCGCCCCAATCGTCATCATCGCCAGATTCTTCCTCAAGGTATTCTGCTTGTTCATCGAGCCAGGCCTGGTAGCCTTCATCATCATGAACGGTGAAGAAGCCTCTCATCCGGTAGTGGCCTAATCCACAAAGCTGGGCGCAGGTGATTTCTAATGATTTCCCTTCGCGTTTTGTCCCAACGGTGGTTTTAAGAAATTCATCCGATGTCATGGTAGCTGTGAAATGCAACGGAATAACCATTCCCGGGATTGCATCTTGTTTTACTCGAAGTTCTGTTAATGTAAAACTATGAATCACATCCAAGGATGTAAGATCAATTCGTATCTTTTTATCAACGGGTACATGCAATTGGTTTACTGTATAAAAATCATCTGATGCATTATCGCTGGAACGATCTAAACCGACTGGGTTTTCCTGTTCATCCACAAGATCAGCCTGTGTTTTACCAAATTTTCCATCAGGGCCGGGATAATGAATATTCCATGCAAATTGTTGGGCTACAACCCTAAGATGAACGGATTCATCCGATGAAGGAACATCTATTACACGATTCGCCCAGATCGGAAAAGCGAACCCGAAAAGGATCACAATTTCAATCACAGCCACAACTGCTTCCAGTAAAGATGACAAATGAGACTTGACGCCTGTATAATCTGCTTTTGCATTTTTGGATGCCCGGAATTTGACCAGGCTGACAATAAAAAATATCCCCCAGCCTACAAATAAGACCAGCATGAGCCAGTGGACAATTGCATTAATTTCATCAATAGCGGCGCCCTGCACCGACATATTGATGGGTAAACCTAATTTATGGAGAATATCGATCAAAAGAAGATCCTCTACTGTTTATTCAATTGTTGAAATTTTTTCGTTTTTTTACCGATCGAAATGATCGTACTTATCACAGCACCCAATACTCCGCCCGTTACACTCAAAAGTGTAAGGATTGCCCAATTCATTCCCTGCGCTGCCGGTGCATTAGGATCACCAAAACAAGTGGCGCATGCCTCTGCCGATTCCGGAACAAACAACAGGATGGATGAAAGAATGATAATGTGAAAGGTTCTTTTCATGGATCAGATCTGTTTGAATTTTTTCACCACCGAAAATCCATAGAAGATGAGCCCTGCAGCCACCATGAATGAAACTCCAGCTAGCATGTTCGAAACCATACCGGGATTAGAAGGATGTGTGATCTCAAATACGCCATAGTATCCGCTGATCAGGACTGACACCGCGATGAAAAAGAAATGGAATTGTTTTAAGGAAATCATGAAAGACTTGCGTGGTCAATGACAGTGATCATGGGGATGAACATGCAAAACAGGAAAAAGATAAATGTCAGGGTCAAGATCCAGATAATGGTTTGCTTTTCAGTAATGAGATGCATGAAATATCCTGCCACAAGGCTGGCTTTCACAGTTGCGATGGATAATGCCAAAAAGATGGCTTCGGTTGTCGAAACATCCATGTAAGAAGCAGCAACGGTTAAGAGTGTTAAGGCTCCCAACGCACCAAATACGGTTAAATAAACCCTAATGTGCTCTTCAATATGTCCGTTGTCATGGTCGCTCATATTTATCCCCTAAAGTAAGTAAAGGATCGGGAACAGGAATATCCAGACCAGATCCACGAAGTGCCAGTAAAGTCCCGCCACTTCAATTCTATTTGTAAATCGCTCAGGATCGGATTGCCACATCTTATTCCCGAATGGTAACCAGAAATAGCCCATCACGATCATGCCACCGATGATATGAAGTCCATGCAATCCGGTCAAGGTAAAATAGATGCCCATGAAGGTACTGGATGATGGATAGATCCCATGATGGAATTTCCCGGTATATTCAAAATATTTGATTACCAGGAATATCAATGCGCAGAGGAGAGTAAGTCCCATGTACATTTTATATTTTTCAAAATCTTTCATTTTCAGGGATGCCCAGGACATGATCACCGTGACACTTGAGGAGATCAATACCAAAGTGTTTACCGTCGCCATTGGAATGCTCAATTTTGAACCCCAGTAGGCAAAATCGCCGACTGGCGCTGCCATTCTCAAAAAAACATATGCAGAGAATAGTCCGCCAAATAGCATGATTTCGGAAGCCAGAAAAACCCAGATTCCCAGTTTAGAATTATTTAAACCTGTATCAGGTCTTTCTTCAATTATGTATGGAATTTGCACCGTCAGAGTCCTTTATTTTTCTGTTTGCGGTGAGAAATCTTTATCTGCACCAGGAACACTATACTCATAAGGTCCTCGATACACTTCAACATCGCCTTCAAAGTTCGCATGGGGAACCGGAGGAGAAGGCGCTGACCATTCAACGGTCGTTGCACCCCATGGATTCCGATCTACTTTTTCGCCATTGAACATGGAAACAAATACATTAATAATGAATGGAATTTGTGCAGCAGCAAGGCAGAATGCAGAAATGGACATAAATTCATTCCATTGCAGTACATCCTGCGCATGAGCATAAAGTTGTCCGCCATCATACAAACGGCGGGATACCCCTGCCAGCCCTTGGATAAACATGGGCATGAAAATGCCATTCATAAAAATGAATGAAGGCCAAAAATGGAGTTTTCCCAGTGCTTCACTCATTTTTCTCCCTGTAATTTTAGGGAACCAATAATAAATTCCTGCAAAAAGGGCGAAGATAGTACCCGGTGCAACTACATAATGGAAGTGACCAATCACGTAATAGGTATCATGAAGATGAATATCCGATGCACCTACACCTAGAGGGAGACCAGTTAAACCACCAATACCAAACATGGGTAAGAATGCCAACGCAAATAACATGGGAGTTGTAAAACGGATAGATGCTCCCCATAGTGAAATGAAGAATGCAGTTAAGATTACCACCGATGGAATCGAAATAATCATGGTAGTTGTTTGAAAAAAAGCACTCATGGCCTGTCCCATTCCCGTAAGGAACATATGATGTGCCCATACGATAAAGGACATAAAACCAAGGAAAACGGAGGCATAGACTAAGGATTTATAACCCCAGAGAGGTTTCCGTGTATTATTAGCAATCACTTCTCCCACGATTCCCATGGCAGGAAGGATCAATACATATACTTCCGGGTGAGCTAAGAACCAGAATAAATGCTGCCAAAGAAGGGGAGATCCAGAGCCATAAACATCAACAGTTGCCCCACTGTAGACCAATCCGCTGGGCAAGAAAAAACTTGTATGAGCTACTCGATCCATCAATTGCAGAACTGCAGCCGCTTCAAGGGGTGGAAAAGCCAAGACCAATAAAAAAGCTGTAACAAACTGCGCCCATACGAAAAATGGAAGTTTGAACCAGGTCATGCCCGGTGCACGGAGTTGGACAATCGTTACAATAAAATTCATTGATCCCAGAAGGGATGAGGTGATCAAAAAGACCATCCCGATGAGCCACATGGTTTGCCCGGTTTCAAAGATCGATAGTGGCGGATAAGATGTCCAACCGGATCTTGCAGCACCTTCAGGCATGAAGAAACTGGTTAACATGATCACACCACCAACAAAATAGGACCAGTAACTGGCTGCATTCAGTTTAGGGAATGCCATATCCGGCGCGCCAATCTGCAAAGGAACAATATAGTTTCCAAATGCACCGACAGCTAAAGGTACAATACCCAGGAAGATCATGATCGTCCCGTGCATAGCACCTAACATATTATAGATTTCCGGCAATAGAATACCTGTTTCACCCAGAAGACCACCTACAATAGGGACTGGTGTTTCCGGGTAGGCCAATTGCCATCTCATGACCATCATCAGGCCAAATCCAAAAAGCAGGAACAACAGCGAAGTAATCCCATATTGGAGTCCAATGACCTTATGGTCTACAGAAAAAATATATTTCTGTAAAAAATTCTCTTTGTGGTGAGAATCATTACTCACGTGATTTCTCCGAGGTTAATTAAATTAGTTAAGAATTGTTTAGTTTATGGCTAGACCATAATTTTTTTCAAAAACATCTGTTCCAAGCATTCGTATGGCATCCCAAGTCATCTTAGTACATACACGGGCGCAAACTTGACAGCCGGTACATTCATTAAAACGAACCTGAACCGGTGGGATAAGAATTTCATATTTATCCTTTGCTACCGGTTCTATACAATCAACGGGACAAAACGGCACACATGCTTGACAACCGGTGCAATTATCTTCATCAACAACTGCCATGAGTTTCGGACGTTTTGTTTTTTCTCGAGGAATGTCCGGTAGATCTGGAATTCCTTTAAAATGATTATATGCGTTTGCCATGTTTTTCAAAAAATATTAGATGACCAATTTACTATTAAATTTTAAAATGAAAGAAATAAAATTTACTGTAGGATATATTTTTCTATTACCCAACCTGCCACAAAACAAACAATGCCAGCCAGGAGCAATTTGGGGTCCATCAATCGGGGAAATTTAATAATAAAGCCAAATCCGATCATTGTCATACCCAGGAGTTCCAATCCTTTGGCCCCGTAATACATTATTCAGTATCCGGTTTTAGTTCTGAAATAATGGCGATCTGTTCCTTAAAGGCATAATTCTTGATTATGAGAGACCAGACATGATGTCCGTAAGCGATAAGGAATAAAGGTCCGTGTAGCCAGGATGATGGCATGTGGTTATCCACGGCACCACCATGAATAAATACGGCACCCACCAAAGTAAGCGTTAGCATAAGATGTGGAAACAGTTTCATTTTTAATTTTCGTTCCCGTATCCAGAGTTCATTTTCTCCCAACTTTTTTAAAATGGCTTCCTTGATTCCCTTCCCGGTAGAAATAAAAAAATACATTACTACTGTTTCTGTTATTGCAAAGATCAAGATCATAAACAATGCAAAGCGAGGGTGGTTTGCACCTAGCATATCCAATTGAAAATATCCGCTAATTCCTGTCAATGTTAAGTTGATAAAATTAATAAACATGAGCAAGTAACAAGTGATCATAAATATCCACATTTGAGTTTCTTTTCTCCGAGTTAAAAATGGGAGCAGAAAATACTAAACTAACTTTAACTTTTCATAGGAAGATGCGCCTAAATGTTCTATCCATTGTAAAAGAAAACTGGTAAATTTGATATCAGAATTAACCAAATTATCAAAGGAATAATAACATGAAGCTTAAGAAATTAATCGTCAGTGGAATTGCCTTGACTGTTGCAATCGCATTTGTGGACGCTGGTACCTTAAAAGGCCACGTGAAATATGACGGAAAACCGCCCAAGGCCAAAAAGCTGAGAATGGATGCCGACCCGGTTTGTGGTGCATCTCATTCAGGCCCGGTTTACAGTGAAAGTTTCAAAATGGCAGCTGATGGCTCCATGGCAGAAGCAATTGTTTATTTAAAGAATGTTTCTTATTCCGGTGGTTCACCTGCAGATCCTGTCATTTTAGATCAAAATGGCTGTATTTATAATCCCCATGTGTTAGGGATGGTTGCAGGACAAGAGCTGCTGATTAAAAACAGTGACGCTACATTGCATAATATCCACTCCAGACCCAATGTGAATAAGGAATTCAATTTTGCAATGCCGAAAGTAGTGAAAGAAAAAAAATCAACTTTTGCGAAATCTGAACCTGAACCATTTTACATTAAATGTGATGTTCATCCTTGGATGAAAGCTTGGGTCTTGGTTTCAGATCATCCCTACTTTGCAGTTACAGATTCGAATGGGAATTTCTCCATTGATGGCATTCCAGCTGGATCTTATGAAGTGGTTTGTTGGCAGGAAAAATTTAAAAAGAAACCGATGACTGCAACAATCACAATTGGCGATGGTGAAACCAATCAGGATTTCATATTTACACGTCCAAAGAAAAAGTAATTAAAAACACAATTAAGTTTTTGAAAGGCGGAGAGTTTCTCCGCCTTTTTTTTATCTAAATTTTGCCATGGAAAAAATCATTTTATTTCTAGGTCTCATTATTTGTTTCAGTTGCAGTTCTCCGGAGAAAATATATTCGGTGAAAGGAACCATTTACGAAATCAAACCGGATTCCATGATGATCGTCATTGCACATGATACAATTCCTGATCTTATGTATCCCATGATCATGCCCTTTGATTTGAAAGATCTGAAAGAGATCGAAGGATTGTCTATTGGAGACAGTGTTCATTTTGAATTTGTTTGGGGCGATACATCCACGTGGGCTCGGAAGTTTAAAGTTGTGGGTCAAGGGAAATTGCCGGAGGATGATGATGATGATTTCTTCGAAGATGAAAACTATTCAGAACGAGGTATAGGCGAGATTATTGATAATGTAGCCTTCTTGGATTTGGACAGTTCATTTGTTCGCCTGTCCGATTCTGATGGGAAATACCGGTTTTTGTCTTTCATTTTTACACGGTGCCCCATGCCCAATATGTGCCCGGCTGTGGTGATTAAGAATGATTATTTAGCAAAGGCATTTAAAGAAAGGAATAACATAGAATTCGTCATGGTCAGTTTTGATTATAAACACGACACACCCTCGGTGTTGAAAGATTTCTACGGTTCAACCATAGAAGGATTTGATAACTGGAAAGTGTGGTCAAGCTCGGGTTATATCGAAGATGTATATCGTCTAGCCAAACAAAGTGGTTGCAACTTTTGGGGAATTGAAGAAAACAAAATTGGTCACACACTTCGGTCTATTTTAATAGGCCCCAACCGTGAGGTATTAGGCAACTGGCCCGGCGATAATTGGAAAGCAGGAAACGTGAAAACTGCAATTGAATTGTTAATGAAATAACTCACTCCAGTCCATCGTTTTTTAAAGAGTGGTGCCCGCAGGTTGGCGGAGAGAAAAGTGAAAAAATGATATTAAAAAAGCCATCCACTTTCAGGTGATTGGCTTTTTTAATTTTAAGTATGCAATAGGTTTCTACCAGTCCTCGTCGTCACCCCAATCATCGTCATCTTCGTCTTCATCTCCACCAAAATCATAACCATTTTCATCAAAATAATTTTGGATAGTTTTATCGATGTTCGTTTTGCCTTTAATGCTCCAAACATAATCCCGGAGTCCGTCCAGCATAGCTTCTGTATCCCCATTCATTTTGACAAGTTCTTTGCCCCAGTCATTTTTAGCACCATCTATCGTTAATAGATCTTCTGTTGGAAGAAATGGCGCCGGCATTTTAGTTCCCGGCATAATGGTTTGTGGATCACGCAACCATTCTTTCACCCAATCCGGATTCAGGCGATCTTTGGTCAGTGCCAGGTTCGGCGCCCAGGTAGATGCATCCTGTTTCGGAAATGTCGTACCATAAAAATGACAATTATTACAGGCACCCAATTCATGGAGCATTTCGCCACCTCTGAATTCGATGGAATGTTCATTAATGGCTAATTCATCTCGATAGGAGATTTTTTCATTATCCAAATGCTGGAAATACTTGATGATGGCATTCCACTGTTCATCTGTGATCTGGTGGAAACTGGGCATCCGCACTTCGAGATTAGGGCGAATTAAAGATGGGTTATTAAAGAAACTTAACAGCCAATCTGGATTTGCTTTAGCACCCTCTGTGTTCAGATTCGGCGGAGCGTATTCTGCAGCACCGATATGGTCCACCAATTGACCACCAAAATCATCAATCAAGTGGCAACCTTGGCAATTGAATTGTTTGACCAATCTTGCTCCATTCTGTGCCATTTCATCCACACGATTATGAGCTTTGATTCCTTCATCCACTTTATTGCCATTAAACCCCAATATGGCTGTAGTAATGGCTTCAATTTCTGTTTCATTGAAATCAAAGTTTGGCATCTTTAGTTTATCCAATGTTGGACTGACCTTATCACGGTCAAAAATTCTAGGATTACCCAATTTTGCTTCAAACCATGCAAAATTGGTATGGTCAATATCATGATGGAGTCCAAAATCCAATTTTATTGTCGGTTTAGAACCTTCTTCTGTTAAATCTGTCCCTATAGGTTTGGCTTTTTCAAATCCATCAATTGTATGGCAGCCGAAACAGCCATAATGCGTAATACTTTTTTTAGCCACATAATCAAGTTTTTGATTCAGATTCATTCCGGCTAATTTTTTTGTAGCATAGGATTCAGGCATTTGTTTGGACAAGTGGGTAAATGCGACTTTATCCAGGGACTTTTCATCCAGATTAACATTAGGTAAATTTTCAAAATCTTCATTTCGGAATGACATGATATAAGCTGTAATATCTTTTGCATCTTCATCATTCACTCGAAGGTTGGGCATCCGGGTTTCCGGATTATAAGCTAATGGATCCATGATCCAATTATAAACCCATTCAGCAGATGTTTTAGAGCCAATACCAATCAGATTAGGGCCTTGGCGTTTTGTTAATTCTTTAAGAGAAGTTTCAGTTTCAACCGGTTCGGGTTCAATAACATGGCAACCCAAGCAACCAATAGATTCAAATAAATGTTGCCCATTTTCAGCATCGCCCATGAATCGATAATCTGATGTGGACTTTTTACCACCATTTTCTGATACAAGATAGGAACTCATTGCATAGATCTCAGCGTCATTCCAGGCCTGCATTTCAGGCGAACTTTGATTGTCCTGCCCAAATGTAGATGGCATCTTGGTGTTGTGTCGGAACTTCTTTGGATCTTGGATCCACTTGGCTATCCATTCCCTAGAAACTTTTTCATCCAAGTTTTTCAGATTTGGACCTACTTTAGATAATTGTGGGTAATCCTGAGCCAAATGGCAACCATTACATCCCGACTTATCCACTAGTGAAAGGCCAAGATTCAATTTATCAGCTCCTTTCAGATCCAAATTATTATTGTGACATTTAAAACAGGATGCTTCTGTATATTGGGTTGGTAACATCGGTTGAAGCCAATGGTGCATCACTTCCCAATCATATTCTTCCTGCCAACGTGCTTTTTCGTCATCATTACTTGGTGTGTGTGTGGATGACGTAAATGATGTTCCCCGTCCGCGGCCAGCATGGCAACTGGTGCACCCAAAGGTATCCATGGGGTGCGAAGAAGCAGATGTAATATATAGATCTAAATTAGGATGAGTAGTAAAGGGCTGGGGTGCATCAGCAAAGTTGGGATTTTCGATTCCCAAATGGCAACTGGTACAACGATCCACTTTGGGAACCGCTGCAAAGTTCACATCATATTTCACATCGCGAACCACAACTTGGTTTACCTTATAATAAGGATCTAAAAAGTCGATTATAGGTAGGTCTCGAACAACATCCCCGACCTTATTGGCGAAGGTCATCCGCTCACGGTCGATCTTACTGAGTTTATTATCAACAATCGTTACGTCTTTCAAAACAATATTGAGTTCTTCTCTCTTCAGTTTTACATTTGCCTTCAGGTCTTTGATAGCTTTTTCAGTATCGTCGATCTCTATCTCTGATGCTTCCTTGATGAGTTGGTACTTATGAAGTAATTCCAATGCCGCCGCATAATCATTTTTATTAGAAGACCCATGATGGTCTCCATCATCCTGGTGGGCGTTTTCTGCTTCAACAAGAAATTTGAGTCCATCCACTTCAGCCTTTTGGCCCTGGTAGATCATATTCTCATTGTAGTATTGGCCTTTAAGTGTTTTTAAGGTCGCACCAAGATCAACCAATGTTTCATTTTGAATATCTAATTCAGATTGAGCCTTAGCCAAATCTTTTTCAAAAGAGATGCGTTCAGCTGAAACAGCTTCTAATTCCCGTTTCAGATTCTTTTCAGTGATTCCAATTTCCATTTTCCGGAATTCACGCTGATAAACTTTGAATTCATCATCATTATCATCAACAAAGGTCCAAGCCATACTGATCAAAAACAGGATGGATGATATGGCGAACCATTTATTTAATTTCTGAATATTCCAATAGCGTTCGTCGTTATTAAACATGCATAAACCTAAATATTAAAAAACCATTCTGGAATTGCGATAATGTATTTCAGGTTGAAGAACCAACGGAGATACATCTTGATGGGCAATGAAAACATGGATAGTCCAAAAAGCAATAATGTTGTATATCGGATAGGACCTATTTTTTCAAATAGATCCTTTAGCCATGTTTTTGCTAAGAGAATAGGGAACACGAACATGTAGGCAAACACCGCCAGAAATCCCATAAATTCCCTTAGCATGATATTTGCTGGTAATCCTGTGCTGAGCATTTTTACCCAGAAATACTCAGAAAGATTCACATTGTTCAGTGGAACTACTTTATGGGGATCCCAATATTCAAAGGGACCGAAGAAATTCCAATTTGGTCCACGGAAGAATGTTCCAATTACGATTAGGAAAAGCCACAAAATGAGCCAGCCATACATAAAAATAAAAATGCCGATCCTCCGTTCCTTAAAGGAATAATACCCGTCCCCTTTGGGATTCGTATCGATGTAAGGAATAGCCATCATTCCGAAAATGATGAACATGGGGAAAACAATTCCAGCCAACCACGGATCGAAATACACTAACATTTCTTGGAGTCCAAGAAAATACCAGGGTGCTTTGGATGGATTTGGTGTTGATGCCGGGTTCGCTGGCTCTTCCAATGGTGCAGCAACCAAGATTGACCAGACTATCAAAAATACCATAAATAAAATTAAAGAAATGAATTCAATATAAACCAAATCCGGCCATACCAGAACTTTATCATCCGGATCATTGTATTCTTCTGGCTTCAAGCCTTCTGCTAACCTATCATCATTGATGTACGCTTTCTTCATTCCCAGCCAAATGAAGAAAAACATGGAATAAACCATTAGTACGATTGGAAAGTTATCCGGCTTTGTAAGGGTAATATTGAAGTTTGGATCGAAATAACCAACTATAAAGAAAAAAGTTATGAATCCCATTCCAGCCCAAAGCCCGGGTTTTGTCCATAGTCTCCATATTCCCAATTTACGATTGAGTTTATCAAACCAATCTGTTGGTGGAAAAATGAGTGGTGTTAAAAGGGTTAAAAGGGTAAAACTGACAGTGGGAGCTGAAAGTGTGTCAATTACAGATTTAAATGTTTCAATCATAAGAATCTCAAATCAGTGTTTATAGGGGGCCGGAGATTCCGCCATCCTTTCGGATGCGCCAGAAATGTACGGCCAGGAATATCATCATAATAAAGGGTACGGCAATACAGTGAAGCACGTAAAACCGAAGGAGTGTAGCTTCACCCACGAATCTGCCACCCAATAATGCAAAGCGCACGTCTGAACCCATATGGACCAAATTAATATCTCCAATTGCAAGCAAAGAAGCACCTGGGCCTTCATGACCAATAAAGGGATGTGCCCTTGCCATATTTGTACCTACGGTGACTGCCCAAATTGCCAATTGATCCCAAGGAAGAAGGTAGCCGGTGAAAGATAAAAACATAGTCATGGTCATGAGAAGTACTCCGACACCCCAATTAAATTCACGTGGTGGTTTGTAAGAACCGGTCATGAAAACGCGAAGCATGTGTAACCAAACAGTTAAGACCATGGCATGGGCACCCCAGCGATGAAGTTCCCGCATCATGCCCAAGGGTACTTGTTCTGTCAGATCTATGATATCTGTATAGGCATATTCCACCGTAGGCCTGTAATAGAACATGAGCAGAATTCCTGTAATTGTGAGGACCACGAACAGGAAGAATGAAAGTCCACCCATACACCATGTATAGCCAACCTTAACAGCATGTTTTGGTAATCGAGCAGGATGGAGGTGTAGAAAAACACTTCCAAGGATTGCATGCATCCGCTGGCGCCGAGTATGGGGTACACCAGATCGAATGATGGATTTCCAAACCTGGGATTCACCCATCCGTTCTAAAAATGATTTTTGTTTATTGTCTTTTGCCATTGTACCTAAATTGATTAATTAAACTACCAAGAATGATTCAGAATTCTCCCACTCGCCTTTTTCCCATTTAAAACTTTTTGTTTTATCTACGAGAATTTGTCCGTCATTTGAAAGAGATACTTTATATCTTTCCAATGGACGGGGTGCTGGGCCTTCGAAATTAATTCCGGTCATCCGGAAACCGCTTCCGTGACACGGGCATTTAAATTTTCCTTCTGTTCGCAGCCAATTTGGTGTACATCCTAAATGGGTACAAACTGTGGAGAGAGCAAAGATAGATTCTTCGTCTCTAACCACCCAAATATTAAATGATTTTTTATATCGGATATCCACTGTATTTGTTGCGTAATCATTCGGAAACCCAATTTTTAATGTTTGAGGGGGTTCGAATAATACATTGGGGAAAA
>Ga0208131_1000431_pt1 | contig 12315 bp, 14 predicted proteins | sample ETNtaG_14_FD_185781 | JGI IMG/M metagenome (GOLD analysis project Ga0208131, IMG submission 185781) | Marine microbial and viral communities from oxygen minimum zone, Eastern Pacific Ocean - ETNP201406SV73 (SPAdes) (version 2) | ecosystem: Environmental > Aquatic > Marine > Oceanic ...
TACATTCCTGATTACTGCACAGCCACGGTGTTTAATAGTTGCTACAATTTTTTTATCAACTTGGTCGTTTTTGATGGCTTCGTAATTAACCTCCGGGATAACTGCTTTGCCATCCCTAATCAAATTTTCGATGAGTGACACCTCTGCCTTCATATCCCTTTCCAGATCTTTAAAAATACCTTTTAACTCTGGCAGGTTTTTTTTCAACTGTTTTTTTGTATCAACAATTGCCTGGTCAATATTATCGATTATGAGATCCATGATATTATTTGAATCAGTTACTCACAGTAAAAATTTATAATTATACTGCTATTTCACTTCCTGTTTTGTCAGACTTAACAAATGGATAATAAAGATGGGATCGCCAGCTATCGTCAGGGTCATCAGCTATGCCATATATTTCAGGGTATTTTCTAGTAATACGAGCTGTGCGAAAAATCACATCCCAAAGAAAGAACATATTACTATAATTACCATTTGGGTTACTAATCCCATCCTTAGGACTTTTACCATGGTGAGCAAAATGTGTGGCTGGTGTTGATATAAAGCGCTCAATTACCCATGCCAGCGGGCTCAAGGTTTTGTATTTATATAAAAAAGCATCCCATCTTGCTTCACTATGGGCACCAGTCACAATTAACTGTTTCAATATAATTGCAATAATCATTTCACGATATAAACCAAAGTAAGTAGCCATACCCAACCACCATATATTTGGCATTAAGACGTAATACAATACTGCATTTCTATAGGATACAAGCACTCCCATTTCTCTAGAAGAATGATGAGGCCGGTGCAATTTCCATAACCAAGGCCACTCATGGGCCTTACGGTGATACCAATACTGCAGTAAATCATCGCCAATTAATACGAATAATGCAGAGGACCACAGTGTCAATCCTGAAAAGGCATTGCGGTATTGGGGCAACAGTTTTATAAATAAAAACGTTGTCGTAATAAATATGATTGGCTTAATGAAAACGAAAAGTTGAAAAGTGCTTAGTAATTCTACATACCAGTCATTTCTGGATCGTATCGAATTCTTACCATAAAGACCACCAAAGGCCTCTATAGACCCAAATATGATCAATATTGAAAATACTGCATAGACGTCCAGATATTTTATATCGAGTATTGCCATTTCACGCACAAATACAAACTGAGGTAAATCTAATCCATTTTTTATAAAAAATATAGTGCTGAAAAAATCCTTACTAAGTGGGGCTTTCAATTATTTTTTTACCAACTACGTTATAAATAAAAGTCCCTTCAACTTCTCAAGTTAAACCATTCCATTAAACAAAAAACCCCGCTACTGGGCGGGGCTTGATATTTACCTAATTAAAGAATCTATTTCAACAGCACTATCTTCTTAGTGCTAATATATTTCCCAGCCTGTATCCGGTATAGGTAAATACCAGCACTAACTGGTTTACCGTAATCATTAGTAGCATCCCAGGTTATTGACTTATAACCAGCGTCTTGAGTTTTGTTGATTAGGGTTTTTATTTGCTTACCAAGCAAATTATAGACGGTAATGTTAACCAGACTATTTTCTGGTAGGCCATAGCGTAGTGTTGTTACTGGGTTGAATGGGTTTGGGTAGTTTTGGTAAACCATATATTGGTCCGGTATAACTATATTATTATTCAAACTTAATTCTTGTGTATTAACCATCCCCGGAGTTGGATTCATCAACTGCCATGTATCTGAACCATCTGGATAACGTCCATAGGATGTATCTTCACTCTGAGAAGAAAATGACATTTCTATAATTGCGCTTCCATCTGGATCGTAAATACCTATATCATCTCCGCCACTATTTAGTATAAAATCCACATGTAACGGTCCTTGCTCAGGATCGGCATCTGCCCAGATAACCAGAAACCCACCTGCATTGATAGTTGTTTCACTGGCTGAAGAATCAGTGATATGATACAGGAATGAACCAGTCAGGGTATGAGTAAAATAAAATCCACCAATATCTATAGCTTCCATACCATAATTATATAATTCAATAAAATCCTCATATTCTCCCGTCCCATCATCGCAGCAGTTTTGATTAGCAGCCATGAATTCATTGACAATTATTGTATAATCAATTGTAGTAGCACAGTCTTCAGGGCAGTTGGCCTCTGTTTCGGGGCCACCACAAGTACCATCTCCGCAGCAAGGCATACCCGGAGGTACTTGATCGCAATCTGGAGGGAATCCTCCGCCTCCGCCGCCACCGCCCCCACCAAACCCAGTACCAAGAGTTCCAGCAAAAGCACCGATTATATATGGTGACGTAAAATTCGTATGATAATGATAGATACTATCCGGAAAATCTGGTGTTGGTCCAAACTCACCATGATAATCATCAAGATTTTGAGCATTATTTCCATCGGGATTTTTCGGACCATAAACTGGAAATCCATCTCCAGCAAATCCAAGAAAATTGCCTTCAGTAACTGTGATTAACGATTCCGGAGGAAAATGGTAATGATACCTTCCCTGAGGAGCTGGATGACCGTTCCCAGGGTCAAATGATTGGATAACCTGGTTGGTTAATGTTTCCGTTGGGGACTCATATTCGTTAAAAAATGGTACACCGTTTATGGAAACACCAATAGGCCCCAAGAATGTGTCCGCCGGTCCATTTGGATTTATTTCAGGGTGTAATGGAATACGAAACTCATAACCTTGCTGCGCAATTCGGTTAGGGTTCAAATTCATATTAGCTGGAGTCTGCATCCAAAAATCATTAATACCATCCCCATTGTTATCGAGCCAGTAATAAAACCCATTTTGAGTCTGACCATACGTTTGCACAAAGTACGGGCTTAAGTGACTGGGTACTCCATCCCCTTCAATAACTATTTCATCATTTTCAACATATATTGTTACAGTTGAGTCAAAATAATTGAAAAGGATGGTCATGTCCGGCTGATCCTGCGCCTGTAAAAACATTGCTATTGTAAGTGTCAAAAAAAGCAAGGCTTGGCTTGTATTTATTTTTTCGGTCATTATTATTCATACTCCTTTTTAAGTACATGTATATCTTCTATCAGGCGATTGATTTCATGGGGCTTGGTACCATTATAAATTCCGCGCAGTCTTCTATCTTTATCCACCAAGACTACATTTTCGGTATGAATAAAGCCATATTCACTCAGGTCAGGCTCATAAGAAATAGCGAAATACCCTTTCCTAGATATGCCATAAAGATCTTCTTTCGAACCTGTAAGTAAATGCCATTTTTTAGATTTGATACCATGCATTTCAGCAAAAGCATTTAAAATTCGTACTGAATCATGCTCCGGGTATACAGTGTGTGATAAAATTAATACATCATCATCATCAATAAATTCGTCCTGTATTCGTTTGGTGTGTTTGGTAAGAGTAGGACAGATACCCGGACAAGTCGTGAAAAAGAATTCCGCCACATAGATTTTTCCTGCAACCGTTTTTTCATCGATAATCTTGCCATTCTGATTTATAAACTCAAAATTGTGGACTACGTGTGGTTCAGTACTATTTTGTATTGACTCATGGACCCAATCAGGATCCAAATCCGCAGGCGTATATACGGGTAGCCGAAAGTCAGTCTTATGTCCACCACTGATGCTGATAAAAGTGATCAATCCGATAAATCCAAATATGCTGAGTAATCCAGTTCTCAATTTTCTATCCTTCTGGGGGTTGACATAAGGCTGATCCCATAAATCCGTACCGTTTTCCATTCAAATAGGTGTACTTGAAACGTAAGTCACCGTTTTCCTTCCAACCAATCTGGTTCCCCTGCTGTTTTCCTGCTTGAAATTTCATTATTCTGGCAAGGGCGCCATCCCAATACCATTCCCTCTGTTCTCCTTCTTGCAAACCGTCTTTGAAATTCTTGCTATAGCGTATCTCGCCATTGGGATACCACCCAGTATATGGACCGTTAGGCTTTCCAGATTTATAGGTCTGTTTTGACTTCGTTTTGTTATCTGGATATTGTGAATTAACAATACCTGATAACGGTACATTATCGTAATAAATAATGCCTCGAACCTTGTTTAGAAGTTGATCATTATTATTTACTATTAGTTCTGGTTCAAAACAGCCAAAAAGAATCAAATATAAAAAATAATAAATAATATTATGTTTTTTGTAGTTCATTGATTCCTGTTCAATAATTCAAAGCAAATATAAATAGGATCATTATCTTTTGAATGTTGTGAATTAGACTAAAAGGCTAGGTAATGGTTAAAATGAATTTACCCTAAATGAAGAAGCCCCCAAAATTCTGGGGGCTTCTTCATTGCAAGTGCTGACCTCCTGAAAAGCCAGCATCAGTTTATTATTATAATACTGATCCTTTGGAGGTCAGCATGCTACTTGAATTAGACAACTGATCACCTCCTTTCATTTGATTATGAACAACATGTCAATACGAAAATTTATTAAAATACTGGATAGAGGACAAACACAGAATAATAAAATATTGTATTGCAATTAAAACTAAGGTTCAAATTACGAGTTTTCCAGCGTATGGATACCTTTACGGAAATAATAAATCACGAGGCCCAAGGATATCACAACAGAAATTAAAACCCATGCTATCAGAAAATACAGATCAGAAAGATTTAGTACATGATCATTCAACCAGCGTCTGACGATACGATAAACAGGGTTGGCGCCAATAAAAATAATTACTATTTGTAAAGCGGTTGCAGTAAGTATAAACATTATCGCCCCCATACTGCCCATGGTCACGGTCCTGTTTTCTGATTTAAAATCAGCATAGACAGAACCGAATCCAAGGGCCAAGGCAACTACTGTCCACGTAATAAATAGATTTGTGAAAATAGAAATCAGCCACATTGGTCCTTCTATATGCAGAATCCTATTACTTATGATGACAAGAGTTAGGGAAAGAAATGTAAATGGAACAACATAGAACAAATATTTATACATTAGAAATCGTCTGATAGATAAGGGTGATGACCTTATGTGGTAAAATGCGCCGCCTTCTTCTCCAATAGATGGAAAAACAAATCTTGCTGATAAAGATGTAATAATGAAACCCGCTAAGCCAATATTCAGAAAGGCAATTAAGTTGGTAATATATTCCTCAGCAAATGCGGCCCGCTCAATGGGTAATAGTTTAAAATTATACAAATAGATCACCACCAGCGCAGCGATCATGAATAACTGCGACCATTCAGCCGAGTCACGGGCAAAAATCTTAGCTTCTTTATTGAATATCCATTGCCAAGTACCTGGTTTGTATTTCCTTCTGTTCCCAAATTTATTGTGACCGCCAAATGATTCCTGGGATTTTGAGTAACCAGGAAAAAACCACATCCTCATGGCACCTTCTCCCAAAAAATAGAGCGCAAAAGGTGTGAGTAGTAATAAGCCCAGTAACAGCCAGTCTATTTCCAGATCCAATAAGTATAGGGAAAGGAAATTTGCAGCCCAGCCAGCAGGTATATATGGTGCAGCTGGTTTTGATATGGTGGAAAGATATTCTATAAAGTTTCCATATTCCCCAGGATTCACCATATTCTCCGGTTGTAACAGCCTTATAAAAAAAATAATCAATACGCCAAAACATAGGGATAAATATAGAATTATATCTTTTGTGTGCCGGGCAGGGAAAAGATTAACAAGAATAACGGTCAGCAATAGACCAAGGCAGGTTGCACTGCAAGCCATTGAAACCAAGGTAATAACCATTAACAGCCAATAGAGTGGCGGTGTATGAAAAACTATCCCATAGGCAGTAAATAGAGGTAATGAAAAAACTATCATCATCCATGATGTATATATGGTATTGGATGTATAACGCATAAAATAAAGTTCAGGGGTAGTAATTGGAGCCGAAAATACGATTTCGTTATCTTGGGAAAGATATACAGAGGATACAGCGGAAACCATACAGGAAAAGATCAACATGGCAAAGATAAGTATCCAAGTCATCTGAAATATTTTAAGGCTTAAAATAACACCAAGTTCATCCTGCTCATGGAAATAGGTAATTACCCTAAGTGTTACATTGTAAATTACTAAACATAGTACCAGACAGAATATTCCTGCACCCATTGATTTTATTGGCCATGACCCTGGCGGGAAAAAGCGATTTTTGGCAGATAGGAGCATTGGCATCAGCAAGGCCCTGCGGATTCCGTATTGCAAAACAGACATGTATCTATTCCATGTTCTTTAATGCTGAGATCACTTCTGTGAGTCCTTCCGCTTCTGTCAATTCCAAGAAGACCTCTTCTAGATCACTCGTTTCGAGACTGGCTTTTTGCCTCAGAGTTGCCATGTCTCCAACAGCCTTTATTCTTCCGTTAAGGATGATTGCAATCTGGCCACAAAGTTCTTCAGCAATTTCCAAAGAATGAGTTGATAAAAATATGGAACCGCCAACACGGGCGTGATTTTTAAACAATTCCTTAACAATTCTTGCACTTTTTGGATCCAGGCCTACCATTGGTTCATCAACAATGATCGAAGGAGTATCCAGCATGAAAACAGAAGTCATGATCAGCTTCTGACGCATACCGTGTGAATAGCTCTCAATCAAGTGACTCTGCCAATCAGTAAGATCAAAAAGATCTAACAAACGATTAACATTTTTATCAAATGTTTCAGTTGGCAAGTGGTATAGACTAGCAATGAATCTAAGAAATTCATCCCCAGTTAATTTTTCATAAAGGAAGGGCCGGTCAGGAATATGGCCTGTATGCAATTTACACTTAACCGGGTCTTCAGCTATATCATAACCATTGATAATTATATTCCCGGAGTCCGGCTTTAATAGACCAGCCAGCAATTTGATGGTCGTAGTTTTTCCTGCACCATTGGGACCTAAGAAACCAAAGATCTGCCCTGGCTGTACTTTAATACTAATGTCATCAACCGCTGTAAAGGTGCCGTATTTTTTCACCAAATTTTCGATTATAATTCCGGCCTCTGGTAATTTTTCGCCGTTCAACTGTTTTCTCCTAATACTTCAATTTTTAATCTACCCAGTAAAGCACCAATTTTGATTTGCTCATTTGTTTCACCTTGAACGAATTTGATGTGGGTTAAATCCGCTGGTAACTGATTCTTCGTTGTATCAAGACTGATCCATTCCCCATTTAGGCAAACTTCATTCCAGGCATGGTAATAAAACATGCCCTCATGGTAGGTAACGCCTGCAACAACTCGAGTGGGAATAGATAAGCTTCTTGACAATGCAGCAAAAAGAGCCGCATGTTCATTACAGTCTCCTACTTTTGATCTAAGTGTGGATAAAGCATCGGGGATACTCAATACAGGCTTTTTATCCAGGTTTGTATAGACCCATTTTGCCAAAGCCATCACTTTTTCAAGATCATTCGTATCACTTTTTACAATTGATTTTGCTTGTTGCAAAATAAATGGACTATCTGACTGAATATATGGAGTAGATCTCAATTCGTTATCATTCCCCGGGCAAGCCGCGAAACTCGCCGATGGCACATTTTCTTTATTGATGACCAAGATATTATCCTTATAAGTCTGCCTATCCTGATCCAAGTCAAATTCTGTATCATCAGGAATATCCAATCGATAACGAATACTGGATAATTCAGAAATATTAGGCAATCTGCCAATTGCAGGTACAGAAACACTGCTTAATACTTCAGTCCCCTTATCGATAATATTCGTAGCACGAAACTCCGGTTCGGACATAAAGACAAAACCAGCCGGTGATGTCTCCCTTATTACCTTACCTTTCTCATCAAGATAAAAATGGATTCGAATGCCTGAAATTGTTTCTACGAAATGATGTAGCATATAGATTTGCCCTTGTTTATAAAACAATTTTTTTTTAAACCCTTTATACTCGATAATAGATTCTTTTCCAGACATGGTCACAGGATCAAAATAAGGTATCTTGAATTTCTCACCTTCTTTAAGATCGTTCTGCAAAAGGTAACTGCGCATATTGGTCGAAATGAATGGTGGTTCAGTAAGTTGGATCATGTCAGATACCTCATCTTTCCCGGTATTCATAGTAAAATGCACTTCATTATCATTGACAGATCCATTGGCATTCAATTCATAAAAAGGTGAGGATAGGCTGAAGCGGAAATTTTTCAGCAAGGATCCATTGGTAAGTTCTGCTTGAAGATACATTACCACGGGATAGGTTGTTTCTAGAATATTTAAATGCAAAACCGCATCTTGGTAAAGAACTGCGCTACCATCATCTTTTTCGACCATACGGTTTTTCACATATCCGATCCGTTCTTGTTTAAAATATATTCCCATAAATGTTTCTTCCCGTCCACGCTGGATAGCTTGTGTTTCCCGGATATCAAGTGTCTTAACAAAATAGTCCCTGTTCAGCAATTGACCAAATAGGATGGCCCAGGTGGCCAGGATCATGACCCTGATTAATTTTCCTATATTTTTATTCATCTTATTTTAGTTGTTAATAGTGACCGTGTTGCAATCACGATTCATACAAGAAATAATAAAGAATGATTAGGCCCCTATACTAGAGATTAATACCAAATTTTTCCAAAATATTAATGGCAATGAAATAGGTAATCACCATGAGTATGACAGCCATACCCAATGCAGTATAGAATGGCAATTGCAGTCTGATCAATAATGGAAAAGTGATGAATAAGACCAACGATGGAAGTACCAGCCAAAATATACTTCTTGATAATTGGACGACTTGTGCTGAATCATGGGTATCAATATATAACCAAATCATCGCCATCACAGAAACAAGTGGTATGGAAGCCAGTATTGCTCCGAAAAATGTGCTGCGCTTGGCTACCTCTGAAATCAAGGCAATCAAAATCGCAGAAATAAGTACTTTTATAATATTATAAGTCAAAGTCTTTAGCAGTTCAGTTAAATAACTGTGTATCCATTAAGTATTCACGGAGTATTTAGGGTAAGTTTTCGATTGCGGCCGCAACTGCGTTAACTAGGGAACTGTGATCATACCCTCCTACAGAATAAACAACATTCATATTGTGGTCAATTACTAAGTTATGCGGTATTGTCCAATTTTCTGTTACCATCGGGAAAATTCCATAATTAGAGTCATCTAGAACTGGAAAAGAAAGTTCAAATGTTTCTCCCCAGGCACTGCAATTCATAGAGTTCCAATCTAATCCAAGAGTTACAACGCGAAAACCTAAATCATAATATTGATTATACATGGATTCAATAAGCGGAGCCTCCGCTTGGCAGAACCCTCAATAACTGGCAAACCACGTGAGTAGAATTACATAATAATCCCCGCCATTCACCGCACCATTGAAATCAGCTAAGCTCCAGCCGCCACTGCCATTGTGACAAACTGGCTTGGGAGGAATCCACAGCGTATCGCCGGCGAAAATGATGGCCGCTGTATCACCAGCCACCAACTGATAGTCTTCCACTAATTTTTCAGAGGCATCATTATTGCAGGAAATAATAAAAGAAAATAATACGGAAATCAGAAAATATTGAGCCAGTTTATGCATATTATTAGTATGCTATTCTATCCATTTGTAAGTATGATTTTCAACAAATTGTACATTTTTTTCAGTTCTTAATTTGTTCCTGTAAGGCTGAAAGTTCGATGCTTGACCCCATTCCATCTGGTTAATCAATTCTCTTTTCTTTACCGTACCCCTTCGGTGAACAATATTGCGCATTCTTTTGTAGGATGGATTTATTTTTTGTAATGGTTTTTGTGATTCCAGTCCAGCTGTGATAACACTGTTCAATCGATTCAGAGTAGTCTTTTTTCCCCAATCAAAATCTAATATATCCAGGCAATTAACATAGCGCGTTAACAATTCTTTATCCATTCTATCGATTACTGTTGAAAATATTTCAGTTGCTATAGCATTATTTTCGACAACCAACGCACAATGATCTGTATCATGAAGGCTGAGGTGGAGTGAAAGATGACCATCCCATTTTTTGATAACTTGCCAATATTTTTCGCTGCAGAGACTGATAAACTTAGGCTCCATGTTTGTATTATTTTTGAAATGATCCAGATGATTCAGAATAATTACCGGATGAAAAGATAAAATTAAATCCACATCCCAGTCCCTCCAAAACAAACGTGGTTTTTCCCCATCTTGATCTACAGGAATAAAATTTGCTGGATTGTAGGTTGCTGCCCACCGCTCAGTCATGTACACTGAATCACGCATCTCTTCAATCAATTTCAGCAAATGTTTATCTTTCATTGATAACGCAGTTTGTGTGTCTTTTTGCAGTTTATTTAGTTTGTTGTAAATATATTTACTGATATAAGGCATGGCAGAAATTTCTTTTCCGGGTTCCTCAAATCTATTTTCCACATCTTGGACATACTCTACATTATCAAACTGATCCAATTGTCTAGTAAAATGGGATTTTGCCGGAACAAGAATTGTGAAGTACAAATCTTTCCTTATTTTATTCATGGCAGTGATAAACTGGTTTAGTTCTCTGCTATTATCTTCTATGAAGACCCAATCTAGAAATACACTATACAAACCTGATTAATTCCTGTAGCAATATGTTTTAATAATCTTACGCTCTATTTGCACAAATAGCAATTTCCCAATTCTCATTACTTACCCTGTGTCCAAAGAATGAGATTCGGCAATAGTTTTTCCCCATTAGATAGTAAGAGAGCTGTAGTAAAAATACCAGCAAACATGACAATCTGTCCAATGATACCTGTGTAGTATAAATCAAATGGTACATGCATTTCAGCAGGAAACAGATTCTGTTCAGCGAACACGGTCCCTAAGGAAAACAAAATAGTCATTACAATACCAAACCAAACGGTTTTGCACCACCGCAACGAGTACAAAAAACCAAAAGATTTAATCCCAGCACACCACCCATCACGATCGAGTAAATGGAATTTCATTCAATCATTGACAGTAAGTTTGAATAATGAGATCGTGTATTATATCCCGGTATTAAGTAAGTCATGAATATGAATAACCCCACATAGCTTCTCTGGGCCCTCCGTTTCATGCACGAAAAGTGAGGTAATACTATGGTCTTCCATGATTTCCAATGCTTTGATGGCCAATGTATTGGCAGCTATACTTTTTGGTGAAGCCGTCATAAGATGTTCCGCAGTCATATTAAATAAATCATCACCACCTTTTTCAAAACCTCTGCGAATATCGCCATCGGTTATGATACCGATAAGACTGCCTGAATCATTGACCACACCCGTAAATCCAAGGCCCTTCTCTGATATGATTAATAATGCTTCCTGTATTTTTATGTCTTTATCAATCAAGGGAATTTCATCGCCCTTATGAAATATTTGATCAACGGTAAGTAACAGTTTTTTCCCTAACACACCCCCGGGATGGAGATCGGCGAAATCTTTTTCTTTAAAACCGCGTGTTTCCATAACCGCGATTGCTAATGCATCTCCCAAAACCAAGGTAGCCGTAGAACTAGATGTTGGGGCCAATCCCAACGGATCTGCTTCAGAGCGCACGCCAATATCAAGATGGAAATCACACTGCTTCGCTAATGCAGAATCAGGATTCCCAGTGATGGCGACTGTATCCGCACTAATCCGTTTGATGGGTTTGAGGATGTCCAATAATTCATCACTCTGGCCGCTATAAGATATGAGTATACATACATCTTCATTAGCAACCATGCCCAGATCACCGTGTGCTGCATCAGCGGCATGGAGAAAAAATGCTGGTGTACCTAGACTGGCAAAGGTCGCAGCCATCTTGTTGCCGACATGTCCAGACTTACCAATACCGATCACGATTATTTTCCCCGAACAGCTAGCTATCAGGCCCGTAGCATGATCAAATGATTCATCAATTGTTTCCAAAAGAGATTCGAGTGCAGATATTTCTGCTGTGATCAGTTTAATGGCAGATTTATTTGGCATAATTAATCGCGTTTAAAATAATGGATGGATCAAAATAATTACCATGTTGCCATAAATTAATCACAATCAACCTTTATACCTCGGGTAACATATTCAACATATCCACCCTCACAATTTATACCATCCTGGATATTCACTTGAATATCCTTCAGCAATGAATATATTTCATCATTGGATTTCTCCGGTCTCGCTTCCCAAGATTTCAGGCTATATTTGCTCTGACCCATGAAAAAGAAAATGGATGTTACCATGATGGAACCTGTCAGTATGCCCATTAGATATTGTTTCATTTTTGACCCCTATTTTAATTGAAATTATATGAGATTTTGTTTTTCGGTCCACTGAGATGGTTGTAGATAGTAACAAATGATTTTATAATTATATTGTTATGTATTGGTTACTCAAATCGTGTAAAATTA
>Ga0208131_1000433_pt1 | contig 12297 bp, 6 predicted proteins | sample ETNtaG_14_FD_185781 | JGI IMG/M metagenome (GOLD analysis project Ga0208131, IMG submission 185781) | Marine microbial and viral communities from oxygen minimum zone, Eastern Pacific Ocean - ETNP201406SV73 (SPAdes) (version 2) | ecosystem: Environmental > Aquatic > Marine > Oceanic ...
CAACAGGACACGTTTATGAAGCAACATTAAGTTTTGCTGGTACAGACGCTTTCCCGGTTGCTTTAACTGTTGCAAGTAATGTTGGTGGAGCTTCTACCGGATCAACTTATCTGGAAGCAAGCTACGACACTAACAATTTCACCATATTTGCTGGTGGTGTTGTTGGTGATGACGACGACTATTATTTATCTGAGGATGGAACAGGCCTTATTAACGTAGGTATTAGCATGTCTAAAGACATCCAATTAAGTAGCAGCTTTAGCCTACCTGTAAACACTTCACTAGTACTTAACCCGGATGCTGGTAATATATTCTTAACATTCGGATTCACACTATAAAAACCATTTAAACTATGAAAAAAATTGAAACGATTATCAGAAAGTCAAAGTTTAAAGCCGTTAAAGAGGCTTTACACGAAGTTGGCGTAAATTTCTTTTCTTACTGGGACGTAACAGGCCTTGGAAACGAAAAAACAGGAAAAGTCTACAGAGGGGTATCCTACAGTACAAGTGATATTCAACGTAGATACTTATCTATTGTCGTAAATGACAATTTCGAAGAAGTTGCAATACAAGCTATCATCAAATCAGCATCCACTGGCGATGTAGGAGATGGAAAAATATTCGTATCCGATGTTAACGAAAGTTACAGAATCAGAACGGGTGAAAAAGGAAACGACACAATTAACTAACCCTCAAACAAAAACAAAAAAATCATGAACAATTTAGTCGAAAACAATATTTGGATGATGATCTGTACTGCTTTAGTATTTTTCATGCATCTAGGTTTCGCCTTTTTAGAATCAGGCTTAACCAGACAAAAAAACACGATTAACATCCTCTTTAAAAACATCTTCATTATTACAGTAGGTTTACTTCTGTACTGTCTTGTAGGATTTAACCTGATGTACCCGGGAGATTTTAATGGATTCTTAGGTTTCGCAGGATTTGGTCTTGACGCACCTTTAGTAGATGGCGCACTAGACTTAGCATACAGTGACGGTTACACGTACTGGACAGACTTCCTATTCCAGGGAATGTTTGCTGCTACAGCTGCAACCATTGTTTCTGGAGCGGTTGCCGAACGTATTAAACTGGGATCGTTTATGATCTTTGTCGTTATTTACGTTGCACTGATCTATCCAATCGCCGGATCATGGAAATGGGGTGGTGGTTTCTTAGATGAATTAGGATTTTACGATTTTGCAGGATCAACATTAGTTCACTCTGTGGGTGGATGGGCTGCATTAGTAGGTGTTGCTCTTTTGGGTGCACGTAAAGGAAAATTCGATAAAGACGGGAAAACTTTGGTTATCCTTGGTCACAACATTCCTTTAGCTACCGCTGGGGTATTAATATTATGGTTAGGATGGTTTGGATTTAACGGAGGTTCTGTACTTTCTGCTGATCCGGAATTAACTTCTCTAACTTTAGTTACTACATGTTTAGCTGCGTCAGCTGGTGGTGTAGCTTCATTCTTAGTGTCTAATGCACTTTACAAAAACTTCGATCTAACCATGTTCCTAAATGGTATTTTAGGTGGTTTAGTTGGTATTACTGCAGGGGCAGATTTAATGAGCCCTACAGATGCCATCCTTATTGGAGCTATTGCAGGTGTAGTAATTGTACTTAGTGTTGCGTTTATCGACAGACTAAGATTAGACGATCCTGTTGGTGCAATTGCTGTTCACCTAATGTGTGGTATTTGGGGAACTCTAGCTGTAGGTATCTTTGGTAGCCTTGCCGGTGGAGAACAATTTATCGCACAATTAATTGGTGTAGGTTCTTATGCTGCAATATGTATCGTGTCTTCTTTCATTATTTTCTATACGCTGAAAAAGACATGTGGATTACGTGTGAGCGAGAAAGAAGAACTGGAAGGTTTAGACCTTCACGAGCATGAGATGAATGCTTACGCAGATTTTAGGAAGAATGAACATTAATTGTTACTTTTGCGAAGTTTTTAAAATCTATTAGCAACTTCAACCCTTATTATGGATGAGAGATCAAGGACTTTATTCTAGTGAATTTGAAAGAGATAATTGTGGAGCAGGATTTATATGTAATTTACATGGAAGAAAATCAAATGAGATCATCCATAATGCTTTAGAGATTCTTGTAAAACTTGAACACAGAGGAGCAGTTAGTTCAGATGGGAAGACCGGCGATGGAGCCGGTATCCTAATAGACATTCCCCACGAGTTCTTTAACAGAGTTTGTGAGTTTGAACTACCGGCCCCAAAGGAATATGCTGTTGGGATGGTATTTTTTCCCAAGAGTTTAAACCAGTACAAGATATGTGCGGAGATCTTTGAAGAACAATTAAAAAAACAAGGATTAGAAATTTTAGGTTGGAGGCAAGTCCCTACGGACACTTCAAATCTGGGTAGCATAGCTGCCAAAACAGAACCTAGAATTTGTCAGATATTTGTTGGAAAAAATGGCATTGAATTGAATGAATTTCAATTCAATGCCAAATTGTTCGCAGCAAGAAAAATAACAGAACACCTCGTTGAGAAATCAAAACTTGTCGAACGAAACTTCTTCTACTTACCAAGTTTCTCAACTACTACTATTATTTACAAAGGCTTATTGATCCCCGAGGATATTGGACGGTATTACACCGATCTGAAAGCCCCGGATGTGGTTACTCGATTAGCCTTAGTTCACCAACGTTTTTCTACCAACACATTCCCATCATGGGATTTGGCACAACCTTTTAGATACATGTGTCATAATGGTGAGATAAACACACTTCGTGGTAACGTTAGCAGAATGCGTGCCCGTGAAGAATTAATGGCAAGTGATCTGTTTGGTGACGATATCAAAAAATTATTCCCAATTGTATTAGACGGAAAATCAGATTCATCTTCCATGGATATGGTTGTAGAGCTACTGGCAATGACCGGAAGATCTTTACCGGAAGTTATGATGATGATGGTTCCTGAAGCATGGGAAAAACATACGACCATGTCTCCGGAAAAAAGAGCCTTCTATGAATACAATTCATGTATTATGGAGCCTTGGGATGGTCCTGCATCAGTTCCATTTACGGATGGAAATTACATTGGAGCCCTTTTAGATCGAAATGGACTACGTCCGTCACGATACACCGTTACTAAAGATGGATATGTGATCATGTCTTCAGAAATTGGTGTTATTGAAGTTGCTCCGGAAAACGTGGTTAAACACGGTAGATTAGAGCCGGGTAAAATGTTCCTGGTTGATATGAATGCCGGTAGAATCATCGAAGATCAGGAAATAAAAAATGAAGTAATTTCTAAACACCCTTACCAAGATTGGGTAAAAGAACACGCACTGGCATTGTCAGAAGTTCCTTACACAAACAATCAATGCCCGGTTGAAATTACCGATTACGACACTAGATTACGATTATTTGGTTACACAGCAGAAGACCTTTCTACCATCATCAGCCCAATGGCCGAAAATGCGAAAGAAGCTCTTGGATCTATGGGGATCGATATCCCTTTGGCTGTTTTATCAAACAAGTCTCAGTTACTTTACAACTATTTCAAACAGTTATTTGCGCAAGTTACCAACCCTCCTTTAGACGGTATTCGGGAAGAGATCATCACCGATATTAGTTTGGCAATTGGTAGCGATAGAAACCTGTTTGATGTAATACCTGAACAAGCTAAAAAATTACGCATTCAAAATCCAGTTATTTCGAATAACGATCTGGATAAAATTAAAAATATCGATCACCCCGATTTTAAATCGGTTTCTATTCCTATGTTGTATGACATAGAAAAAGGACTTAACGGATTAGAAAAAGCTTTAGATGGCATACTTTCTAAAGCGGAAGATGCTGTAAATAATGACGTAAACATCATTATTCTTTCAGACAGAGGTGCAGACAAAGAGAATGCGCCTATTCCTGCTTTATTGGCATGTTCTTACCTGCATCACTCCCTAAACAAAATAGGAAAGCGATCTAAATTTGGAATTGTCATAGAAACTGCTGAAGCCAGAGAGCCGCATCATTTTGCGACCCTTTTTGGTTACGGAGCAAGTGCGATAAATCCATACCTGGTTAATGAAATTATCAGAACACAGGTAAAGAAAAAAGTGATCAAGGGTATTGATGCAGAGATTGCCGTAAAGAATTTCAATAAAGCTATTGGAAAGGGAATTCTAAAGGTTATGAATAAAATTGGGATCTCTACATTACACTCGTACAGATCTTCACAAATATTTGAGATCCTCGGATTAAACACAGCGTTTTCCGAGAAATACTTCCCTTACACACCATCCAGAATCGGTGGAATTGGTTTGTATGAAATAGAAAAAGACATTGTAACAAGGCATGAAAATGCTTTCCCTACAACTGACATTAGCGACAATCTGGATCTGCCAATGGGAGGAGACTATCGCTGGAGAAGAAATGGAGAAAAACATTTATTCAACCCAACGACAGTTTCAAAATTACAGCAAGCTGTAAGAACCAAGAGTAAAGAAAGTTACCAGGTTTATGCTGATAGGATAAATAAGCAAAACAAAGACTTGATGACCTTAAGAGGTCTGTTTGAGTTCAACAATTTAAGTCCGATCTCTATTGATGAAGTAGAGCCGTGGACAGAAATTGTAAAACGCTTTAAAACAGGTGCCATGTCTTATGGTTCCATCAGTCAGGAATCACACGAGAATCTGGCTATTGCCATGAATCGAATTGGTGGGAAAAGTAATTCCGGTGAAGGTGGAGAAAACCCGGAACGCTTTAACAAACTACCTAACGGAGATTGGAAAAATAGTGCCATCAAACAAGTAGCCTCCGGTAGATTTGGAGTTACAAGTCACTATTTAACAAACGCCAAAGAAATTCAGATTAAAATGGCCCAGGGGGCAAAACCCGGTGAAGGTGGACAATTACCGGGAGAAAAAGTATTCCCGTGGATCGCTGAAGTTCGGAATTCTACACCTTATGTAGGATTAATATCACCACCACCCCATCACGACATTTACTCCATTGAAGATTTAGCTCAGCTAATTTTCGACTTAAAAAATGCGAACAGAGAAGCCCGAATAAATGTAAAACTGGTTTCAAAAGTTGGTGTAGGTACCATTGCCGCAGGGGTTACAAAAGCCAAGGCTGATGTCATCCTGATCTCCGGATTTGACGGAGGTACCGGTGCATCTCCCCTAACCTCATTGAAACACGCAGGATTGCCATGGGAATTAGGACTTGCCGAAGCTCAACAAACACTGGTCTTAAATAATTTAAGAGGCCGTGTTGTTGTAGAATGTGACGGACAATTAAAAACAGGTAGAGATGTTGCTATTGCTGCATTATTAGGAGCCGAAGAATTTGGTTTCGCTACGGCACCTTTAGTAGCTTCAGGATGTATTATGATGCGAGCCTGTCACCTAAACACCTGTCCGGTTGGTATTGCAACACAAGACCCTGAATTACGTAAAAACTTCAAGGGAAAACCTGAACACGTTGTTAACTTTATGTACTTCGTTGCCGAAGAACTACGTCAGATTATGGCACAGTTAGGATTCAGAACCATCAAAGAGATGGTGGGGCAAGTACATAAAATAAACGCTAGAAAAGCAGTAGACAGCTACAAAACAAGTGGTATTGATCTGTCTGCAATTTTACACGTTCCTCAAGGTGAAGGAAGCAACATCTTACACAATACAGAAAAACAAAACCACAACTTAGAGAATGTTTTGGACATGACCATCAACAGGGATTCCGAAGCAGCCATTAAGAATAAAATAAAAACAGAATTAAGCTATAAAATTCAAAATACAGACCGGACGGTAGGTGCTATTATTTCCAATGAAATTTCTAAAATTCACGGAAAAGAAGGCTTACCGGAAGACACACTTCGTTTGAATTTTACAGGTTCTGCAGGGCAAAGCTTTGGTGCTTTTACCACCAAAGGGATTACCATGACAGTAAACGGTGAAACGAATGATTATTTAGGAAAAGGACTTTCCGGCGGGAAAATAATCATTAAAAAACCGGCCAAAGCAGATTTCATTGCCGAGGACAATATCATTACAGGAAACGTAAGTTTTTACGGAGCTGTATCGGGTGAAGCCTACATCAACGGGATCGCAGGAGAACGTTTTGCCGTTCGTAATTCCGGGGTTACCACAGTTGTTGAAGGTGTTGGAGATCACGGTTGTGAATACATGACCGGTGGTAAAGTTGTTATTTTAGGAAAAACAGGACGTAATTTTGCTGCCGGAATGAGTGGTGGAATTGCATACATCTACGACAAAGACAAAAACTTTGCTGAGATCTCTTGCAATCCTGAGATGGTTGATCTGGATGAATTAACAGGTGATGACAAAGCAGAATTAAAGCAGTTGATTGAAAATCATCAAAAATACACGGATAGTGCTTTAGCAACTAGACTTCTGGAAAATTGGCAAAATGAAATTCAACATTTTGTAAAAGTCTTCCCAACGGACTACAAAAGAGCCCTGGAAAGATTAAAGAAAGAAAAAGAATTAGCACAGAAAACAGCTTAGGATATGGGACAGATAGGAGGTTTTAAAACGTACAAGAGACAGGACGAGAGTAATGAAGCTGTTAACAAACGTGTAAAAAATTACAACGAATTTACCATTCCATTAGAGAAAGAGAAACAACAAGATCAAGGTTCTCGTTGTATGGATTGTGGTATTCCATTTTGCCATAGTGGTTGTCCTTTAGGAAATTTAATTCCGGATTTCAACGACATGGTTTACAAAGGGGAATGGAAAAAGGCTTTGAATATTTTACATGCCACGAACAACTTCCCGGAATTTACCGGAAGACTGTGTCCGGCGCCCTGTGAAAAGGCTTGTGTTTTAGGTATTATCGATGACCCGATCGCCATAGAGGAAATCGAAAAATCGATTGTAGAAAGAGGCTTTGAAGAAGGATGGATCGTTCCACAACCACCAAAGACAAGAACCGGAAAAACAATTGCCGTTGTAGGCTCCGGTCCTGCCGGATTGGCTGCTGCACAGCAATTAAACAGAGCCGGTCATACGGTTACGGTGATGGAAAGAGATGACGAGATCGGTGGCTTATTACGTTACGGGATACCGAATTTCAAGCTGGAAAAAGAGCTCATCGATCGCAGAGTTGATATTTTAGAAGCAGAAGGCATCAGCTTTAAAACCAACACCAATGTGGGTGTGAATTACGACGTTTCAGAACTCGATAATTTTGATGCAGTCGTTTTATGTGGTGGAGCAACGATCCGAAGAAGTCTTCCTGTAAAAGGAATTGACAACAAAGGTGTTGTTCAGGCGATGGATTTCCTGACGCAGCAAACAAAACAACTCTTCAACAAAGAAACAGAAGGTGAATTGATCAGTGCCAAAGACAAAAATGTTATTGTTATTGGTGGTGGTGATACCGGATCTGACTGTGTTGGAACCTCCAATCGTCATGGTGCGAAATCGGTAACTAATTTTGAAATTATGCCGAAGCCGCCTGTTGAAAGAAGTGAAAAAACACCTTGGCCTTTCTGGCCTTTGCAGTTAAAAACTAGTTCTTCTCACGAAGAAGGTTGTGACCGTAATTGGTTGATCAACACCAAAGAGTTTGTAACCAACGATAAAGGCGAATTAATTGCATTAAAAACCGTGGAAGTGGAATGGGTTTTAAAAACCGGCGAACGTCCACAATTGGTTGAAAAACCAAATTCTGAAAAAACATGGGACTGCGATCTGGTTCTATTAGCCTTAGGTTTTACGGGTGCTGATCAAACCATTAGCTCTCAAATGGGTCTGGAAGTCGATCAAAGAACCAACTACGTAGCCAACGAGAGTTACCAAACGAACAATCCTAAAGTATTTACCGCAGGTGATATGCGTAGAGGACAGTCTCTTATCGTTTGGGCTATTTCGGAAGGTAGAGAAGCTGCAAGATGCGTTGATCTTTATTTGATGGGTAGCAGCAATCTCCCAACAAAAGGCAATCATGATCTTTTAAGTGCATAATTCATAACACTACAAACAAGCTCCAACTATTGGGCTTTGTTTTAATCATAAACCTGAAAACATTAAATGTTTTCAGGTTTTTTTATTCCTCTATTGTTGTACCATCCTAAACCTGTCGAAGGGATTGTCATCCTGAGCCCTACCAGAGGTAGGGAATCCTGTCGAAGGGAGTCACCCCATCCCCCATAATTATCTAGATACTGTTTTAGTCTATTGTTAATTCGTAATGGATTCTAGCGTGAATCGCTTTCTAGTTTGCATCATTACGTTAGGAATCAGAAGAACAAAATGGTTAGGGTTTATACCACCAATTTTTATGTTTGCCCATTATTAAGACAGTACATTTACCCTTATCAATTTTATAAATAACAACGTAGCCCTTGAAGGTAATGTCTCTAATATTTCGATCATTAAAATAAAGAGACTTTCGATACATAAGAGGATATATACCAATCAAGCGAATGTCTTCGAATAAAGCTTTTTGAAATTTTTGAGCTGCAACCTTACCACTCGCATCTTTAATATACTGAAGGTAATCGGCCAAGTGATCCAAAAGTTCAGTTGAATAAACTATTGTCACTTAATTATTATAGTATTTGTTGTTACATTTCCAACCGGCGATCAAATTCTTCCTGACTAAGGATCTCTACTTCTCCACGCTCTACTCTTTCTAAAGATTCCCGGGCTTCTTTTTTCATTTTCTGAAACTCAGGATCAGCAGCCAATAAGTCTACGTGATCTACCTTATCTGTTGCATCATTAAAAAATATAGAACCTAAAAATCCAACGACTCTCTCGTACATCCTAATAATAACATGTGATTCTGTTGTTTGCATAACTAAATCTATTCGAGATAAATATATATAATATTATTTATATGTGCAAATTCAAATATATCATTGATTGTTGGTTTTTGTCACCCTAAACCTGTCGAATGGGAGCCTATCGAAGATCAAAAAAAAAGCCTTTTTACATTTCTGTAAAAAGGCTTTTAAAAAGGGCGGCGACATACTCTCCCGATGTTAATCAGTACCATCTGCGCGGATAGGCTTAACTTCTCTGTTCGGAATGGGAAGAGGTGATCCCTATCGCTATAACCACCATAGATCGTTTGTGCGTATAGCACAATATCTTATATCGAAAGAGGAAAAATACACAATAGTTGAAAAAATTTAGTTGAGGAAGTTTACGGGTAATTAGTATCACTCGGCTTTGGTGTTACCACCTTTACACCTGTGACCTATCAACGTAGTCGTCTCCTACGACCCTTAAAAGAAATCTTATCTCGAAGTGAGTTTCGCGCTTATATGCTTTCAGCGCTTATCTCGTCCCGACGTAGCTACCCTGCGATGCAACTGGCGTCACAACAGGTACACTAGAGGTCAGTCCGCCTCGGTCCTCTCGTACTAGAGGCAGGTCTTCTCAAATTTCTAACGCCCACTACAGATAGGGACCGAACTGTCTCGCGACGTTCTGAACCCAGCTCGCGTGCCACTTTAATGGGCGAACAGCCCAACCCTTGGGACCTTCTCCAGCCCCAGGATGTGACGAGCCGACATCGAGGTGCCAAACCCCCCCGTCGATGTGAGCTCTTGGGGGAGATCAGCCTGTTATCCCCGGAGTACCTTTTATCCTTTGAGCGATGGCCCTTCCATGCGGAACCACCGGATCACTATGCCCGACTTTCGTCTCTGCTCGACTTGTAAGTCTCACAGTCAAGCACCCTTATGCCATTGCACTCTACGCACGGTTACCAAGCGTGCTGAGGGTACCTTTGGAAGCCTCCGTTACTCTTTTGGAGGCGACCACCCCAGTCAAACTACCCACCAAGCACTGTCCTCCGTTAGGAGTTAGGCTTCAAATAAATAAAGGGTGGTATTTCAAGGACGACTCCACAACCCCTAGCGAGGCCGCTTCGATGTCTCCCACCTATCCTACACATCATTTATCCAAAGTCAATACTAAGCTGTAGTGAAGGTTCACGGGGTCTTTCCGTCCCGTAGCGGGTAATCGGCATCTTCACCGATACTACAATTTCACCGAACTCGTGGCTGAGACAGTGCCCAGATCGTTGCACCATTCGTGCAGGTCGGAACTTACCCGACAAGGAATTTCGCTACCTTAGGACCGTTATAGTTACGGCCGCCGTTTACCGGGGCTTCAATTCAGAGCTTCTACCGAAGTATAACCCCTCCTCTTAACCTTCCGGCACCGGGCAGGTGTCAGACCCTATACATCATCTTTCAATTTAGCAGAGTCCTGTGTTTTTGTTAAACAGTCGCCTGGGCCTATTCACTGCGGCCCCGATTGCTCGGGGCGCCTCTTCTCCCGAAGTTACGAGGCGATTTTGCCTAGTTCCTTAGCCACGATTCATTCGAGCACCTTAGTATTCTCTACTTGACTACCTGTGTCGGTTTACGGTACGGGCAGCTATTACCTAGTGCTTAGAAGTTTTTCTTGGAAGTCTGATTAGGCACACTATCCACTCATCCGAAGACTTGTGGTACTATTAGAGTTCAGCTAGTCCTAGCTCTTAACCTGGACCAATACCTACCTCCTTCAACGCACTATTCCGTCAGTGCGCGGTGCTTTCACTACTTCGTCACTCCATCGCAGTAATAGCCGGTACGGGAATATTAACCCGTTGGCCATCGACTACCCCTTTCGGGTTCGCCTTAGGACCCGACTAACCCTCAGCTGATTAGCATAGCTGAGGAAACCTTAGTCTATTGGTGTGCGGGTTTCTCGCCCGCATTATCGTTACTTATCCCTACATTTGCTTTTCCAGACGCTCCAGAAAACCTCACGGTTCGCCTTCTACGCTGACTGGAATGCTCCCCTACCACTTTCGTCCACAGCTTCGGTATATGATTTATGCCCGATTATTATCCATGCACGATCGCTCGACTAGTGAGCTGTTACGCACTCTTTAAATGAATGGCTGCTTCCAAGCCAACATCCTAGCTGTCTATGCAATCGCACCTCGTTTGGTCAACTTAATCATAATTTTGGGACCTTAGCTGATGGTCTGGGTTCTTTCCCTCTCGGCATTGGACCTTAGCACCCAATGCCTCACTGCTGGAGAACATGTCATAGCATTCGGAGTTTGACAGGATTTGGTAGGCGATGAAGCCCCCGCATCCAACCAGTAGCTCTACCTCTATGACACTCTATTCCAACGCTGCACCTAAATGCATTTCGGGGAGTACGAGCTATTTCCGAGTTTGATTGGCCTTTCACCCCTACCCACAGGTCATCCGAAGACTTTTCAACGTCTGGCGGTTCGGTCCTCCATTGCATGTTACTGCAACTTCAACCTGCCCATGGGTAGATCACACGGTTTCGCGTCTACCCCCACTAACTATACGCCCTATTCAGACTCGCTTTCGCTGCGCATCCAAACCTTAAGTTCTTATGCTTGCTAGTGAGGAGTAACTCGTAGGGTCATTATGCAAAAGGCACGCCGTCATCCCTCAAGGGGACTCCGACCGCTTGTAAGCGTACGGTTTCAGGTTCTATTTCACTCCCTTATTCAGGGTACTTTTCACCTTTCCCTCACGGTACTTGTTCGCTATCGGTCTCACAGGAGTATTTAGCCTTACCGGATGGTCCCGGCTGTTTCACGCAAGGTTTCACGTGCCCCGCGCTACTCAGGATACTATTAGGATTTATACAGACTTACCTGTACGGGATTATCACCCTCTATGATCGTTCTTTCCAAAACGTTCCAGTTCTTTGTACAATCCATGTTATAGTCCTACAACCCCAAAATTGCCGTAACAACTTTGGTTTGGGCTAATTCCGTTTCGCTCGCCGCTACTCAGGAAATCACTATTGTTTTCTTCTCCTCCGGGTACTTAGATGTTTCAGTTCTCCGGGTTTGCCCCATAAATGGTACTATGTCTTCAACATAGTGGGTTGCCCCATTCGGAAATCCACGGATCAATGCTTATGTGCAGCTCCCCGTAGCTTATCGCAGCTTATCGCGTCCTTCATCGCCTCTGTGAGCCTAGGCATCCGCCGTACGCCCTTAATTACTTCTCTCGAAATTTTTTCTACTATCGTGTATCCTCTATCAATATGTCAATGAACTTAATCCTTACGGATTTGTTGAAAATATTGGAATCGAACCAAAAACCTCCCCGATTGCACGGGACGCTCTACCTTTGAGCTATTTTCTATTACAAAAATTGAAAGAGAGTGAGAGATAAGTGAAATGCTTACACCAAAGTAAGAAGTCACTCTAAAAAGGAGGTGTTCCAGCCGCACCTTCCGGTACGGCTACCTTGTTACGACTTAGCCCCAGTTACCAGTTTTACCCTAGGCG